>Ga0233427_10002596_pt1 | contig 16856 bp, 13 predicted proteins | sample SI_118_April2016_5_FD_179885 | JGI IMG/M metagenome (GOLD analysis project Ga0233427, IMG submission 179885) | Seawater microbial communities from Saanich Inlet, British Columbia, Canada - SI_118_April2016_100_MG | ecosystem: Environmental > Aquatic > Marine > Inlet | place: Canada: British...
TTGCTAAAAAATTATTTTTGAAGCTTGTACATGTTGAGGCGGGTTTGAGAAGTTTTGATAGAAATATGCCAGAGGAAATTAATAGAATTATAACAGATTCAATTTCTGATTTGCTTTTTGCTACTGAACCAGATGGAGTTTCAAACTTATTGAAAGAGGGTCATTCTAAAAAAACGATTCATTATGTTGGAAATGTAATGATTGATAATCTTATCTATCAAGAAAAAAAATTAAATCAGATAGATAACTCTGTATTTAAAACCAATGATCTTAAAAAAAATCTAAATCAATTTATAGTTTTGACAATGCATCGTCCTTCTAATGTTGATGATGCAGAAAAATTAATTCAAATCCTAAAAGCAGTAAATAAAATATCAGAAACCATTCCAGTAATTTTTCCAATTCATCCAAGGACTCGACTGAGTTTGCAAAAAATCAATTTTGAACTTGGGGCTAATGTTATATGTCTAGAGCCATTACCATACATGGAATTTTTGAATCTATGGAGAGATGCAACAATTGTGCTTACGGATAGTGGCGGATTACAGGAAGAAACAACAGCTTTAAGAGTCCCCTGCATTACTCTTAGAGAAAATACGGAGCGACCAATAACCGTTGAAGAGGGTTCAAATAACCTTGTTGGAACTAAATATATCGATATTATTCAAAATGTTGATGCCTTGTTGAAAAAAAATGTTCAAAATTACAACTTGCCAAAATATTGGGATGGCCTTGCATCAAAAAGAATAGTCAAGGTGTTGCTTGAAAACTAAAATAAAAATACTCTTAGTATTATTTCTTTTTCCTTTCTTGCTGTATGTAAATAGTAATTATTTATCAAAGGTATTAGAACCATATATCCAAACTTATCCAATAATTTATACTGCTAAAAATTATTTTTTTAAAATAATGGACTCGTTTAATCCTTTTGTGAGTGAGTTTAACTTAGCTTCTAAAGAAATTATCAACATAGACATTAATATTAAGAAAAGAGACTTCAATAAACTTCAGGAAACACTAGAAACCTCATTTGATGATTTGACATACCATAATCTTCCATATTTGAGTAAATTTAATAATCCATGGGTGAAAGCTAACATAAAGATAAATTCACTTGATTTTGATGCAAAAATTAAATTTCATGGAAATCAATTAGCTCACTTTCTTAGGGCTAAAAAATCTTTTAGTATCAAGCTATCTGAAGATAATCTTTATAAAAATACTAGAAAGTTTGGATTATTGGTTATGAATGAGGCCTCTATCCCTTCAATGTTTAGCTACAAAGTTCAGGAAATTTTTCTTGGTTATAAAGTCCATGTCGATTTTGTCAAGTTATCAATAAATGGAATTAATCAGGGTCTTTATTTCTTTGAAGAAAAAGCATCTAAAGAATTACTTGAAAAAAATGGTTTATCTGGTTATGACATCATAAGGCCATTTGATGAAAAAGATCATCAATATAATTCGTATCATATTTTTCCTTATATGTGGAACGTTGCATATACAAATTTTAGAAATTTTTCCAAAAAAAAATTAGGCCAGCTTTCTATTTATGAAAAACTTCATCAAACTAATGATATAAAGTTTATTAAATCAAAGCTAGATCTTCACAGATTAGCAAAGACTGAGGCAATTAGAGCACTAATCAATGATCCGACCTATGGTGACAATGAATCGTTTTTATATAACACTTCTACTGGAAAGTTCTCGAGTGAGTTTCGAATTGAAAATGGTGGTATTCCTATTAAAAAAATTGAAGGAAGAGTAAATTTTGATCGAAATCTATATTTAATTGATGAAGTTTATAGAAATGAAATTTTTATAAATCTTATTCAAGACGATGATTTTCGTTTAAGGAGAAATCAAGAGCTTTGGAGAATTTTATCAATTAAAGAAGTGTTACTAGATTTATATCAAAATATGCTTGATGAGTATGGCGAAATTATATTATCTGATCCTACGCATCACAATAGTGGCAAAACAATATTATATTCTGACACTATGAAATTTGACTACCTTAGAGGCAATTTTGATTATATAAACGATTACTTAGATAGAACTGAATTCTCTATTGTCAAGGCTAATGATTCAGATCAAAATAAAATGATTATATTTGAAAATGATAGTAATGTTCCATTGAGAGTTAAAGGAAAAGGATTAGATAAAATTATTGCAGCTAAAATAGATTCTGAGTTGATGCCAATAAAAAATATTGTAAGAATTCCCTATAACTCACCAATTAATAGGTTAGAGATTACTAATATGATTACAGGCAAGCAGATTATCAATGAGATTTAAAAAAATATCATTATTAATAGTTATTCTTTCAACTTTTGTATCTGTGGCTTTTTCATATAATTATGATATTGACCTTCCATATAGTTATAGTTGTGATGAGCCTTCTTCATTGAAGATTGATAATTATGCCAAGCTTCAAGCTGCCAGGCTCTTGGCTTTTGATGTTTCAGAAAATTTTTGCAAAATCAAAAAAATTTATCCATTGCAAGAATTCTATAGCAAGACTTTTGACTATAAACTCTATGAATCTTTGGACAATGATAGGATGCGTTTATCGAATGATAGAACTTTAATCAAGAGAAACTTTTACTTGGGAGAAATGGTGAATAGCCAGGATCAAATTTTGAGTATGCCTTTTTCACTTCAAAAGATAAGACTCCAGTCAAATTTAGATAGAATACAACAATATCTCGAATACAATAAAGTTTATTCTAACTTAAGAAATATTTCAAAAGGTAAGTATGAACTAACAATCTCCTCTGACTCTAATGTCAGTGTTAATATTAAAAGATTAAACTTGGATGGGATTTTTCCAAAATATCTTGAAATTCATGATGGCATAAAATTACACAGAGTGCATAAAAACTCTCTAGATGATTTTTTTAAAAATTACCAGTTTAAAAATCCAGTTAACGCTAGTCTTGAAATAGCTAAAAATTTAAGTTCTTTTTCGTTGGAAGGACAGGGTCTTGAAATAAAAGGCTTTAATCCGATTTTCACTAATTCATTCTCTCAAAAAGAAGTAAAGGTCAAGGACAACTATTTTATTTTTCTTCCCAAATTAGAAAATGTGTCTTTTAAAGATATTTCAAATGATATTGGTTCATTTATGAGTAAAAATAAAAAAATAAACTTTATGGCTATAGATGATAAAACCATCAAGTTAAAATCAGGGGAGTATCAAATTAACGATAATTTAATTCTACCCTATGGTTTTGATCTTATCATTGAACAAGGTGTAACAATAAGTATTGGTGATAGAAGCTCTATTATTGTTTATGGAGGTCTAGAGATTAGAGGCACTGATAGTGAGCCTGTAGTGATTAAAAAATTAAATTCAAATTTTGGGTCTTTTGCCATTATTGGTGACTCTCTAACCAAAATCAAAATTAATCATTTAAAAATTTCAGGCGGAACTGAGTCCAAAATTAATGGCCTATATATAAGTGGAGCGTTGTCACTGTATAACCATCGGGACATATCCATTCAAAATTCTAAAATTGTAAATAATGACGGAGAAGATGGGCTTAATATTAAAGATTCTATTTTTTATTTGTCTAATAACACATTCAAGAGCAATTATTCAGATCAGGTAGATCTTGATAATAGCTTTGGTATCGTAGTAAACAATTTATTTACTAGAGAAAATCTTATTACAGATTCCTCTATGCAGCTTAATGGTGATGGGTTAGACTTGAGTAATTCTGTAGTATTAATTCAAGATAATATATTTAGTAATTTTTCTGACAAAGGTATCTCTATTGGAGAGGCCTCGACATCAATCTTAGAGAATAATTCAATTATTGGAAATAATATTGGTGTTGCTGTAAAAGATGGCTCTACTGTTTATTCATCAGATGCAAGGTTAGAGGATAATATTTCAAACTTTAGCGTATACAATAAAAAAGCTTTTTTTGATAAGCCAGTATTATTCAGAGAATTAGTATCAGAATCTGATAAATTTTCTCAAAATGAAAATTCCTTAAAAGCCCAATTAGGTGAGCTGGAGGAGCTTAAAAATACAATTTTATCTACTGTTGTTCTCGATAAAACTATGCCTATAGATTTATAAAATGAAAATATTTCGACATGAATTTAAATATTTTATCAACTACCATGAGTATGAGATTCTGAGGAGACGACTTTCTTTGATTATGAAGCATGATTCAAATGTCGCCAACAATAATCAGTATCATATAAGAAGTTTGTATTTTGACAATTTTAAAAATTCTGGGATTTTTGAAAAACAATCTGGAATTTTGCAGAGAAAAAAATACAGAATAAGAATTTATAATTTCGAAAAGAATGTCATTAAGCTTGAGAGAAAAGAAAGGGTAGGGCAATATATTAGAAAATTTTCCACACAACTTAACTACTCTAATTGTTTAGAAATTTTAAACGGAAATATCAATTGCCTTAAGAGTTCAGAAAACTATTTAGAAAATTCGTTTTATGCTGACTTACGATCTGAAAATTATCTTCCTTCAGTTATAGTTGACTATGATAGAGAGCCACTAACATATAGATATGGAAATGTTAGAGTAACATTTGATACCAACTTAAAATCTGGCTTATATCAGACTTCGCTATTTGATAAGAATTTGAAAATGGTAAGAGTTATTGAAGAACCTCAATTAATAATGGAGGTAAAATATGATAATTATTTACCTGACATCATTAGAAATGCAATACAAATCAATTCCTCGACAAGATATGCTATTTCTAAATTTGTTATTTGCAAAAAATATACAAAATTTAATTCTTGGGAAGATAACTAAATAGTATTTTATGAATGAAACTTTAGGATTTGTAGATGTATTAAAGAAAAGTATGCTCACAGAGGGCTTTTCCGCATCTATGAGTGTGAGTGATATTCTTATAATTCTGATATCAACATTAATAATGTCTTCGTTCGTTTTCTATATGTACAAAAGGACCTTCAGGGGGGTTTTGTACACTGAATCATTTAATATTTCTTTAGTGTTAGTGGCAATTGTTACTTCAATTGTAATTATGACCATTTCATCAAATATTATTCTTTCTTTAGGTATGGTTGGTGCTTTGAGTATAGTAAGATTTAGAACAGCAATTAAAGATAGTATGGATATAGTTTTTATGTTCTGGGCTATTGCAATTGGTATTGCTAATGGAGCAGGCTACTTTAAAATATCAATTGTTGGATCAATCGTAGTTGGACTTGCATTAATTCTATTCTCAAAATATAAATCTTCACACTCTCCCTATTTATTGATATTGGATTTTGAAACAATTGATAGTGCAGTTGTTAAAGAAAAGCTAAGAGAGTTTTTTGGCGAGATTAATATTAAATCTGAAACTTCTACTAGACAAACTACAGAACTAGCAATCGAGATAAGGCTGAATGAAGAAAATAAAATAAAGTTTACAGAGAAGCTTCAATCTATTTCTAATATTAAAAAATCTTCGCTAATTTCTTATAATGGAGATTATGTTTCGTGAATGAACATTCTATTAGTCTAATTTAAAGGGAATTATTGAACTAATTGAATATTAAGCAGCATTTAATCTGGAAGCTTTCTTAAATTTCCATATCTTTCTTCCATTTTGTGTTCATCAAAAACCTTTATGTTTAATGATTTTTTAAATAATAGCTTTAAAGGAATCAGTTTTTTTTATAATTAATTAGATGCCAACTAATATTTTATAAATTGTCTTAATTTTTAAAGTAATGCTTGTTTTGTTGACAGTAATTTTAATATTATTGAAATTAACAGAATAGACAGGAATATTGATAAATTATTAAAAAATTTTAATGAAAAAATTTATAAAAAATAATTTTACAAAAAACTACATAATTAGTATATCTGAAATTATTTCGAGAATACCATTAATCTTTACTGTAGGCTATTTAGCGAGTAATATTGGACCAGAAGTATTTGGCGCATGGTCTCTTGTGCTTGTAGTTCAGGCTCTTTCGGTAAGTATATCTGGAGCAGGCTTTACTTCCGCATTAATTCGTTATGTCCCAAATGCAAGTAAAGATGATGCATATCAGTTTTTATTTCTATCTATTAAAAGGAGTGCTTTTTTTCTATTAATAATATCAATATTAATTTATATATTTTATGATTTTATTGGAAGCTTGTTAAATATAGATAAAGAATATAGGTGGTTGTTAATTGCTACATGTGTGATGGCAATTGGGTCAATTATGGATGGTCTTTTAGATAAATACTTTAAGGCAAGAATCCTAATAACTAAACAAATATTATATCTATTTACCAGAACAGTCGCAGAGGTTGTATCTGTGATAGTTGTGTTTAATTTTTTGGATTTCTCTCACGCTTCTTCAGCCTTATTGAGCTACATTTTGATAGTAGTGGTCTTTAAGATTGCTATTTATCCCTGGCTTTTTTTAGATAGACGATCTTCAATAAAGGAAAAGATTAAGCTTAATGCTAAAAATAGTTTTTTAAAGTTTTCTTATTTACTACTCCCAAGCGCTTTACTCGCTTGGCTTATTATTCAAATTGATAGAATTATTCTGGGCTGGATGCTAGATTCTTCAGAATTTGGTGTTTATGCATTTTCAGCAACTTTAGCTTCTTATCTAGTTTTTTTGTCTTACTCTATAATGCCTCTCTTCCAGTCTCATGCAGCAAAATTTTATGACCAAGGTAGATTTCAAGATCTTCAAAATCTTTTTGAAATATGGCAATATATGTTTATATCTGCAGCTTCAATTTTATTATTATTATTAGTCTTCTTTTCACAAGAAATTTTATATTTTACTGGTGGAACTGATTTTGCGGGTCTGCCAAACATCCTTTTAATACTTTCTGCTGCAGTTTGTATTGATCAGTTTTTTGGACAATATGAGTTAATTTTTAGTCTTGCTAACAAACCAAAATTAATCACATTAGTTTATGTCATTAAGCTTTTTTTGATGATAATTTTTATTCCAATATTTGCCTATTTTTTTGGAATTTATGGGGCTGTATTGGGAATTATTATTTCAGTAATAATTGTTAATTTATTTAGATATGCTAATGCTACAAAATTAATAGCGATTAAACTAACATTTTTTTTGAAAATGTATATAGTTATATTAATTGCTTTAATTTTGATTCTGTCTCAAGTTCAAAATTTGAGTCTTATAACAAAATCATTTTTTTCAATCATACTAGTTTTAATTATTAGTCTAATTTTCTTTAAAGACAGAAAGAAAATTAGCTATATTGAAGATTAGGGAAATATATATTGATATTTATTATTTATTTTTGGTATGAAGTCAAACTTTGCATTGCAATTAAAAAATATTTTAATAGTCATGAATTATGAATAAAAATAGTTTTCAAATTCCACAGCCTAAAAAAATAAAGGTTGCATCAATAACTCCGTTTTGGAGGTTTAGAGATTATTTTGATTTTTTTTATAATATTCTTTTTAAAAATAGCGAGCAATTAAAGCTAAATATTTCTCAAAGTATAAAAAATATTCATAATATTGACTTTGATTTTAGTTATTTTTTTGATTCAGGAAAAAGTGCAATATACTTTAGTTTATTGGCATTGGGATTAAGTAAGGGTGATAAAGTAATTATTCCTTCGTTTACCTGCAGAGCAGTATTGTTTGCTCTCTTTGAGGCAAAGGTTGAGCCTATTTTAATGGATATCGATGATGATTATAATCTAGATCTTTTGGCCCTTAGTGCTCTAAATGATTTAGAAGGCATTAAGGCAATAATACTGCCCAATATGTATGGAAAGATTAATAGTAATTATAAGCTAATAAACAAAATAAAAAGAAAGGGGATTATAGTTATTGAAGATAATGCAACTTCTTTTGGGAGTACTTATTCTTCTGAAATTATCTCAGATGCCGTAATCTATAGTTTTAATACTGGAAAAATGATTAATGGATCTGGTGGTGGTATTGTATTTCTGAGAAATAAAGTAAACTCAAGTTTATTGCGTCAAGTGAATGATTCACAAATGTCAAAAGTATTGATTCGTTTTATAAGAAATTTAATTACTCTTAGATATAGGAAAAAGTTATCTCCTATTATTAATCTTATAAGAGATAAAAATAAAAATCAATTAACTTTAGATGATTACTACTCTGTAAAAGATCAGAATATCAATAAAGTCCAAAAATACTTCAACTGTAAAAATGTTTCTTTATTTAATTTATCATTAGTCGATTCACAACTAAGAAGCTATGAGAAAGTGAAGTTCTTATATATAGATTTATTTCAAAAATACAATTCAAAGCTTGAACTCTCAAGTCGCTTAAATCATAATGAAATGCCTAATTATTTTGTACTTGAAATTGATAAAAAAATTAATCGATACGCTTTAGGTAGTTTTTTATCAAGCAAAGGTATAGAGGTTTTTTGGAGTTATTTCCCTATTCATAAAATTCAAATCTATAAGGATATAAAGTTTATTGGTAGTTTAGCTGCTACGAATAAAAAGTGGAGTAATTTCTTATATATGCCCTTTAATGTATTTGTCAAAGAAACTGATGTAGAGCTCGTTTGTAATTTATATAAAAATTTTGTAAGCAAGTGCGAACATGATAAGTAATAAAGAACTTTTTGAAAATTATCATAGTGGTAAAAACCTTACTCATAATGTTTCTAGTATCTATGATAAAAATTTCATTGAAGCTAAATCATCAACTTTATCTAAATATTTAAAAACACAGAATAACATTATTCTAGATTTATGTTGCGGCGCTGGTGATTATTCAAGAATTATTGATCCATTTTCAAATCATTATTATGGAGTAGATTTTAGCCTGCCAATGCTAAAAGAATTTCAATATAGTTCTTTATACAATAAAAATATGCAACTTATTAATTCTGATGCAAACCAAATGCCCTTTGAAAATGAAACTTTTGATTTATGTTTTTCGTATTCATCAGTCTACTGTTTTGATGACATTCCGAAGCTACTAAATGAGATAAATAGAGTTTTAAAATATAATGCTATTGCAATTTTAGAGTTCAGTACAAAGCATAATATTAATGCATTTGTTAGCAATTATCGTGCTAAAAATGATAAATGGGCGCAAGCTTTTTTTATATCTTATGATGATATGAAAAATTTTGTAGAGGCTTCAAGGTTTGATATTCTTGAAGAGAAAAATTTTCAATTTTTTCCTGTCTTAAGAGGCCCATGGTGGAGTATTATTATTGCTAATAGTTTTTTAAGGCCTTTATTGAAAATAAAGTATAAAGGCAAAATGTTGGATGAGCGCATATCAAGTTTAAAAATATTCAAAAAATACTCTTTTAAACATATTCTTGTTTTACAAAAAAAATAATACTATGTTTAGAATTTATAAGCAAATCTGTAATTAATAATCTATTTACTTTAAATGAATAATATTTCTTTTACTGAATATGATTTTCTAAATAACGAAAATATAGCTCTTCTTAAGTGTTTTTTAAAAGAGAATAATTTTGAACTAAATACTTTATTTTTATCACCATCATGGATTTATAAAACTATAAATCAATATGATGTTTCTTTTAGATTGATATTTTTTTTTCAAGATGATAGAGTTATAGCCGTTCACTTGAGATTTAATGAATTTAGGGGTCATATTAGAATATCAAACTACAATTCCATTATCCGAAGTATAGTTAAACCTATAGTAAAAAAGTTTTTTGCATATACAATTTGGCGTTATCCACTAATAATCAAAAAAAATCTCTCTAATGAGACTTTTGAATATTTAAATGATTGTTTTGAGTCAATTATACAGAGTATAAATCACGTTACATTTTCACCAATTACTGAAAACCGAGTCGATCAATTTAATAGTAATAATATTTCAGTATGGGCGACCTACATACTTGATTTAAGATCAAAAGAATATGGAGAAGTATTTTCAAGTTATAGTAGATCCCTTAGAAGCTCTGTTAGAAAATATAGAAATAATAAAGATATAAAATGTGAAAAGCTTGATTTTTCTGACAAAGAAGAAGTTGAAAGTTTTATAAAATGGGTAAAGATTGCTCAAAAGACTACTGGAAAAAAAATCAATCATGATTCTAAAGCTCTTATCAAATTTAGAGACGAATTAGTTGAAAATGACTTTGTTTACGAAATTTTCATAGCAAAGTTAAAAAATAAAGAGATTTTAGGCTCTTTAGTTATTTATGGTGATGATAACTTTGTTAATGAGGCTGAGTTAAATGTGTCTGAATTGGCAAAAGAAATGAAAGTCATGGTGCACGATCTTCTACGCGATGATGTAGTTATATATTGTCTTGATTGTGGCATTGGTTTTTATGATTTATCAGGTTTTAATCCAAAAGAAAATATAAGTAATAAAGAGCAAGGTATAAGATTTGGCAAGGCAAAGTTTAGAGGAAATGAAGTCAAATATCCAATCTTAAATTGGTAAAATTATTGTTTATACCCATAATATCAAAAGGGTATTCATCCAGAACTGTTATTTTTATTAATGCTATATTTGGGAGATGCTATGAATAAAATTATGGTGATTATTCCCGATATCTTATCAAATATAATTGAAAAAGGTGAGGTGACAGATCGATATTACAATCCTGGGAACTTCTTTTCTGAAGTTCACCTTGTTCTAACAAACAATGATAATCCTGATATTTCCCAAGTTCAAAAAATGGTTGGTACAGCAAAACTTCATATTTATAATTTACCTGATGCAAATAGTATTTTCTTTTTTTCTTTTGGCTGGAGGCCTCTTTTACTTAAGTGGTGGCTTAATAGAGCTGTAAAAATCGCTAAACATATTCAGCCTGATATTATTAGGTGCCATGTGCCGCATATTAATGCGCTTGCAGCTGCTCAAATAAAAAAAGAGCTTAATATACCTTATGTGGTAAGTTTGCATATCAACCCAGATGAAGATGTTAGGGGGCGTGCGAGTAATCTCATAAAGAAACTTGTAACTTTTTCACAAAAAAAAATTGAAAGAATTGGCTTGCTAAATGCTAACTTAGTAATGCCTGTTTATACTCCAATTGTCCCCTATCTTGAAAAATTAGGAGTTATTAAATTTGAAGTATGTTACAACACTTTAAATCCAAAATATTTGAGGGAAAAAGATAATTATTCTCTTCATAAGCCAATTCAGATAATTTCTGTAGGCAGGCAGTTTAAAGAAAAAAATCCTGAGAACTTAATTAGAGCAGTTGCCCTATTAAATAATGCTGAACTAACATTAGTAGGTGATGGCTCCTATCACCAGCATCTGGTTAATGTTGCAAAAGAGTGTAATATTGAAAATAGAGTTAAATTTCATAAATCAATAACTAATGACGAACTTTGCACCATGCTTAAAGAGTTTGATATTTTTGCTACACATACTGAATATTGGGAGATTTCAAAGTCTGTTTTAGAGCCTCTTTTAACAGGACTTCCAGTACTACTAAATGAGCGTCAAGGTGAGCCAGTTAAAGAGCTTAATAGTGAAATTTGTTTACTAGTAAAAAATACAATTAATGAATATCATGGAGCTTTATTAAAACTTATTGAGGATGATAGTTTTAGAGAGAATTTAGGAAGGCGTGCATATAGCTATGCCCAAAAAAAATGGTCTCCTGAAATAACTGAACAAAAATTTGTAAAAATTTATCAAAAAATTATGAATGAAAAGTGTCAATCAAATAATGATTAAAATCACTAAAAAAGTAAATAATTTTTTAAGTAAGGGCTTAAATGACCCACTTTATTCTGCTAGTTTCTTAATGGGCAATATTGTGCCTCAATTTTTTAGAGAGCGGTACGTAGAAAAATCAAAGAAATTTGGCCTTAATGGTAAGTATTTCATTTTATCCTTTGATTGTGATACTGTAAAAGATATTGAAGTTGTTGAAGATGTTCATCGACGATTAAGCCAATATAATATAATTCCATCCTATGCTGTTCCAGGAGAGCTCCTTAAGCTTGGCTCTTCTACATACAGAGGTCTACTGAATAATGGGGCAGAGTTTATTAATCATGGATATTTATCTCATACCTCGTATATTGAAAAAGATAAGTCGTATATCAGTTCATTATTTTATGATAAGTTAACTAGTACTAAAGTTAGAGATGATATTTTGAATGGGCATTATAACTTTATAGATATTTTAGGCGAAAGCCCAAAGGGTTTTAGGACTCCACATTTTGGAACATACAAAAAAAACAAACAACTTAAGTATTTATATTCAATACTACATGATCTAAAATATTCATTTTCATCTTCAACTACACCAGTGTCTGGAATGTGGAATGGACCCATTATAAAAACACCTTCAGGTATACTAGAAATACCTGTTTCTGGCTGCTATGATTACCCGTCAAGAATACTTGATTCATGGGGATTTAGATTTTCACCAACGCGTAAACTTAATGAAAATGACTATGTTCAACAATTTAAAAAGATGATTGATTTTTTTGAAGATCCATCTACTAGTGGTGTATTTAATATTTATGCTGACCCATCACAAGTCTATGATTGGGAGCCTTTTTTTGAGTGTATGAGTATGACCAAGAATCTTAAAAATACCTCATTTGATGATTTAATCACCTCTATCTGATTGTGATCCGAGTCTTAATTACTGGTGGTGCCGGATTTATAGGTACAAACCTTGCTAATAAGTTAATCCATGATGGATATGAAGTTATTATTATTGATGACCTTTCCTCAGGATATAGAGAGTCAATTCATGATAAGGCTATATTTGTTGAAGGAAGTATAGTTGACGACCTAGCATTGTCTAAATGCTTTGAATATAATCCAGATTATGTTATTCATTTAGCAGCACTTTTTGCAAATCAAAATTCAGTAGATCATCCAGATCTAGATCTTAATATCAATGGTTTAGGGACGATAAAAGTTTTGGATTGGTGCCATAAAAATAGCGTTTCAAAGGTTGTATACGCCTCATCTTCTTGCGTTTATGGTGATAAGAAATTAATGTCAGAGAGTGATGAAGATTTCCATCCAGATACTCCTTATGCGATAACAAAATTACTAGGTGAGAGGTATGCCCAGTTTTGGTCAAAACACCACAATTTAAATATTGCTTCAGTTCGTTTGTTTAATGTTTATGGTCCGGGTGATTTTCCTGGTGCTTACAGAAGTGTGCTGCCTAATTTTATTAAACTTGCAATTGATAATGAGCCTCTTGTTATTACAGGGACTGGTGAAGAGACTCGTGATTTTTGTTACATTGACGATACAGTAAATGGCATTTGCTTAGTTTTATTTGGTAAAACAAATCCTGGATCTATTTTCAATATCGCTACTGGCAATAAAACTTCAATAATTAAAATTGCAAATTACATTAATGTCAATTGTAATAACAAAGCTGGTATTGTTTTTAAGGATAAAAGAGACTGGGATTGTGTCATGCACCGTAAAGCTGATATTAGTAAAATAAATTCTCTTTTAGGTTACTCTGCTAATACACATATAAAAAATGGCATAAAAAACACTTGCGACTGGTTGATGAAAATTAATAGTTAAGTTTTATGATTAATAAATCTTCATCTAAGAAAATACTGTTATTAACTTATGCTTTTCCTCCATTGCAGGCCCCTGAATCATTTCTTAGTGTAAAGGCATTGGCTAAAATTCAATCTCACGAAGTTGATGTTCTAACAATTGATGCTTCAAAGATTGATTATGCAAGAGACGAATCACTCGAAAATTATGTAAGTGATAATTTTGGAAAGGTATTTAGAGCAAAACCTTCCAGGTGGATTAATAAAAAGTCATTTAAGATGTTGAGGTTTGTATCCTTTTTCCCAGATAGATTTAGATTTTTTAATAGCCAAATATACAATAAGGCTTTAGAAATTGATGTTGAAAGTTATGATTTAATTATTTCTTGGTCTCAGTGGCACTCTATCCATCTTGTTGCATCTAAGATTAAGAAAAAGTACCCATCACTTCAATGGGTTTCTCACTTTAGTGATCCATGGGCAGATAACCCTTTCCTTGCAAGATTTTTAGGCTATAAGGCTTCACAGTATTTTTTTGAGAGGAGGGTTATAAAAAATTCAAATGCCATAAACTTTACAACTAATTTGTCAAGAGAGCTGGTTATGAGTAAATATCCATTATCATGGATGGATAAAACATATGTAACCCCTCATTCTTATGACTCGAGCCTTTATAAGAAAAATAATACTAAAAAAACTAAATTTGTAATTAGTTATGTTGGAAATTTTTATGGACCCCGAAATCCACTGACACTTTTAAAGTCTTTAAGTCAAATTTATCAAAAGGATAATGATTTTTTTGATGAGATTGTTTTCAGATTCATTGGAAAATGGTTTGGTAATGATGATTGGAACTTAAAAATTAATGACTTACCAGAGGGTTTGATCGAAGTTAAAAGTCCAGTAACCTATGTTGATTCACTTGCTGAAATTTCTAATTCTGATTTATTGTTAGTAATAGATGCACCTTTTACTAGTAGTGTTTTTTTCCCAAGTAAGCTAGTTGACTATATTGGTTCAGGCCTTCCCATACTTGCTATTACACCAGAAGGTAGCTGCTTAAATATTTTAAAAAATATAGGAGGTCTGCATGCATTTCCAGATAGTATCGATTCAATTTCTGATGGTATAGAGTCCGCTATTAATAGTTTAAAAAATAAATCTATTAAATTACCTATAAAAAAAGAAAAAGAAAGGTACTCTAATGACTATGTTTCTAAAGAGTTTGAAATTATGTTTAAACAATTAACCAAATAATAGCCAGTATGTGTGGCATTGCAGGAATATATTCACCTAATAAGACTCGCGAAAAAATTACATATATCGCTAGTGAAATGGCTTCTGCCATAAATTATCGCGGCCCGGATGATAGTGGAGTTTGGGCTGACAAAAATACAAATATTGCCCTATCTCATCAACGATTATCTATAGTGGATCTTTCTTCTAATGGACACCAGCCGATGAGCTCTGGTTGTAGTAGATATACAATTGTATTTAATGGTGAAATATATAACCATCATTTTCTTCGAAAGGAGTTAATTGAATCTAATCCAAAATACACTTTTCGAGGTAATTCTGATACTGAGGTGCTGCTTTTAGCAATTATGGCTTGGGGTATAAAGGCTGCTTTACAGAAATGTGAAGGTATGTTTGCAATTGCACTTTGGGATGGTTTAGAAAGGAAATTATTTTTAGCGCGGGACCGATTTGGAGAAAAGCCCCTATATTATGGCAATGTTGGTAAAGATTTTGTATTCGGCTCCGAATTAAAAGCCCTAAAAGCACACCCTAATTTTGATGATAGCTTAGACCGTGGCTCAATTACTAATTTTTTAAGATATTCATACATACCCTCCCCAAAAAGTATTTACTCGAATATCTCTAAACTACAAGCAGCGAATATTTTATGTCTTGACTTTGAAAAAAATGAAAAGACTATTTCTTCCTACTGGTCCTTAGAGAGAGCTACTGAGTTCAAAAATAGAGATGATCCAATCAATAAAAGTTTAATTTTAAAGGAGCTACATCAAAAACTAGATGATGCAGTTGCTTCTCAAATTATTGCCGATGTTCCAGTGGGAGCATTTCTATCTGGTGGAGTGGATTCTTCATTAATTGTCGCACTAATGCAAGGCCATTCTAATAGACCTATTAATACATTTTCTATTGGTTTTACTGATCCAGCTTATGACGAGTCTGAATATGCTAATGAGGTTTCAAGACGACTAGGCACTAGACATACTGAGCTTATTGTTTCTCCAGTTGAATTGTTAGATGTAATACCAAGGATCTCTGATATATATGATGAGCCATTCGCTGACTCGTCCCAGGTCCCTACTTTTTTGGTTTGTAATTTAGCGAGAAAAGATGTTAAAGTAGTGCTATCTGGCGATGGTGGAGATGAAGTTTTTTGCGGGTATAACCGCCACAGATGGGCTGAGAGTATCTGGAGTAGAATGAGGCATTTGCCTAGATGGCTTAGTCAAAGCTTAAGCTTAATTATTTCATTACCCTCTGAGCAGAGAATTAATAAAATCTATTCCATAATAGAATTTTTAATACCTATAAGGTATAAGATGCGTTTACCTGGAGAAAAAATTCATAAAGTTTCAAGGTCATTATCAAAGCTAAATATTGAAGATTTATATAGGTGCCTTACTTCATTATGGGAGCAGGCAGATGAAATAGTTTTGGGTAATCAAGAAGTGGATAACAATCATCCAAACATCTATGGAAATAGTATTGCTGAACAAATGATGTTTCTTGATCTTGGCATTTACTTACCTGGAGATATATTAACTAAAGTTGATCGGGCATCTATGAGCGTAGGTCTTGAAGCGAGAGTCCCTTTTTTAAACCATAATGTTGTAGAGTTCGCATGGAACATGCCACTAGAAATGAAAATTTATAATGGCCAAGGTAAATGGGCTTTACGCCAACTATTAAAAAAATATTTACCCAGTTATCTAATAAATAGACCAAAAATGGGCTTTGGTGTACCAATAGATTCATGGCTAAGAAATGAATTATTTGAATGGTCTCTCGAATTATTAGATGAAAATTTGATTCGCTCTGATGGTTATTTTAAATATGAAGAAATTAAGAAAATTTGGCTAGAACATCAAAGCGGAAAGTATAATCATCATCATAAATTATGGAATATTTTAATGTTTCAGACGTGGTTACATAGTGGAAAATCTTGATGAAAAAAATACTTATTATTGGAGGTTATCCTAAGTCACTTATTCAATTTAGAGGTAAATTATTAGATATTTTTATTAAACAAGGGTATGAGGTAACAGCATGCTCTGATGGCTATGATGAAAAAATAAGTATCAAATTGGATGAAATGGGTGTTGAATACATTCCTGC
>Ga0233427_10002597_pt1 | contig 16839 bp, 11 predicted proteins | sample SI_118_April2016_5_FD_179885 | JGI IMG/M metagenome (GOLD analysis project Ga0233427, IMG submission 179885) | Seawater microbial communities from Saanich Inlet, British Columbia, Canada - SI_118_April2016_100_MG | ecosystem: Environmental > Aquatic > Marine > Inlet | place: Canada: British...
CATGCGTTCCAACATTCCGAACAGAACCTTCTAATTTACGGGCCATACGAACAGTATCAGCTGACAATCCCTTTTTATCCGAAAGTTCAATCAGCTGTTTTGCATTTACAATCTGATCGCTATTAATTTTCTTTATAAGTTGTTTATCGTTATAATTGAATAACTTTTTAAGGGATGTTAAATCAGGAACTAGATTTGCAATTTTCCCTGCTTCATCTAGGGGCAAATCCAACACCCGAGCCGTGTCTCTGATAGATGATTTGGCAGCCATTGTACCATAAGTTATAATTTGCGAAACTTGATCGAAACCATATTTATGAACTACCCAATCAATAACTCTCCCTCTACCTTCATCATCAAAATCAATATCAATATCTGGAAGTGAAACCCTTTCAGGATTTAGGAATCTCTCAAACAGCAATTCATATTTTATTGGATCAACATTTGTAATTTTTGTACAATAGGCAACTACCGATCCCGCAGCCGAACCTCTACCTGGTCCAACTGACACTTTCATCTTTCTAGCCTGATATATAAAATCCTGAACAATAAGGAAGTACCCTGGATAACCTGAACTTTCAATTGTCTTCAATTCAAAATCAATTCTATCAGTTATTTCCTTTGTTAATTCTTCATATCTTTGTTTTGCTCCCTCATAAGTAAGGTGTTTCAAATAAGCGTTCTCCCCTCTTTTTCCTCCATCTTTTTCATCTTCCGGATTTACAAACTTATCTGGGATATCGAATGCCGGTAACAACACATCTCTTTTTAATGTGAAAGATTCAATTTTATCTACAATTTCCGATATATTGTCAATGGATTCAGGGATGTCCGAAAATAACTCTTTCATTTCATCCTGAGATTTGAAATAAAACTCATCATTTGGAAAGCCATGTCGGTATCCTCTACCCTTTCCTATTGGGGTTGACTGAAGTTCCCCATCCTTCACACAAAGTAAAACATCATGAGCATTAGCATCTTCTTTATTTAGGTAAAAAACATTGTTTGTCGCTATTACCTTTACACCATATTTTCTTGCAAATTTCAATAGGATTCGGTTTACATGTTTTTCCTCATCCAAATGATGTCTCATTAATTCAACATAAAAATCATCTCCAAAGTTTTTGTGCCACCACACAAAAGCTTCTTCTGCTTGCGACTCCCCTACATTAAGTATAAGGTTTGGAATCTCTCCATAATTACTACCAGAAAGGACTATTAAATCTTCTTTGTATTTTAAAATTAATTCTTTATCAATCCTAGGGATATAATAAAAACCATCTACAAAAGCATGAGAACTTAACTTAGATAGATTATGATATCCTTTCTTATTTTTACAAAGGAAAACTTGCTGAAATCCGAAATCTTTTACACTTTTATCGGTATGATTTTTACAGACACTCAGTTCACATCCAATTATAGGTTTTAGTTTTAAATCCTCACCCTCATCTCTTTCTTTATTTATCTTATGGCCTAGTACTGCATTTATAAATTTGAACACTCCAAACATATTATGCATATCCGTAATTGCAACAGCAGGCATTTTCATTTCCACCGCCTTATCTGCCAATAAGTTAATATTGGTACTTGCCTGTAAAACAGAATACTGAGAATGAAGATGTAAATGCGAAAATGGAGAATCGGTACTTTCAACAAAGGAATTTGGAGAAAGAGAATCTTCCTCTATCTCATCTGTAACATCATTCTGTTCATCATTTTTTAAATCCTGATAAGGTTGGGTGTCTAATCCTAACAATTGGAATGATTTGGGATTAAGCTCTTTGTATTTCTCAAATTCTGACTCGGAAAGACCTGACTTTTTAGTAGAAATAACTTGTAATCTGACAAGTTCTAGAAAGCACCTTGTAGTTGCCTCTACATCCGCAGATGCATTATGAGCCTCTGCAAAGGCTTCACCAAATAATTTTTCGTGCAAATCCGTAAGAGAAGGCCATTTAAAATTACCTCCTCTACCTCCTGGTATTTCACAATAATTTGTTGACTCTTTCATTGTATCCAAACAAGGGAAATCAGCAAGAAGATTAACCAAATTCTTTCTCAATAATTCGCAACCCACAATGCTGTTATCAAACTCCACATTATGACCAACAACAAATTTGGAAGATTCGACATCCTTAATAAATTCATGTAAAACAAATTTTAAATCTACTCCTTGTTTATTTGCTCTGTCAGTTGAGATTCCATGAATTTTCTCAGCATTGTAGGGAATATCGTATCCCTCTGGTTTTATAATGAAGTTTTTAACATCAATTAACTTTCCTTGTGAGTCGTGCATTTGCCAAGCTAATTGCACCATACGGGGCCAATTGTTAAAATCAGTTAAAGGTGCCTTCCAATTTTGAGGAAGTCCAGTGGTTTCTGTGTCGAATATCAGATACATCTATTAAAAATATTTATTTTTATATTATCGTGTAAATTTAGAAAAACAAAAAAAGTCAGACCAATAATTTAGTCTGACTTTTACATAAGTTAATAACTTTTGTTTGATACTACATAAACCCTTGTTTTTTCATCCATTCGTCATTAAAAAGTTTTCCTACATATCTACTTCCATGATCATGAAAAATAACCACTACCACATCCTCTTTGGTTAAGTCATCTTTCATCTGATTAATCCCAGCAACAGCCGAACCTGCAGAATAACCTACCATAATTCCTTCTTCTCTTGCAAGTCGCCTTGTATATATCGCTCCATCCTTATCCGTTACTTTTTCGAATCTGTCAATAATACTGAAATCAACATTTTCTGGAAGAATATCTTCACCAATTCCTTCAGTAATATAAGGGTAAATTTCATTTTTATCAAACTCTCCTGTTTCATGGTATTTTTTGAAAACAGAACCATAAGTATCAATTCCCCATATTTTAATATTTGGGTTTTGTTCTTTTAAGTATTTTGAAGTACCGGAAACAGTTCCTCCGGTACCCACTCCTACTACTAAATGAGTAATTTTACCATCTGTTTGTCTCCAAATTTCAGGACCTGTACTTTCGTAATGTGCCACAGCATTGGAAGGATTGTCGTACTGATTTACATACCACGAATTTGGAGTTTCTTTTGTTAATCTTTTTGCAACTGAATAATAAGAAAGTTTACTTTCTGGAGGAACATCCGTTGGACAAACTACTACTTCTGCACCAACTGCTTTTAGCATGTCTACCTTTTCTTTTGACTGCTTGTCGGCAATTACAAAAATACATCTGTATCCTTTCTGGATTGCTACTATTGCAAGTCCCATTCCTGTATTCCCAGAAGTACCTTCAATAATTACTCCTCCTGGTTTTAGATTTCCATTTTTTTCGGCATCCTCTATCATCTTAAGTGCCATACGGTCTTTAATAGAATTACCAGGATTAAAAGTTTCTACTTTGGCAAGCACCAAAGCGTCTGAATCGTTTACTTTATTTAACTTTACTAAAGGAGTGTTTCCTATAGTTTCTATAATATTTTGGTAATAGTCCATTTTGTATTTTTAGTTCCGCAAAACTATTAAAATCTACTGAAACCTTATAGCCTTTATGGGACTGATTTTTGTAATGACAATAGTTGGAACAATCATCATTAAAAAACAGATTAAAAGCGTTCCGATATTCAGAAATAAAATAGAGGAAATATCAAAAGATATTGGAATGGTTTTCATGTAATAACTTTTTTCGTCCAAGGAAATAATGTTAAATTTTTGTTGAAGCATTAAAAGGGTAAACCCTAAAACATTTCCATAAAGCAATCCTTTTGAAATTAAATACATTGAATTGTACAAAAATACTTTTCGGACAGACCAATTGGACAAACCCAATGATTTTAGTATCCCAATCAATTTTGTTTTCTCCAAAATAAGAATCAAAATTGAAGAAACAATATTGACACCAGCAACTAGTAACATTAAAATAATAATTACCCTAACATTTACATCTTGCAAATTGAGCCAATCAAATATTTGAGGGTATAAATCGGTAATACTTGATACATCATATTTGTAATAATCATCAATTGAAGTCATCAAATTAATTGTACTCTCATCTAATTTTTCAAAATCAGAGAGAGTAATTACTAATATTTCAACTTGGTTTTGATTCCAATTATTTACTTTTATTAAATTTTCAATATTTACCAAAGCCAGTTGAGCGTCAAATTCTTCCATGGAAGTATTGTAAATACCCGAAATATAAAACGGGCGAACATTTATCTTTTCATCTGAAATATTCGGAAAATAAATCCTTAATTTTTCTCCTATATCTAATTTTAGTTTTGAAGCAATATTTGATGAAATCAGAATTGAACTATCCGAATTTATTACATCCCCTTTTATTAGATTCTCCCTAAAAAAATCAAAATTATAATCAGATGAAACTCCTTTCAAATTAATTCCCAAAAACTCATCATTGGTTTTTATCAGTCCGAAATTATAGATAACTCCATCAATATGATGTACATTATTTTCGTTTTTTATTGAGTTAATAAGTGTATCGTTAACCGATACTGGAACTTTATAATAATCGTCAGATTTTTGAATTGCCGAAATCTGAATATGAGAACCAAAAGAGATGACTTTATTTGTTATTTCTGATTTGAAACCATCTAAAACCGATAAAGAAATGAGCATAACAGCAACCGAAAGTGCAATAGCCGAAATTGTAATACGAATTATCGGGCGAGAAAACACATTTTTGTTTTCCTTTGCACTAATTATGCGTTTCGATATAAAATATTCTACATTCATTTAACAATGGCAAAAATAAAACAAATATTCCTCTTATTTAGTTTATTACTTTCGGTTTTGAGCTACTCCCAAATAAAAGTTGCAGCAGAAAGAACAAATAGCTATATTCCTCTACTTAAACAACAAAAAATAGCGGTAGTAGGAAATCAATCTTCTAGAATAGGAAACACACATTTGGTAGATAGCTTAATTACTTTAGGAATAGATATAGCGAAAGTATTTTCCCCAGAACACGGATTTAGAGGAATTGCAGATGCAGGAGCAAAAATTGAAGATGGAATAGATGTAAAGACAGGAATTCCTATTGTTTCATTGTACGGAAAAAACAAGAAACCTTATGCAGAACAATTAGCAGGAATAGATATTTTACTATTCGACATACAAGATGTAGGTGCTCGTTTTTACACTTACATATCCACCCTACATTATGTAATGGAAGCTGCTGCAGAAAACAATATAAAATTAATAGTACTAGACAGGCCCAACCCAAACGGGCATTATGTAGATGGACCCATAAGAGAAAAAGGGTTTAAATCGTTTGTAGGAATGCATCCTATACCTATTGTACACGGAATGACTATTGGAGAATATGCACAAATGATAAATGGAGAAAATTGGATTTCTACAAAATGTGATTTGAGCGTAATTAAAATGGAAAATTACACTCATGATATGAGTTATGATTTACCCATAAAACCATCACCTAACCTACCCAATGCCAGATCTGTTAATTTGTACCCTTCCCTTTGTTTGTTTGAAGGAACTACCGTAAGTATTGGTAGAGGAACAAGTTATCCGTTTCAGCATTTTGGAGCACCCTATTTGGAAAGTTCCTATAGTTTTACACCAAAAAGTGGGGAAGGAAGTAAGTCTCCAAAACATGAAAACAAAGAATGCTTTGGAACTGACCTTAGATTTCAAGATAATTATTTAACAGAAATCAACTTAAATTGGCTAATTGAAGCCTATAACAATTGCCCAGATAAAGAAAAATTCTTTAATAATTTCTTTGATAAACTAGCAGGAACCGATCAATTAAGATTACAAATAATAGAAGGAAAAACAGAAAAAAAAATAAAAGAAAGCTGGGAAGAAGGGCTTGGTAATTTTAAGGAGATTAGGGGGAAGTATTTATTTTATTAATAAAGACAACTTCTCTACAATTTCTTAAAATTTCTTTTTCAGTTTTTCTACTATTTCAAAAACCGCAGGACAAACCTCAATATTCTTTTCCGTAAGTTTAAGTAACTGACTTTGTTTTATTCTGTCGGTATGAGGGAACTCTCTGCAAGCTTTCGGTCTTACATCATAAATACTACAATAATTATCCTCACCCAAAAAAGTACAAGGCACAGATTGTAACACATAGTCCCTATCCTCATCTATTCGTAAGTATTTCTCTGTAAATTCGGAAGGTTTTATTCTGAGGTGTTTCGAAATTCTGTTAATATCTTTATCTGTAAATAAAGGACCTGTAGTGGTGCAACAATTAGCACATTTCAGGCAATCGGTACAAGCAAAAACTTCTTTATGTATAGGATGAATTAACTTATCTAAAACTTTAGGTTTTATTTTTTTTAAATTCTTAAAAAATTGTTGATTTTCCTTGCGTTTTAAAATAGATTGCTCTTTATATTGAGCTAAATCCATTAAAGTATTCTTCCTGGATAAACCTTAAGTGCAGCAGCTAAAATATCAATAGATTTCTGAAGAGATTCTTTATTTAAAACATAAGCAATACGCACCTGATTTGTACCTGTATTTGGTGTAGAGTAAAATCCTGCAGCAGGAGCTACCATAATAGTTTCTCCATCTAAATCAAAATCTTCTAATAACCATTGCGCGAATTTATCTGCATCATCAACAGGTAATTGTCCAATAGCATAAAAAGCTCCAGTAGGTTTCGGACAAATTACACCCTCAATTTTATTCAATCCTTCAATCAGTACATCTCTCCTACTTACATATTCTGCACTAACTTCTGTAAAATAAGAAGCATCTGTTTTAAGAGCCGCCTCTCCTGCTATTTGTCCGAATGTTGGAGGAGATAATCTGGCTTGTGCAAATTTCATAGCAGTAGCCATTAATTCTTTATTTTTCGATACAATACAACCCACCCTTATCCCACACAAACTATATCTTTTGGAAGTAGAGTCGATAACAATAGCGTTTTGTTCTAAACCTTCAATATTTAATACAGAATAATGCTCGTTTCCATCATAAGCAAACTCTCTGTAAACTTCATCAGCAATTAAAAACAAATCGTGCTTTATTACTATATCTCTCAAAGTTTCTAATTCCTCTTTGGAATACAAATATCCTGTAGGATTTCCAGGATTACAAATAAGAATTGCCTTTGTTTTTGGAGTAATTAGTTTTTCGAACTCTTCAATTTTCGGCAATGCAAATCCATCATCAATTGAGGTAGAAATTGGTTTTACCTTTACCCCTGCTGAGATAGAAAATCCGTTATAATTGGCATAAAATGGTTCTGGAATAATAATTTCATCTCCATTATCCAAACAAGAATTTAAAGCAAAAAGTAAAGCTTCTGATCCACCAGTTGTTACAATAATATCGTTTTGATTTACGTCTATACCTAAGTTTTGGTAATAATTTGCCAATCCTTTTCTGTAGCTTTCAAATCCTGCAGAATGAGAATATTCTACCACCTTATCCGAAAAGTTATGAATGGCTTCCAATGCTACTTCAGGAGTTTTAATATCAGGCTGACCTATATTTAAATGGTAAACTTTCTTTCCTGATTTTTTTGCAATTTCGGCAAATGGCACCAATTTTCTGATTGGTGATTCTGGCATTGAAATTCCTTTGTTTGAAATTTTTGGCATAATTGTAAAATTGTTATAAAAAAACACCCCCATAATTGAGGGTGCTAATGTCGTAATATATTTTGGATTCTTACTTTTTTTCTAATGGAGAACCTGTTTGTTTTTTTGTTGGAGCTCCAGTTTCTTTTTCTGGCGCCAGAACCTCTCCTTTAATTGTTAAGATTACTGGTTTTTTATCAGTAGCATTAGTTGTTAAAGTAATTGTTTTTGTAAATTTTCCAATTCTATTTGTTGCGTATTTTACGTTAATCGTACCTGATTCGCCTGGAGCCCACTCTGAAGATCCGTCTTTCTTTTTATAATTTGGAACCGTACAACCACAAGATCCTTTAGCATTTTTAATAATTAATGCCTCTGTACCCGTATTTGTAAATTTGTATTCTCTATTACCATCTGAGTTATGTTCAATTATTCCATAGTCAATCACTTTCGATTCAAAGTCAATAGTTTGTGCTCCAGCAATTCCAAATGAAATGATTAATGCTAAAGATAAAATTAGTTTTTTCATTACTTTATTTGTGTTTGTTTTTTTTAGTTAATTTTCAAAATATGAACGGCAAATTTAACAAAATATTACTCTATTACAAATCTAATCCTTATTTCTGTAAAAAAAAACTATTTTTTGTAAGTTTGCACGATTATAAAAGTATATAAAATAATGAGTATTCCAATAACATTCTCCCCAACAGAAGCAGAAAACAAATGGTACCAACATTGGATGGACAAAGGGTATTTTCACTCTACTCCAGATGAAAGAGAAGCTTACACTATTGTAATTCCTCCACCAAATGTAACTGGAGTTTTACATATGGGACACATGATGAACAACACTTTGCAAGATGTAATGATAAGAAGAGCGAGAATGATGGGATACAACGCTTGTTGGGTACCAGGAACTGATCATGCTTCTATTGCTACAGAAGCGAAAGTAGTACAGAAATTGGCAGAGGAAGGAATACAAAAATCAGATTTAACTAGAGAAGAATTTTTATCTCACGCCTTTGAGTGGAAAGATAAACATGGAGGGATAATATTAGAACAACTAAAAAAATTAGGTGCTTCTTGCGATTGGGAGCGTACAAAGTTTACCATGGATGACGATATGAGCGAATCCGTAATTAAGGTATTTGTGGACCTACACCAAAAAGGACTTATCTACAGAGGAGTGCGTATGGTAAATTGGGACCCATCTGCACAAACAGCACTATCGGATGAAGAAGTAATACACAAAGAAGTAAAGTCAAAATTATACTACATTTCCTATAACATTGAAGGAAGTGATGAAAAACTAACAATTGCCACAACTAGACCAGAAACTATTTTAGGAGATTCTGCCATTTGTGTAAATCCGAATGATGAACGATATACTCACCTAAAAGGTAAAAAAGCAATTGTTCCTTTAGTAGACAGAGTAATCCCAATTATATTTGATGAATATGTAGATATAGAATTTGGAACTGGAGCCCTTAAAATAACTCCTGCACACGATATAAACGATTATCAGTTGGGAGACAAACACGGATTGGAAACAATAGACATACTAAATGATGATGGTACTTTAAGTGAAGCTGCACAGTTTTATGTAGGGAAAGACAGATTTGTGGTAAGAGAAGAAATTGCTGCAGATTTAAAAGCAGAAGGTTATTTAGTAAAAACAGAAGAATATCAAAATAAAGTTGGTTTTTCGGAAAGAACAGATGCCGTAATTGAACCGAAACTTTCCATGCAATGGTTCTGTAAAATGGAGGAGTTTTCAAAACCTGCACTAGAAAATGTAATGAATGACAACATTCAGTTTCATCCTGCAAAATTCAAAAATACGTATCGTCACTGGATGGAAAACATAAAGGATTGGTGTGTATCTCGTCAACTTTGGTGGGGTCAACAAATTCCCGCATACTACTATGAAGGAAATAAATTTGTAGTAGCAGAAACTAAAGAAGAAGCTTTAATACTGGCACAAAAAGAAAATTCAACTATTACATTATCAGATTTAAGACAAGATGAAGATGTACTAGACACTTGGTTTTCTTCTTGGTTGTGGCCAATTTCGGTTTTTGATGGAATCCGTAATCCTGATAATGAAGAAATAAACTACTACTACCCTACTAACGACTTGGTAACTGCACCAGAAATATTGTTCTTTTGGGTGGCCCGTATGGTAATGGCAGGATACGAATACCAAGGTAAATTACCTTTTAAAAATGTGTACCTTACAGGAATTGTAAGAGATAAGCAAGGAAGGAAAATGAGTAAATCATTAGGAAACTCACCAGACCCAATTACACTAATGAAAAAGTACGGTGCGGATGGAGTTAGAGTTGGAATGCTACTATGTTCTCCTGCTGGAAATGACTTACCTTTTGATGAAAGACTATGTGAACAAGGTAGAAACTTTCCCAATAAAATATGGAATGCTTTTCGTCTAATTAAAGGATGGGAAGTTGCAGATATTAACCAACCAGAATCTGCTAAACAAGCAATCGATTGGTTTGAAAACAAAATAAGTAAAGTGATTACTGAAATTGATGAATCCTATAGTAAATACAGAATTTCAGAATCCTTAATGGGTACTTACAAATTGGTTTGGGATGATTTCTGTTCTTGGTATTTGGAGATGATAAAACCAGCTTACGGCAGCCCAATAGACTCCATTACTTATAACAAAACTATTGAGCAACTTGAAAAAATATTAAAACTACTTCATCCGTTTATGCCTTTTATATCAGAAGAAATTTGGCACTTAATAAAAGAAAGAGAAGAAGATATTATAGTTTCAGACTGGCCAGAAGCAAATACTATTGATGAAAATCTATTATCTGACTTTGACTTTACTACAGAGATAGTCTCTGGAATAAGAAATATAAGAAAACAACAAAACATACCAAATATAGAGAAACTTGAATTGAAAGTTATTTCGGATACAGAAAATAAAATGGATGTTATTATCCAAAAACTATGCAACTTATCGGAAATAAACTATGTTACAGAAAAAATAAGTGGAGCCTTTAGTTTTATGGTGAAATCCAATGAGTATTTTGTACCATTATCTGATAGTATTGATGTAGAAGCAGAAATAGAAAAATTACAAAAGGAATTAGACTACACTAAAGGATTTTTAAAAATTGTAGAAGGAAAACTGTCCAACGATAAGTTTGTGCAAAACGCTCCACAACAGCTTGTTGATAACGAGAAAAATAAGCTTGCAGATGCAAAGACAAAAATTGAGATTTTAGCAGAGAAAATATCTGCTTTATCTGATGCTTAAAAAAACTGTACTAATTCTTATTTTATTTCCTACTTGTATTTTTGCAACTAACCCTATTCCAAAAGATGGAATAAGTGGTAATTTTGATTTGGGAATGAGTTTCACTAAAAACACTGAAAGTACTTTTCAGTTTAATAATCTGTTTCTTATAAAATATCAATTAGGGAAATCCTCATTTAGTTTGGGAAATAACATTGCATTTATTAATAAAAGTGGTGAAGAAGAAATTCTGAATAAAGGATTACAAAATTTTAAATACGCTTTAAACTCTAAGAAACTAAATTTAAACCTTACACTCGATCATATGTACGACATCAGCCGATCTATCAAAAACAGATATGGAAGTGGATTGGGAATTGCTTATAATTTTACTGATGAAGATAATAAAAAAATTGGCTTTGGAATTTCTGCTCTAAGGGAAAAAGAAATTCCTTTGGAAGGAGATTATAAAATTCAGAACAGAATGAGCGGAAATTTTGATTTCATGATAAAAATAAACAAAAATGTCACTATTTCAACTAAAAATCTTTATCAGCCAAATATTAAACAATCAGGGGATTTCAGATGGAAAACCAATGTATCGTTTAGAGTGAATTTAAGTCCACATTTTTTATTGAGTATAAACAGTACTTTTAATTACGATAGCTTTCCGGAACAAGGAATTCCTGAATCAGATTATCAACTTATAAACAGTATTTCTTATACTTTTTAAGTGTGTGAAAGTTTTATTCAATAATAACAATCCTTTTCTCTACTGTTCCATCATTAAAGATATAAAACAAGAACTCATTTCTTGTTCCATGAGTTTCCCTACCTAAAATATCAGTTATTTTAATTAAAGTTCTTTGTCTAGTATTATTGTAATTTATTACAGATACAGTATTAAATGTAAAATTTAAATTTACAATACTATCACAACCAACTGAATTATATAATGTAATAGAATAATCTCCTGATGTTGTTAGTATCATTCCATTCCAACTTATACTAATATTGGAAACAAGAGTATCATATGAACTTGAGCTGTAATTACAACTTCCATCATTTGTGTTTGCTGAAATATCATAATTACAAGCGACTGGATCTGTACATCCTAATACTACATAACAATTCCCTAAAATATTACTATCTATCCACATTAACCTACCTCCTATCCAAGTTCTAAAAAACTGAAGTTCATCCTGATATGTATTGCCTACATAATAATTTGGCCAAACATAATTACCTAATATATCCCATTTCTGAAAGTTTCTTTGCTGAGCATCATCTAAATAAAAAGCCATGCTATCTATAAAATTAAAAATAGAATCCTGATGAAAACTCCTCTCTCTTAAATACTCCCATCTACATTTTAGTTTATTTTGATATGTAGTATCATCCAGAAGTCTTTCAAACCAAAAAGGATTATTATCTCCACATCCTGTATTTACTTCCCATCCAGATGTAATTCCTCCATCACAATAATCAGCATTACCAAAAGCTAAATTATAATCCCAGAATGGTCCCATGATTAACTTACCTCCATTATCATCCCTATCTTTATACATATAGGTACTTAATCTGTATCCATCAATATTTTTTGAAAGTTCATTTATTATATATAAATCAATAAAAGAGTTTACATCAATATATTTAGAATATCCTATTAAACTATCCGTAAAATTTGGACCAGCTAAAGCATATTCAAAACTATCCATAAAATGCTCAATATAATCCATTTGCTGAGGCTGTAATGCAGTTGCTTGTGGATAATGATATTGGATATGCAAATCTCCACCACCAATATTTGGAAAATCTGAAAGCCAATCGAGTCCTCCTATTCCTGTATATTTATCTACTTTTATTATATAACCTCCTGTCAAACTATCTCCAGCCACATCATTTGAATCTAATTTTGCAATATCTACTCTATCATTATCTCTTTTTATTTTCTCCATCAAAACATAGATTCCTTTATAATCTCCATCTATTACTAGTTCACAATACACAGTTCTAGGTGAATAACTCCCCATTTTTCGACCTAAATCAAAAGTCAAAAAGTTACGCATTAAGGATTTATCTGAATATGGAGCGTATAATATCCAATCATTTTCGACAGGCATTCCTAAAAGCGAAACATTATTGTTGTTTCCAATAGAATCTTGTGTTTCTAAAGCATATGGTTTTTTTGGAAACGACTGAGAAGAACTTCCTCTGTATTCAATACTAATCTTTCCGTTATAATCATTAAATGGATCACTAATTGAGTTCATTACTCCAAAACCATTATCAATTATTCCCATATCACATACAATTCTTGGATCATCTACAATAGTTTGTCCATTAGTATTAATTACAACAATTGGTAAATTAGAAGTAGTAAATGGAGGAATAAACCAAGAAGGAGTTGGAGAGTAATTAGTTGTAGTATTTGCAATTCCGAAAGAAAGAAAAATACGTCCTGTTAAATCAGATGACGAGATATTATCATTGTGAACTTGAACAGATAGAATATTGCTCCCTGGCAATATGTTGTCTTTAAGAACTTGTGTATTTATTATAAACTGATCAGGACTTCCTCCTTGATACATTTGAGCCTCATGCAGTGAAGATGATCCTTGATTATACAAAGGATGATCACCAACTGTACCAATGTTTGCTCTTGCTATCTCTACATTGTTTAAATAAGCTACAAAAGCATCATCATAATCTACATTTAATACTGCTGTTATAATATCAGCAGTGTCAACAATATTAAATGTTTTTCTTAAGTATAAAGAAGTTACAGATGAAATTACAGTTGAATCATCTCCATCTCCATATCCTACACCTCCCTGCCCTTGTAGCCATGAAGCATCATTAAAGTTTAATGTCCTCCAATTTGTATCCGGTTCAGATGTTCCTTCCAAATATTTCCAGATATCATTATCAAAAACTGCTGTTTCCCAATGATTTATTGATTGAGAAAACAAAAGACAAGGAAAAAAATATAATAGTAGTACTAGTTTTTTCATTCTTTATTGAGGTCCCAAGTTCCCGTCTCAGAGTTTGTATCCACATTCCATATTCCACTTCCAGTATCACTACTTAATTGACCAATAAAATTAATTCCTATTTCCACTAATGTAGCTGTAAAATATCCGTTAGTAGTAACAGTGCCATTTAAATTTGTCTCCTCACCTACAATATTTAAAGCGGTTCCATTTACATCTCCATTTGTAGAAATGGCAGCACTCCAAAGCCCAGCTACATCTCCATCATAAAAATAAGTTCCTGACCAATACCCAACATATGGAGAGTCAAGATTTTCCTTCTCCTCTTTCTTGCAACTTGTAAACATTAAAGGCAAACAAAGTAATATTAAAAATAATTTCTTCATACTAGTAGTTGTTTAGTTAATAATTAATTTCTTTTCTACCGTACCATCATTAAATAATTGAAACAAAACTCCCTGCTTATTATCAGAAGTATTTTGTCCAGCCAGATTAAAAGATTTAATTAATTTTCTATCTGAGTTTAATAAATCTAATGATGTAGAGATAAAAGTAACATCAAAATAAGCAGTGTCTGACAGGCACATATTAGAATCTGTAACAATAAGCCAATACAATGCATTTGTTTGTGGACTAATAGAATTAGTGTATTCCCCAGTACTCCATATATAGGAATAAGGACTTATTCCTGAATTAACAATAGCATCTAGATTAAAGCCATTCTGATTTATTTGAGCAGTTGTAAAATAACAACTACCATCATCTATATTTGCTAAAGAATTGTAATTACAAGCATTTACATCTGTACATCCAAATATTGAATTAGAAAAACAAGAAGTACTTAAATTCCAAGTAGAATTAATAAGCGTCCCTAATAACTGGTTTGGAGAATTATCTGTCACAGAAGTTCCACTTCCATCATTCAGCCTCCAATATCCCATTAAGTTATTGTAATTAGGATGAGTAAGATCCACTGGATCACACATCCAACTATTTATTGTAGATTCAGATAAAGCGGCATCCCATAATCTTACTTCATCTGTGCTTCCTTGCATAGGAAAACTACTTGATTGATAATCTAACGAACCTATTTTAAAAGATTGACTTATATTTGTAATAGTTCCGTTTGCAGCAGAGCTATCTACCATACTCCCATTTTTGTACAATTTAATATAACTACCATCATATGTAAAAGCTAAATGTTGCCATAGTCCTATATCTAAAATACTATTTGCTACAACATCAAAATTTACTCCTGCAGAATTTCTGAACCTTGCTTCTACATTTGTAGAGTTTTGTAGTTGAAGTAAAAAGAAATCTGCATCAGAATTATTACGAAAACCAAAGAAACCGCTATGTGAAGCATCCATCTGAGGATTTACCCATCCACTAATGGTAAATTCAGTTTTATTTGCAATTACAAAAGAAGCGTTTGGTATTTCCACATAATCCAAAGTAGCAGAATTAAAATCTAGTTGATAGTCTTGGGATATTCCTATTAAGGGAATTAAAAATAAGATAGTAAATATTCGTTTCATAGTATTAATTTTTAATTACCACATTTGTGTTTTTATCTTCTTACCTCCATCACACTTTTTAAATGTAGAACAAGAACTAAAAAAGAAAAAGGAAATAATTGTAAGTAAGATAAGTTTTTTCATTTTTTTAATTGTTTTATTGTTTAACAAATTGTTTCGTTATCAAATTTCCATCAATATTCAAACTTACAAAATAAACTCCTGTTTTTAATCCATTTACATTAAAAGTTAATTTATTTATTCCCGTATTAATATTCTCAAAATTACTCTTAACCTCCTTTCCTACCTCATTATAAAATACACATCTTACTCTTTCCGATTTCTTTGCATCAAACTCTATATTTATTATATCTGAAGTTGGGTTTGGATAAATATTAACTTCTGTTCTTTCTATATTTTCTACAGAAAGTACATCTCCAATTTCAGTAATTGTTGTTTGAAAAATTCCACTACCATAAGTAGCAACCGTAAGCCTTCCATCCGAATGTCTGTAGTCAATTTGTTCTATAATTACATTTCCTATTTCATCTTTACCTATCATTTCCCAAACGGTATTTTCTCCGTCCAAATTATCGGTCGCAAACAAACCAACAGAAGTACCTACTACATACAAAGTAGAATTTCCGAAATCAATTATCTGAGCCGTACGGCAAGAAGGTCCGTTACCAGAACCTGAAGGATTTTGCTCTAAATTACCAGCTACTTTGGTAAAATTTCCTCCTGCATCATCTGAATAATATAAGCTATAAGTATTATAGTTGGAAAAAACTACCAAAATTTTATCTGGATCATCTGGATGAATTGCAATATCACTACAAAGTCCAGAAACAGGAGGAATATTATCAATTACAACATGAGGAGGATCACCAACATTAGCATTATCAACTCTATGTATATATTTACTATTAGTTCCATAATACACTACGTTAGGAGGATTTACTGAAGTAGATATACAAGTGATATCCATAGAAGGATCAAAAGCTCCATCAGTATAAGTACTCCATCCTATATCATTTCTAGTATGATCATCATTATATGGTACAGAAGATAAATTATTATTTCTCCATAACTTACTTCCTGCAGCCAAATAACACAGATTATCATTATTTTCATCCATTATAAATGGATTTATAAACTGATAAGTAGTAGAATCTGCAGAAAGAGGATCTAACCTATTAAACGCTAATCTGTTTGCCTGATTATCTAACTTCATTTTATAAGCCACCCCTCTTTGTATTGTAAGATAAAAATCTTCTTCATTATCTGCAATTCCGGAATAAGCACCATCTCCATTAAAGGGCATACTCCATGGGTCAGTTTCATTTCCTGAAAAAGTAACAAAACTACCATTATCCTGAAAACCTCCGTGTAATACTTCCGAATTGGCATTTTTACTTGTTGTAGCAGTATAAAGTTGAGTGGTATAATATCCGTTATTTAAGGAGCTCCATTCTACTGTATCTTTAAAAC
>Ga0233427_10002598_pt1 | contig 16836 bp, 17 predicted proteins | sample SI_118_April2016_5_FD_179885 | JGI IMG/M metagenome (GOLD analysis project Ga0233427, IMG submission 179885) | Seawater microbial communities from Saanich Inlet, British Columbia, Canada - SI_118_April2016_100_MG | ecosystem: Environmental > Aquatic > Marine > Inlet | place: Canada: British...
TCCGGGGAAACACCTGAGATTCTCACGATACTGCCGATCATCAAGAGAATGGGTAATACCCTACTCGCATTTACCGGCGACCCGAGGTCCTCGATCGCAGTGGCAGCGAAAATCTGCCTTGATATCCATGTTAAGCGCGAGGCCTGCCCTCATAATCTTGCGCCCACGGCAAGCACCACTGCGACACTTGCGATGGGTGATGCACTCGCGATCGCCGTGCTAAAAGCGAGGAACTTCGGCGCTGAGGACTTCGCCCGCTCGCATCCTGGGGGCGCGCTGGGCCGGCGTCTGCTGGTGCACGTTGAAGACTTAATGCACACCGACAAGGCTTTACCGCTCGTTCAAATAGGCACGTCACTGATTAACGCCCTGGCCGAGATGTCGGCCAAAAACCTCGGTATGGTCGGTATCGTCGACGACCATGGACTGCTTGCGGGAATTTATACCGATGGCGATCTCAGACGCACTCTCAATCAGGGAACAGATGTTCACGATTGCCAGATCGATACCGTCATGGTGCGCTCCCCGCACACTATCCCACCCGAGGCGCTTGCCGCTGAGGCGGTGGAAATGATGCAGCGGTACTCCATCAACGGTTTATTTGCCGTTGACTCCAGTGGCCGGCCCGCTGGCGCACTGAATGCTTTGGACCTTATCCGCGCCGGCGTCTTCTGATCCCCATGCGGGCAAATATTGAAAGGCTGGTTCTGCTCAGTGTGCTGGGTGCAATGGCGGGACTTGGCATATGGATGCAGGTGAACCTGCTGGAACCGGCTGAGAATAAAATGGCGGCTCCGTTGACCAATGAGGCGGATTACTACATCCAGAACTTCACGGCCACCGGCCGGGACGAAACTGGTGTCATCTATGTTCTTAAAGCTGAGCGCCTGGCCCACTTTCCCCTCGACAATACCTCCTTGCTCGATAAACCCCATCTCGTTCAATACCAGAAAGGCAAACCGGCGCGACAGGCAACCAGCGAATCGGGTTGGATGGCTGGCGACGGCTCCGAAGTTCTGCTGACCGGAAACGTTGAAGTTACCCAGTTTCGTAGTGGCGAGGACGCAGGCAGCGTCACCCGCACCAAGCGCCTCACCGTCCGGCTTGATCGGGGCAGTTAGCATCGGGTGGCAGGCTCGGTTTGCTAAAATTGGTTCATCATGAAGATTTTGCTCGCTGTCTTTTCCCTTCTCTTTGTTTCCGCCCAAAGTGTGGTTGCGCTTGAATCAGACCGTAACCAGAGCGTGCTGGTTGAGGCCGACGAAGTGGAGATGGACTTTTCTAGTGGTACCCGCATTTACCGGGGCAATGTCTCTGTCCGTCAAGGCACCATACGAATCATCGCAGACCAGATCGAACTCATCTATAAGGGTGAGCAACTGGATCATGGTATTGCTACCGGCAACCCTGCCGTCTTCCGCCAGCGGCCAGACGGAAAGGATCATGACATAGTTGGTACCGGCCGTCGGATTGAACTCGACGAAATCAACAATATCGTTACCTTTATCGGTAACGCCCGACTTCGACAGGACCGCGATGCCATCGAAGGCGAACGTATCGTCTACGATATGGCCCGCGACCGGATGATCGTGCGCGGCGAGACCCGCTCAACGAGGGAGGGCGAAGATGCCGATACCGCCCTCCCCAAAACAGACGGGGAGCGGCCGCGGATGGTGCTCCAACCCAACGAGATGGGCAGCCCTGATTCCGAGACCAGTAATCCCACTGCCGGGACCAATCCAGAGCCATCAAGATCCAACCGGGCTTATATCGGCATTACCGGCGCACCAGTTTTCGCCGCACAAAGCGTGACAGCCGCGTCGCTGGGAACCCTAAAAGGCGGATCACCGGTCCGGGTACTGCGTGTTCAGGACGGCTGGGCTGAGATTAATGCGCCCAAAGGTGTGCGGGTCTGGATTTATGGAAAATTTATCTCCGCCAACGCCGGCATCGCATCCGTAACCGGTTCCAGCGTCAGAGTGCGCTCCACTCCCTCCACAGACTCTGGGTCTATCGTCCTCGGCGAGGTCAAAAAGGGCCAACGTGTACAGGTGCTTGGGGTTAAGAACGACTGGAAACAAATAGAGGCGCCGGCTGACCTCAAGATATGGATTCCCTCGGCCCGCCTCCAGCCTGCAGAAGACCCGGACCGCTGGGAAAAAGACTGGCGCGAAGCGGTCAAAACGGTAGCGGACGGTTAGGCAACCCCTCCTAACGCGATTGCCGCGGATACGGATTCATGAGCACACTCACCACTCAAGGCCTGGTCAAGCAGTTTGGCCGAACCACAGTCGTTGACAATGTTGATATCACAGTCAGCGGCGGCGAGATCGTCGGCCTGCTCGGTCCAAACGGCGCTGGGAAAACCACTTGCTTCTATATGATCTGCGGCCTCATCCGTCGGGATGGGGGCACCATTCTGCTCGATGGTGAGGATATCAGCGGGCTTTCCATGCACCGGCGTGCGCGCAAAGGTATCGGATATCTGCCCCAGGAACCCTCCATCTTTCGCCGCCTGACGGTGCGGGATAATCTGCTCGCAGTACTCGAAGCCGTTCCGGGACTCGACCGGGACACCCGGCATCAGCGCGTCGACGAAATGCTCGAGAAGTTTGGCATTACCCACAAGGCATCCGACTATGGCTACAGCCTTTCGGGAGGAGAGCGGCGGCGCGTTGAGATCGCTCGGGCGATCTCACTTCAGCCGTCGTTCATGCTGCTCGATGAGCCCTTTGCCGGAATTGATCCTATTTCAATCATCGACATTCAAAAACTGATCCGTGATCTTCGTGCCATGCAAATTGGCGTCCTGATTACCGATCACAATGTCCGCGAAACGCTCGGTATCTGCGATCGCGCGTACATCCTGACCGAGGGCCGGGTTCTGACCGAGGGAAGTTCAGAACATATTCTTGCTCATGACGAAGTTCGGTCAGTCTATCTCGGAACAGGTTTTCGCCTTTAGTCAGCCACACGGTGTCCTAGGTGAAACAGGCGCTTAATATCCGGCAGGGCCAACGCCTGCAACTCAGCACCCAGCTGCAGCACGCGATTCGCTTGCTGCAGCTCTCTTTTGAGGAAGTTTCCCAAGAAATCAGTTCCGTTCTTGAATCCAACCCGCTGCTCGAGGAAGTGGAACCGGGCGCACTACCCGAAGGTGAATCAGAAACTGATGCCAAGCGCATTCTGGAACCGTTAACCGAATCCCCCCAGACCGAACAAACGCATGCCATCGATGATGACTGGCGTGATGCGTCCTTTGTGGACCGTCACTGGGAGCATGCCGGCTTTTCGTCATCAGAACCCGATGACCTCGGCGAACCACGCCAAGATCATGACTTACTGTGGCAAAGCCAGCAGGACAGTCTCGCCCGGCTGCTACTGGAAGGGCTCGCGCTGCACAGACTCAGTGATAAGGATAAATTGATTGCCCAAACACTCATCGGCTGTCTTGACCGAAAAGGTTACCTCACGGCGACCTATGACGACGTCAGGCAGATCCTGACCCCGCAGGTAAACGCTGACGACGACGAGATCGATTCAATGCTCCACCTGGTGCAGAGTCTTTCTGACCCAGGGATCGGTGCCCGAGACCTGGCTGAGTGTCTTAGCCTGCAACTCAAAGCGCAGCCCTCACAAACCTCGGACCTTCGGCTGGCGCGCAAAATTGTCCAGGAGCATTTCTCCTTGCTCAGTAGGCGCCACTACGAGGCGCTCGCCGACGTACTGGAAATTGACCTCTCGGTACTGGCCGAGGTACTTGGGTTAATTCAGTCTCTGGACCCGAAACCCGGTGAGCGACTGGCTGCACCGCCGACGCCTGCCGTGGCTCCGGACGCGGTTGTGCATCGACGTGACGATACCTGGATCGTAACGCTTGCCCGCCAGAGCGCACAAAACATTCGCATCAGCAATTACTACCAACAGTATCTTGGAGGCAACGATCCGACAACCCGACAATATCTTAAGGACCACCTGCGTGAAGCCCAGTGGTTTATCCGTAGCCTCCAACAGAGGGATCAGACCATCCTGAGTGTTGCCACCCAGATTGTGTTGGTACAGAACGGTTTTATGGATAAGGGTGACGGGGCGATGGTGCCGCTGACACTGCGGGACGTCGCACAAGTGCTTGGCATTCATGAGTCCACGGTCTCGCGTGCCGTAGATCAAAAGTATCTGCTCACACCGCACGGACTTTTCCCCATGAAGCACTTCTTCTCGACCGGCCTTGGAACCTCCTCCGGGCCCCAGATCTCGGCACGGGCGGCACAGGCCAGGATCCGCAAGATGATAGAATCTGAGACCTCGCTGACACCGATCAGCGACGGCCAACTGGCGGCCCAACTGGAAAAAGAAGGGATTTCAATCGCCCGGCGTACCGTCGCCAAGTACCGTGAGCAAATGAATATTCCGCCAGTAGCCCAGCGACGAAGCGTAATCTAGGTATGACACAAGCTGCGCACTCAGATGAAGTCAAAGACACAGGGCCGCTGCAGGGCCTGCTGAGCCGGGAGCGGGTCGCGGCCAACGTCAAGGTCTCAAGCAAGAAACGGATGCTGGAGGGACTGGCGGAACTGCTTTCCCGCCAACTGCCCGGGATGGACCAGCACACCGTATTTTCTACTATGAACGAGCGCGAGCGCCTGGGCAGCACCGGGATTGGCCATGGCATCGCACTACCCCATGGCCGACTGAATGGGATTCAGGAACCGATCGCTGCCGCCATGAAACTGCAGCAGCCGCTGAATTTTGACGCCATTGATAATCAGCCTATTATCCTGGTTGTCGGCCTGCTGGTCCCAGCCGACGCGACTGACCAACATCTTCGTATCCTGAGCGACCTTGCGGGCGCCTTTTCTGACAGCGGTTTTCGGCGGGCCGTCAGTGAAGCAAGTGACGCGGACACGTTGTTCAATCTACTGATCTAACCAAGCGGGCCAACTCGGGCGTGCTGCACAAACCACCCGTATACCGAAACTAACATCGCTCCAAACGACTGACCCACTTAAAAACGCAACATGAATCTGATTATCGTCAGCGGACTGTCGGGATCAGGAAAAAGTATTGCCCTGCACGCACTTGAGGACCTCGGCTACTTCTGCATCGACAACCTCCCGTTTGGCATGTTGCCACAGCTGGTAGTACAACTACAGCAAAGATCGTCCGCGGGTATCGACAATGTCGCGGTCAGCATTGACTCGCGCAGCCGGGAATTTCTTAAGACACTTGTGGCCGGCATTGATGAACTGCACACCGCCGGTGTAACGCCGCGGATCGTATTCCTCGAAGCCGACACGGAACGACTCCTGCAAAGGTACAGCGAAACCCGTAGAAGACACCCTTTAACTGACGAAGACACTCCGTTGCGTGAAGGCATCCTGCAGGAAAGTGAGTTACTGACACCGCTTGCAGATGCGGCCGAACGAACGATCGATACCAGCATCATGACACCCTATGAACTCCGGGTAGCGATCCGCGGTTTTGCGCAGGGAACACTGCAATCTAGACCGATATTGCTGTTTCAGTCTTTCGGCTTCAAGCGCGGTGCGCCCACCGATGCGGACACAGTGTTCGATCTTCGCTGCCTGCCCAATCCCTATTGGGAAAAGGAACTTCGGGATTTTTCCGGCCTCGACAAACCCGTTATCAACTTTCTTGAGCGCGCCACTCTGGTTCATCAGATGGCCGACCAACTGAAATCCTTTATCAGTTTCTGGATAAAACACTTTGACGTCGTCGACCGCAGTTATCTCACGGTAGCGCTCGGCTGCACGGGTGGTCAGCATCGATCGGTCTACATGGTAGAACGCCTCGCCCGGGAGTTGCGCGAGACCGCCGACCCTGTACAGATACGCCACCGCGACCTGCACCAGGTCAGGAGGTCCTGACCAATGATGGTCGAGATAGACGTCACGATTATCAACCGCCTTGGGCTGCACGCTCGCGCCTGCGCCAAACTGGTCAAGGCGGCGGCTCACTACGAGAGTCGCGTCGAACTGCTCCAGGGTGACGAGTCTGCAGACGCCAAAAGCATTATGAGTCTCATGATGCTGGCGGCACCGCAGGGATCGCAACTGACCCTCAAAGCAGAAGGTGCTGACGCTCAAGCGGCGGCGGCGGAAATCATGCAGCTCATCAACGAGCGATTTGGAGAAGAAGAATAATGCTCGCGCTGAGTGGCACCGGCATTGGACGGGGCATTGCCATCGGGTGTGCACTGGTTCTCGATAAGTCGCAAAACGAGGTACCGCAATTTCAGATCGATGCCGACAGGGTCGATCGAGAAGTTTCCCGGTTCAACGAAGCCATTGCGACGGTACGGCGCGAACTGAAACATCTGCAGTCAAACCTGCCCCCGACAGCACCCCCCGAGACCGGGGCATTTATCGATGTCCACCTTTTGATGCTTGATGATCCACTCATTTCATCCCAGCCGGGCTGGTCGATCCAGAATGAAAAGATTAACGCCGAATGGGCGCTGAAGAATCATGCCGACACGCTGGTGGCATTTTTTGACAATATCTCTGACCCTTACCTGCGGACGAAAAAGGACGATGTCGCTCAGGTCGTCGGTCGGATTATGGATGTGCTGACCGAAGACAAAGAACGCCGTCCCAACATTTCGACTCTGGATCACACCCTCACCGACCGCATCATTGTCACTCGGGACCTCAGCCCCGCGGATACGGTCATGCTGCGTCACCGCCATATGACTGCCTTCGTGACAAGTTTTGGTGGACCGATTTCCCACACCGCCATTTTGGCCCGCAGCCTCGGTCTTCCCGCTGTCGTTGGACTGCACGGGGTCATTGATACCATCTGCGACGGGGACCAGTTGATTGTGGATGCTGCCACCGGCACCGTGCTCGTTGCTCCAGACGACAGGCTGCTGGCCCAGTTTCAGGTCCTGCAAGAACAACAGCGCAAACAGAGGCAGGCACTCGCCAAGCTCGGCAAAGAAAAATCGGTCACTCTTGATGATGAAGAAATCACCCTGCTCGCCAACATCGAACTGCCCGAAGATCTCGATGCACTGGACGGCAGTGGCGCAGCAGGAATCGGCCTCTACCGAACTGAATTTCTGTTCATGAACCGGGCCCAACCGCCCGAAGAGGAAGAACAGTACCAGGCCTATTGCCAAGTTGTGAAATCGGTGCGCGGGCCGGTGACCATCCGCACTCTGGATCTTGGCGCAGACAAGCAGGTGGATGGCGGTCGCGATGAGCCCCAAGCCGCCATCACCCCGGCGCTGGGGCTGCGGGCCATCCGGCTCTGCTTGAGCGAGCCTTCCCTGTTCAAGCCACAACTTCGGGCCATCCTGCGCGCGGCCGTTCATGGCGACGCCCGGATGATGATCCCCATGCTGTCCAGCCTTCAGGAACTCGAGCAAAGCCTATCGCTGGTCCGTGAAGTCAGTGCCGAACTTGAGCGTGAGGGCATCGCTTTCAATCCGAACGTGCCCATCGGTGGAATGATTGAGGTCCCGGCCGCAGCGATCGCAGCCGACCTTTTTGCACAGAAACTCGACTTCTTTTCGATCGGAACCAATGATCTGATCCAGTACACCCTTGCCATCGACCGTGTGGACGACAGCGTCAACTATCTGTATGACCCCCTACATCCGTCGGTACTGCGACTGGTGCGCACCATCATACAGGCGGGCAGCGAGGCGGATATACCCGTCTCGATGTGTGGAGAAATGGCGGGAGATCCGGTTTTCACGCGGCTGCTGCTGGGGCTCGGTTTGCGCCACTTCAGCATGGAACCCTCACAATTGCTGGAGATACACCAACAGGTTCGTCACAGCCGTCTCGCGGAACTTCCCGGATGGGCAGAGCGGATTCTGGCATGTACCGACAGCACCACCCTGCACGGGTTAGTCGACCAACTTAATGTAGAAGAGTACGCATGAGTGGCTGCGCGTCGGCAGAGCCCTTTGCACTTCAAGTGCTGGGAGACAGTATGGGTCCCGAGTTCTGTGAAGGGTCCGTGGTGATCGTCGATCCGGGTGCCGCCGTGACGAACGGTGCATTCGTCGTTGCTGAACACGGCGACGGAGTGATCCTGCGCCAACTAATCATCGAGGAGGGACAATGGTCTCTCAATGCCCTAAAGACAGGGCATCCTCGAATCCGGATTGCAGGTCCCGGAGTCATCCGGGGAGTGGTGACTCAGCGGGCGGGACGTCGGCGCAAGGAGCGCAAGAACTATCTTTAAGATCTAAACCAGCGGCCATTCATTCCCGGCCGGAACGATTGCAAACACCTTTTTCAACCGCCATCACGGCGGCTTCAACCCGGGAATGCACGCTTAACTTACGGAGAATGGCCTTGACGTGTAATTTGACTGTGCCATCGGAAATATCAAGGTGGCGTGCAATCACCTTATTGCTTTGTCCTTCGGAAAGATGACAGAGGATTTCGTGCTCGCGAGGCGTCAGACTGCTGAAAGGCGCCATATCGTCTTTTCGCTCACGACGCTCCCCGTGTCGCACGAGATCCGCTAATACGCTAGTCAAGGCAGGCGCCACAACGATTTTCCCGGCGATAATCTCCTGAAGCGCAAGAACCAATTCATCGGGCTCCATATCTTTCAGCAGATAACCCCGCGCGCCATTGCGCAGGGACTCTGACAAATCACTTTCATCCGCACTGGTCGTGAGCATGACCACCGGGATATCCAGCTCATACTCTGCCATATGGCGCAGAACCGACAGTCCACCCAGGTCAGGCATACGCAGATCCAGCAGCACGACATCGGGGTTCAGTGTCTGTGCCAGACGAAGGCCCTCTTCGCCCTCGGCTGCTGCACCCACCACCTGCAATCCTCGGCGCTCGAGAAGCCCCTGAAGTCCTACCCGGAAAAGGGCGTGATCATCCACAATCAACACTTTCATAGTGAGGAGTCTCCCGCCGTGACCCCGGCCAGCGGCGTTTGCATAGGGCCCAGTTTCATCACGACACGGGTCCCATCACCGGGCTCGCTTTCGATCATGAGTTCGGCGCCTATGGTACCCGCCCGCTCGTGCATGATCGCTAGCCCGAAATGCCCTTCGGTTTCCTGCTGATCCGGATGAATCACCATCCCGACACCATCATCCTCGATAATGAGGCGCAAACGGTGAATACTGTCACAACTCAGCAGCACCCGCACCATATTCGCTCGGCTGTGTTTGCGGACGTTCGCCAGCGCTTCCTGGGCAATGCGCAAAACTTGTTCCTCTTCTTCTGCAGACAGTTCAGCATCGTCCGCCTGATTTTGCAGCACGGTTTCAGTACCCGTTTCCTTACGCAGCCGTGATAGCAGCCGACGGATACCCGGAATCAGTCCATGGCGACTCAGGGGCGCCCTGAAATGCGCGATCAGTTCGCGCAGTTCGACGTTGGCCTCATCAACGCTACTCTCGATGCGTTCCATCTCCTGCCAGACTGTCGACTCGCTGTCCTGTCGCAGTGTATCGTCCAAGACGCGGATCTGGAATTTAAGACTGGCGAGCGTCTGTGCCAGCGAATCATGTAATTCGTTAGCCAGTTGCGTACGCTCCTCGAGTCTCTGCTGCTGGGCCTGCAGTTCGCGCTCACGCTCCTGTGCCAGCGATTCCAGCCATTCGGCCAAGCGGTTAATGTCGTCGGCGAGTTTACTGATCGCACCGGCATCTGTTTTTTGCAACCGTGCGGAGAAATCGCCCTGACGAATACTTGAAGCCCAGTCGCGCAACATCAGCAGCGGGCCTAACAGCCACCGCTGCACACCTAACAGCAGGGCGGCAAGACTGAGCAACAACATGGCTGTCGCGACCACCAGCAATCCTTGCAGAAGCCCGTGGTCCTCGTTGGGATGGCCTAGCATCACGGCCAAGACGACGCACAAAAGCGTCAACATGAGCACCAGTCCTGACCACCAAAAAAATCGCTGCGGCAACAGATAACGCCAGCGTACCCACCGAGGGGCGAGGGCTGTTGATGACTGAGATTTCGGCGCTGTCATGACTGGCTGGAAACTTGCCCTGACGCGCATCTGGGCGCCAGGGAACGATACCGGCTTGCGAAACACGGGGCCGAGATGCTTTGTCGCGGCTCATGCATCGATATGGACCAAAGTATAGGTTACCCCAGAGCCTTCACAAACTACGTCTGCGGGTCCGGCGATGCTGCGGGTGGAATGAAGTCCAGGTCGTTCGGATTCAGGAAGATAAATTGCGGCTCTTCCTCATCCTCCGGGGTGTCAAAATCAAGGATGGCTCCACTCAACAGTTCGGTACTCGTCGGCGCAATCAGAATCTCAATTCCGTGCTGCTGCGAACGCGTGTCATTGCTCCCGGCTTCGTCAAAACCCAATGCATAGTTAATGGTCCCATCCTCACAACGCTGGGCCGCCACTCGAAGCGCCATTCCCTGCATACCGCCTACCTCTATCGACACTCTGATCTGGTCAGCAGCTTGTTCAGTAATTCTCAGCAGCATGATATTTATCCTGTCACCGTTTGCGCGGTCAGTAACCGATCTTTGTTAAATCAGCCTTGTGGCGCCCGCACGAAATCGACGAACGCATTGACCCAGGGATTTGCCGCAACGTGACGCTGATGGGCATAAGTCGCCAACAGATTATGCACGCGGATACCGTCTCGGGTGCCGTCCAAGCCGTGGCCCCGATCCACCGAATAGACCGTCGTGAGCGGCGAGTCGATCATCTCAAGGGATGAATAGTGAAATTCGTGAACGTTATAGGTCCGACCCGACGCAGCCTGAACCTGAGGCCAGGGGTGATTGGGCATCGCGCGAAGCCGCATGTACCCCCGGCCCACGGGCCGATTCGATACCTTCGTATCACCGGCAATTACGCCAACCATAGGGAACTCGCTGCCCTGCCAAGCAATTGATCGACTGAGGTACATCAGTCCGCCACATTCAGCGTAACCAGGACCACCGTTTTCGATAAACGCCCGGATGTCCTCTCGCAGACTGACATTTGCAGATAACTCCTCAAGAAAGTATTCGGGAAAACCGCCACCGATAAAAAGCCCCTCTACTTGAGGCAACCCCTCGTCCTCCAGAGTATTAAAGGGCACCAACTCGGCGCCGGCATTTTCGAACGCATCCAGATCGTCGGGGTAATAAAAGCCAAAAGCGCGGTCACGAGCGATACCGATCCTGACTGGGTCACGTTTGTCAGCCGCTCGTTTTGCAGGCGCGGATACTGCAACCGATTCAGGTTTTTGCCGTCGGCCTGTTAGTGCCAGCACCGCGTCGAGATCCACAGTCGCTTCGATTACGTCGGCAATCTTTTCAATACGAGCAGAGGCTTCGGGATCTTCGTTGCCCGGAACGAGTCCAAGATGACGCTCTTCAATCACGAGCCTTGGATCACGACCAATTGCGCCGAGTACAGGAAGGTCTGAATAGCATTCAATCGCGGCGCGCAGCTTACTTTCCTGCCGGGGACCTGCGACTCGGTTCAGAATCACCCCTGCGATACGCACGTCAGGGTCAAACCCGGTATAGCCCGCCAACAGCGGAGCGATACCGCGAGTGATGCCGGTGACATCAATGACCAACAGGACCGGCAGATCCAGAGCAACGGCTAGCGCGGCATTGCTGTCGCTGCCTTTCACGTCGAGTCCGTCAAAAAGGCCTTTGTTTCCCTCCACCACGGTGACCTCGGCGCCCTGGCGATGCACCTCAAAACAGGCGAGGATTTCTTCTTGACTCATCGTGAAGAAATCGAGATTCCAACACGGGCCGCCGCTGGCTTTAGTCAACCAAGCAGGATCAATGTAGTCAGGCCCTTTTTTAAACGCCGCCACGCGCATACCGCGTCGGCGATACACAGCGCACAGACCCGTACTGACCAGCGTCTTGCCGGAAGACTTGTGAGCGGCAGAGATAAAGACCTGGCTCACGACGGCATCTCGGCTTCGCTCACCAAGGCCCCGGTCAAGCGCGGGGTCATCGAATCATCCGCCCGGCTGGTCTGCCGGGGCCTGGGGAAGGAACGGCAGCACTCTTGTTGCCAACAAGGCGATCAACAATGCCAGCCCGATACCACCGAACCCAAGAGCCAATTCAGGCAAAGACGGGTGGTAGCCAGCGACAACACCATCGAAATACGAACTGTTTTCTGTATAACCCGGGAAGATATCCATCGGGAATGCCTGCCCACCAACGATCAGCACATATAACTGCGCAAAGGCACCTAACAACACCAACAAGGATGCAACAACCGTTGGGAGTCTCCCTGCGAGGCGCGGCGTCAGCAGCACGATCACCGGAATCACCGTCCCCAGAAGGCACTGTCCCGCCCAAAAGAGTACGGGGTAAATCCCACCCTCTACCAGCAGAAATCTCTCTACTCCGGTATAACCCACTGCATACAGACGGGTCAGGTGGTCAACCGCAACAAAGAAAGCGACCGCGATGACAAAATAGGCCAACAAGGACCGAAGTCTTGTTACCACTTCATCTTTCACAGAAAGGTTGCTCATACGGAACATCAGAATGATCGCCAGAAGCATCACCGCGGTTCCGAAAGACAGCGACATCGCGATGAACATCGGTATTAAAACCACGCTGCCAAAAGCTTCTCGGGCAACCAAAACCCCGAAAATCGACCCCGTGCCTATCGTCAGCACCAAGCGCCATGTAAACGCTACCTTACCGGCAGACCCGATGAACCGGTTCATACGCGGCTCAAACATCATCCAGAGATACACCGCGACAACCCCGAGAAATCCAGTATAAAGAAAAATATTCCAGGCAAAGATCGATTTGAAATTGTAGTAGGTCATCGCGATGATCAGCCGGTCCGGGCGCCCCAGATCCAGCACGAGGACCGACAGTCCACCGACCAGCAGCGACATCGCCAAAAGGCCCGAGAGTCGTGATAAAGGCTGGTAGAGCGTCTTCTTGAATACCGAAGCAACTGACGCAACATTTAGTGCTCCGGAGGCTGCAACAATCAGAAATACAGCAAAGACATGGGGCAAGCCCCAAACCACACGATTGTTCATACCGGTCACCCAATGCCCGGTGCTTTCCATATGATGGGCGCCAGCGAAGCCTAGCAGCGCTAAGGCCGCGGCAACCCCCGCAGTTAGCCAGAAAGCGCTGCTCGGCCGAATTATCTGGAACGTGCCTCTACTCATTGCTCGACTCAAACCCCCGAGTAGCGCACCGCGGTGTTCAACTTAAGGTCGGACCGCAGTTCGTCGGTCTCCTTCTCAACGAGAATTTTGGCAAGGCGTCCGCTTTCGTCGTTGAGATCCCCAAAGACCAGTGCACCGTGTCCCGCATCACTGCAGGCTTCAACACAGGCGGGCGTTCGACCTTCATCAACACGATGAACACACAGCGTGCAACTTTCCACTACCCCTTTGCCTCTCGGAGAATGCGTCTTCTGGCCGCTGAGTTCTTCGTGAATAAAGGAGCGAGCATGAAAAGGGCAGGCCATCATGCAGTATCGGCAACCAATGCAAATGTGTTTATCCACCAGGACAATGCCGTCTTCGCGTCGGAAGGATGCTCCCGTCGGACAGACATCCACACAGGGTGGTTCCTCACAATGCTGACACATGAGCGGCAGCGAAAGTTCCCGACCGGTAACTTCATCTTGAAGATCGACCTTGCGAATCCACTGGGCATCCGTCTCTGGTCGATCCATGCCTGATAAACCGTGCTCTTCGTTACAGGCGGAGACACACTTGTCACAACCATCTGCGCATCGACTGGTGTCGACCCACAACCCCCAGCGATGCTCATCGGTGACCGGTTCTTCGTCTGAAGCCGCCATCGCAAGTTCCGCGAGACGTACCCCGGGCGCAAGCGCCAGTAACGCAACTCCCGCTCCAGCCTGAGTAAAGAAGCGGCGTCGCAACGAACCAGATTTTGAATTTTCAGATTCTGGCATCGTAAAGCTCAGGGAGATTGGCTCACTTGCGTTGCGGGGACCGCTGCATGACAGGTGAAGCAATCGATCTTCACCGCCGCATAGGTATGACAGGTCTGACAGAACTGGCCCTCGGCATTAATCGAGATAAACTGGCCGCTGGCATCCTTGTTGGTATGGCAATCGATGCACCCGGCGAGACTATGTTTGATGGTGCGAACACCCTGATGCACCGTCTTATCACGGTCATGTTTCATGAAATCAAAATGATCACGACGCATAATCTCAACCGGTTCAACGCATTGTTCCCCACGAGCTGAGGGAATCTTGGGCTTTGCAACATCGCTGAACACTGCATCCGGAATCCACAAAGTGGCGGCACCCAATAACAGGCCAACGATCCAGCCTCGGGCAAGTCGCTTCTCGGCATTCTGCCTCATCGTAATGACCCGTTTATTCCCCCATTCCCATGTCAATATAGCCGGTGGGACAGACGTCTGCGCAAATATGGCAGCCAATGCACTTGGAATAATCAGTATCAACATATCGCCCGGTCGTTGACTGGTCTTTCTTGACCCTAAACACCGCATCTTGAGGACAGTAAATCACACAGTTATCGCACTCAAAGCACATCCCACAACTCATGCAACGCTCGGCTTCAGCTTGGGCTGCGCCCTCATCTAATCCATGGTGACGCTCTTCGAAATGACCAAGTACCTCGTTTTCATCCGGCACCGTTGTATCACGGAGATTACGGGGCGTTTCCTGGAAGTGTCCCAAAAAGAGTTCGTCAGCAGGGATGATTTCGTGCCGTGAACGGTCCTCATAGTTATGAACCGCGAATGACGCTTCTGAAGTACCCCAGGTTGCAGCGTGGTCATAGTTATCTGGCGCGAGCGACTGTTCATTCAATTTTGCCAGCAAGTCAAAATGATGTACGTCAACTTTTGGTCGACGGGCAGGATCTTCCCCTCTTAGATATTGATCTACGCTTTGGGCCGCGATAGCAGCCTGGCCGATAGCGGTCGTCAAAAGATGCGGGCGCACGATGTCCCCAGCGACAAAATGGCCAGGACGATCAGGTACCTGGAAAAAACGGTCCGCATCGATCAACTGGCGATCGTTGCCCATTTCCTCAATGCCGCTGAGGTCACCCGCCTGTCCAATAGCCGACACAATCAGGTCCGCCTCGACCTCAAATTCCGTGTCGGCAACTGGCGTCGGAACCCCATTTTCGTCAATCTTGCATTTCGCCAGTCGGAGTCCTGTGGCGCGGCCACTCTCATCACGGATCAGAGCCACCGGCAAGACCCCGTTCAGCACGGTGACGCCTTCAGTCAGCGCATCATCCACCTCTTCTTCCGTCGCCGTCATATCTACCCGCTCAAACAGGGCCGTCAGGGTCACATGGGCTCCCTCGCGGGCAGCCACCATGGCCGAGTCGTGCGCGGTATAACCGCCGATGACTTCTTCAGGGCGATCCTTAGCGTTGATCTGGTCAATCTTGCCAAGGCGTCGAGCTACAGAGACAACGTCGATAGAGGTATCTCCGCCGCCGATACAGACAACTTTTTCAGCAGTAACCTTCATCGCTTCCTTGTTAAAGGCATCGAGAAACGCCACCCCGGAAACACAATTCGGCGTATCTTGCCAACCTTCAACTGGAAGCCCACGTCCGCTCTGACAGCCCACCGCCCACATCAGGGCATCGTAGTCTGCCTCCAGTTGCTCGATTGAGATGTCGCGGCCGACGCGCACGCCGGTTCTAATTTCTATATCGCCCAGTTCAATAATCCGATCGATCTCCCGGTCCAGCCTGTCGCGTGGGGTCCGATAACCGGGAATCCCGTAGCGGAACATCCCACCGAGATGTTCCTGGGATTCAAAGACCGTCGATGCGTAGCCCAGGCGGCGCAACTGGTACGCGCCCGCAAGTCCCGCCGGACCCCCACCAATGATAGCCACCCGCTTCCCCACGACAGAGGGCGGCGCTTCAAACTGGTAACCCTCGTCGAACGCAGAATCGCCGATATACTGCTCTACCGAATTAATGCCGACAAAGTCGTCAACATTGTTGCGGTTGCATCCGCTTTCACATGGCGCCGGGCAGACGCGACCCATCATCGCAGGAAAGGGATTGGCGTCGGTCGCGCGCCGAAAAGCATATTCCTGCCAGGTCATCCCCTCAGGCGGCTTTTCCATACCTCGGACGATCTGCAGCCACCCACGGATATCTTCTCCTGACGGGCAACTCCCCTGGCAAGGTGGCGTACGATGAACGTAAGTCGGACACTTGTGTGAATTATCCTCGTTGAAGATCTGATCCTTGAAGTCGTCCCACTGATATTCGCCATCAGCAAACTTACGGAAAGTGAGTTTTTGCGTTTGTTCCTCTGAGGCTGCCATAGCCCAGTTCCTCTTTTCGGTTATTTATTCCTGCCTGCGCGGTACGTAGCAGGTCAGTGCTCGCTACCAAACACCAGCGCATCACCAACCAACTGGTGCACGCTGATAATCATATCCATACCCATTCCATACTCCGGTAACACCTTACTGAATTGGCTTTTACAGATCGCACAGATGGCCGCCATATGGGTCACTCCATACTGCTCAATGACTTGCTGCAATGCCTGGGCGCGCGGTAAGGCGCCTTTTACCCGCAGTTCAATAAGATCGTCGGTCAACAGTCCACCGCCACCGCCGCAACAGAAGGTGTGCTCATGAATCGTGTCAGGCGCCATGTCCACAAAGTGTGTACAGGCAGCGCGTATCAGATCGCGCGGTATCGTGAACTGCCCGCCTGGCGTATCGCCCAAACGCGAGCCGCGAGAGACGTTGCAGGAGTCGTGGAAGGTCACGACTTTGTCATCATTAGCCTCGCGGTCGAACTTCAACCCGCCACGCTGATTTAGGTCATGGGTGAACTCGCAGATATGCTGCGGAACCGGGTAGGCC
>Ga0233427_10002599_pt1 | contig 16829 bp, 16 predicted proteins | sample SI_118_April2016_5_FD_179885 | JGI IMG/M metagenome (GOLD analysis project Ga0233427, IMG submission 179885) | Seawater microbial communities from Saanich Inlet, British Columbia, Canada - SI_118_April2016_100_MG | ecosystem: Environmental > Aquatic > Marine > Inlet | place: Canada: British...
CTTCGGTAAAGTGGCAGCGTTGCACATCGAAAAGATCCGCCAATGGCAGGAACACAGTCAAACGGAAGACGATGCACTATAAACTTATATTTTTTTTCAATCTGATCGTTGACTTTATCGCAGTGAAAATGATTTCGCGCAAAAATTTCGCTGGGGCCAATGACTAAGACGTTAGTTGCGAGCGCTGCCTGCTCTTTTCGATTAACCAGGATCGTTTCAAAGTCTATTTCGATCGCGTTTCCGTTGATATCGGAAAAGTTGCCGGTTGCCTGATTGCACCAAAGTGCAAGATTTGGGCCCACCACATTCCAGCAGCAATCAAGATGAAGCACATCGTGAGGGACAATGATGATCTCACGATCAATTTCATGGCGTTTGAGCTGATCCGCAAGCCAAAGGATGCCGGTTCGGGTGGAGCGTGCGCCAAGTCCAACGAATACCTTGCCGGGCGCGAGGACGACATCGCCACCTTCAAGAAAAATGTCTTGTGGCATGTCAACTTGATGTTGATGACTAAACGTACTGAGCAGGTGTTCGATGCCGCGATGTTCGAGATTTCGCGAGGTGTAGCGGGAGTTAGCCTTGAAATAAATTGAGTCAATCACAAAACCAATATCCCGAGGACAGGTTTGATCAGTGACTTGCGATGATTCAACCAAATCAGGTTTCATTACTTCAATGCCAAGTTTCTTCATGCATTCAAGCACTCCAGAAAAATCCTGCTCCGTCATTGCTGGATCAGGCTGCGTGTAGAGCTGGCTTGTTGCGGGTAATCCCGCTTGCAATTCGTGATCGGGGTCAGGTTTTATGCCTTGTGCGGTGCCCAGAATCACCGTTTGTAGAGCGGCGTATTCATTTTGGATATTAAAGAGTTGTCTCATCTCTGATCCGAGTCTGGTTTCCAAATTTGCTAATATTTTAATGTCTAAATCTTAATCCTTTTGAGGAGAAAAATTTTTATAAATTCAAATCGATAGGAATAATGGATCTCAAAAAGCTTGCTGTTGACAATTGAAAACATCAGGGTGATCAGCGACTAAGAAAATTCACTCATCTTCTTAGGGGAACGGTATAGTGCGGCTCGGCAATACGGCTGTCACCAGTCAGTCGATCTTGGATAAAAACTACCCTGAAAAAGATTCCTCGCCAGGCTGGCGGCTTCGATTTCCGTTCAATGAAAAATAAAGAAACCCAACAAAACAGATCAGATTCGCGTGATTGGTCAAAGAGTCGGGCGCTTACTGTGGGCGCTTTGATCAGTTGTTTAACTGTTTATGGCGTAACCATCAGCCTTTTTAGTCCGTTTCTCTCATTACTTCTGGAGCAACGGGGTACGGCGGCATCATCGATAGGTGCGCTTGCGATGGCGGCGCCCGTTGGGGTGCTGGTCGGGTCCTTCTTGATACCCAAATTGATGCGCTCTTATGAGGGTCGCAGTATGCTTTTATTTGGCGTGTCAGTCGAAGTTGTTCTTATTTTAGGGCTGATGTTGACCGAATCTTTTGGTGTTTGGTTTGTGATTCGATTTTTTGGGGGTCTTACCGGAGCAATATTGTTTCTGGTAACCGAGACCTGGATAATTGAGATTGCACCAGTTAAAGATCGCGGAAAAGTATTAGGGCTTTACAACACGGCGCTCGCTTTTAGTTTTGCAATAGGCCCCTTGGTTTTATCGCTGACAGGCGCATCAGGAACTGCACCGTATATTATCGGGATGGTCGCAATGCTTGTGGCCAGCATACCTTTATTATTTGCAGGAACGTATCGATCCAGCGCCCTCGATAGTCCCCGTTTTGGAGTGATAGGATTTTTTTGGGTGGCGCCCTTACTTGTCATGGGAGTTTTTGCGGTCGGTTTTAAAGAAGTTGCTTTGGGAGGTTTGCTACCGGTTTATGGCGTTAGAGTTGGCCTATCAGAATCAACTGCTACGTTGATGCTGTTCTTTGGCGCCATTGGAGCCGCGGTCATGCAGTTCCCTATTGGGTGGGCAGCTGACGTATTCAACGTTCGAAAAGTGTTTGTGGGTTGTGCGATTTTGAGTTTATCAGGCGCAATTATTTGGCCGTTAGTGATTAACTCGCCGTTCTTACTTTGGCCCATTTTGTTTTTATGGGCAGGTTCCTATGCAGGTTTTTACACCATTTCTATGATTCTCGCGGGGCAATGGTTTAAGGGGTCAGAGCTTGCGACAGCGATGGCTGCGTTTGGTGTGTTTTGGGGGATGGGTGCTTTTGCGGGTCCGGCAGTTAGTGGTATTGCAATGGACGTATGGGACCCCTACGGGCTGCCGTTTATCCTTGTGGCGGTGTCACTCATTATTTTTGTTTTGAGCCTAAAATCTAATTTTTATAGACCACGCCGAGTTTGATTCAGTTTTATGACAAAAAATGATAATCAACCGCGATGATTTTTAGCTCGCATCTGAATTTCAAAATAGAAGTTAACGGGTTGCTGAGGCTTGCAATTCCCATCATCTTGACGCAGTTCATTCAGGTCAGTAATACAACTGTCGCTATTTTGATGATGGGCCGGGTCGGGGCGCTAGAGCTTGCCGCATTGGGCCTTGGCGGTTCATTTATGATTTTTATGTTTTTAGCATGCCTTGGCATCATGATGTCGCTTTCGCCAACAATTGCCCAGCATTTTGGGGCGGGTCGTGATCAGGGCATCAAAGACACCTTTCAGCAGGGAATCTGGCTAGCGTTTGTGACCGGGGTCGTCGCATTTTTTGTGCTTCGCCAGATGGGTCATTTAATGCTTCTCGTGGGCGTTGATCCTGCCGTGATGCCGCTTGTTGAGGATTATCTAAGGTTCGCGGCCTGGTCGATGCCTGCCGTGTGCCTGTACATGGGACTTAGATTTTTATGTGAGGCGACGGGTCACTCAAAGCCAATGTTGATCATTAATATTGCGACCTTGCCAATCGTGTTGCTCGGTAATTGGACTTTTATTTTCGGCCATTTTGGAATACCTGCAATGGGGGTGGAAGGGGCTGCACTGAATCTGATCGTGGTGATGTCTCTTAATGCATTAGGCATGCTTATTTTTGTTATTTGCGCAAAGCGCTATCGGGTTAGGCAACTTTGGCGTTCGTTTAGTCTTCCCGGGCGCGGGCTTATTGATCTTCTAAAGTTGGGCTTACCGATCGCGGGCACGCTTGTTCTGGACACCAGTTTTTTCACAGCCATCGCATTAATGATGGGAAAAATGGGTCATATCTGGCTCGCGGCGCACCAGGTGGCGATTAATTACGCGACCATCGCGTTTATGATTCCGGTGAGTCTTTCCAGTGCGACATTGGCTCGCGTCGGTCAGGCGATTGGCCAGGATAACCCGCTACTGGCTCGAGCTAGAGGCTATCTTGGAATCTCTTGTGCCGTTGCTTTAATTATCCCATCGATGCTGATTATTTTCTTGATTCCCGAGTGGGTCGCTGGACTCTATACCGGAGAGGCTGACGTGATTCGAGCCGCAGTGCCATTGTTGGTCGCAGCAGCATTCTTGCAAATATTCGATGCAACCTATATCACAGCCCAGGGCGCGTTACGGGGGCTCAAGGATGTTAATGGGCCTTTACTGATTTCTTTTAGTTTTTGGATTGTTGGGCTGCCAGCCGCGTGGCTATTGGGGATGACTTGGGGCTTTGGCGCGGCGGGACTCTGGTGGGGCATGATCATGGGTGTTGCTGCAACGGCAATACTGCTGATGTGGAGATTTCGATGGCGTGCCGCCAAGTCAATTACTGAGATGGATTCGGATCGGTCGATGGCCTTATCGTAGCGAGCAATTCAGGGCGAAGATTTGTATAGGGAATCTCGTCCAAGCGACAAAAGTTTGCGCCAGGTGCTTCAGCAATAATAATAAGATCCGCGAGTGACTCAAAGTCACCGCGAAAGTGGACAGTGCTTTTAAGCGCGATTATTTTTTTTGTCGCTAGATCAACGCCTAAGTGGGTAAATATCGCCTGATCCAGACACTGACATCGTTTACTGCCAACAACGACTTGAATGTCGCAATCATCCGCAACCACCTCTAACAGCGCCATGGGTCCGATTTGTGCCTTGGCACCGTGGTACATCGCCCCGGTGAAGTCGAAGATGCCATCGCTAAGCGCCTGAACCCGAAAGCATCCTTCGAGCGGTCCCATATTGGGAAGACCTGATTTTCCACCGAGGTTTGCTGAGAAATTGTTTCCGAGTCCTGTTTTATGCGCGAGGGCTGCAACCTCAGGGTCGTTGATTAAACCAAGAACGGCGTGGGTCGCTTTTGCGTCAAGTAATGATTTCAGGATTTGGGTTGTATCGGATGGCGCGCCTGCGCCAGGATTATCCTGTACATCAGCGATAACGACGGACTTGCTCCCCTCATGGCTAATTGCGGCTTTTGCGGCATCTTCAGCAGAAAGCATCTTGACGTTAAATTCCTCACGATGCTCTTGAAAATATTCGATGAGCGTGTCGGCTGCTAGGTTAGCCTCATTTTGATCGCTCCCAAATGCAACAACGCTTGGTCCGGCATCAAAAATATCCGCTGGTGGGAAACCCATCGCGATGTCGCAACTGAGGTGGCCGGATTCGAGTCCGTCGGGGAGCAAAGAATAAAGCCCCCGACATGGTGAAGCCCCTGTGTGCTGAGCGGGTAACGTAATTAAAAAGGGAACTTGTCTGAACGCTCTAAAGAGTATTTTTCCAGTGAGAAGGTGCTTTAAAAGGGTCGCAGCGCGCGCCCCTGTTTCGGCCATATCAATATGGGGATAGGTGCGATAGATACTGATACCTGAGCTTAGTAAAACCATTTGCCGAGTAATATTGGCATGCAGATCAAGGCTGATTACGATAGGGATTTCATTGCCAACGACTTCTCTAATACGTCGAAGAAGTTCACCTTCGCCGTCCTGAAAGGACTCAGTCACCATGGCGCCATGCAGATCCAGATAAATACCGCTGATGCCTGGATTTCGCCCGATACCGTCCAGAATCATTTTTGAGATTCGATTAAAAGCATTATCGGTGACGTATGATGATGGCTCAGCGGATGCCCATACAATAGGAACGAGTGGGAAATTGGTATCGCCTCTTAGCGCTTCTACGAATCCTGATATCGGAAGATTGATATGTTCTGTTCCTGACAACACTTCATTATCACTTAACAGGGCCGGCCAGCTATCAGCTTCCTCAAAGTCTTTAAACTGTGTTTTGGTGGCACCGAAAGTATTCGTCTCGTGCTGAAATCCTGCGATCAAGATTTTTTTCATCATAGAGCGGCCCTTATAAAACCTGCTCAATGACGCCGCCGCCGAGTACTTGGGTGTCATGATAAAGAACAAGAGACTGCCCGGGTGTGGGCGCCCGTTGAAGCTCTTCAAAAGTAGCGGATAAGCTTCCATCTGGAAAGATTTCGACCTCACAAGACTGGTCATCTTGTCGATAACGAGTTTTTGCGAAGCACTTCAGGCGAGGTTGTGCGGGCGCCTTAAGTGTCCAGTGCATTTTTTTGACCGATACAGATTGTTTCAACAGGCTGGGGTGATCATGCCCCTGAACGACGATTAAAGTATTTTCTGTCATTTTTTTTTCGGCAACATACCACGCATCTCCAGCGCCGCCGATATCGAGTCCTTGGCGCTGTCCCAGCGTATAAAACCACAGACCTTGATGCTTGCCTATCGTTTTCCCCTCGAGATCTTTGATATCTCCGGGTGTTGGTGGGAGGTATTTGGAAAGAAAATCAGAGAACTTTCGCTCGCCAATAAAACAGATGCCCGTGCTGTCTTTTCGCTTTGCGTTGGGAAGCCCCAGGGAGACCGCTTCGGCACGGACTTCCGTTTTATTTGTATCGCCGAGTGGAAAGATCGTCGCTGCCAGCGCTGTTTGATCCAGCTCGTGTAAAAAGTAGGACTGGTCTTTGGAGAGATCGACCGATTTATGCAGGCCAAAACCATTTTTGTGATTTTTGATCCGAGCATAGTGTCCGGTTGCAATAACGGGATTGCCCAGCATCTGGGCGTACGAGAGGAATTCCTTGAATTTGATCTCTCGATTACACAAGATATCAGGATTTGGGGTGCGCCCGGCTTGATATTCTTTTAAGAACGTTGAGAACACACGTTCCCAATATTCATGAGAAAAATTAACGGTTTTCAGGGAAATGCCAATAGTCTCGCTCACCGCCGTTGCCGCCGCGAGGTCTTCGCGTGCGGCACAGTAAGCTTCGTCATCATCTTCATCCCAGTTCTTCATAAAAAGACCGGTGACGTTCCAGCCCTCCTGCTTTAGTCGAGCGGCAGCGACGGCCGAGTCAACTCCTCCGGACAAGCCAATGACTATTTTCTTTCTATCTGACGACATATCTGAATAACTTTGCATCCGGGATATCTTGTTTTAGTCATTGATGCGAAAAAGCAGGATTTGAGCATCAGTCAGATCATGCCATTCTTCACTTTTTGCGATGTAGGGCAGCATGCCATTATCTTGAAACCAGCTATCAATCACGAAACGCGTGCCCGTTGCGATTTCCTCTAATTGACCCGCCCAATGTGCGTCAAAACCGCCACGACGATAGGCGCGTTCAACGGGTCGATGGAAGCGCATATGACCCTGTTCGTAAAACAGATCCATGTAGTTTGTAATGTTTAATGACTCGTCAATACAGTCAAGTTGGCCTTGAAATTCTGGATTTTTTTCCAGATTAAGGCCCTTGTCCCTATGGGTTGGGGTATGTCTGCCGACGACTACTTCTAGCCAGCCGACGGCTTGTCTGAGCTGTTCACGCTCGGTAACCGCGTCGGTGGCCGTTGGATAAAACCAGCCAATTACGCTCCGCCACTCCTCTGATGACAATTCAATCGGCTGTTTTGTCTTACAGCTGAAGTTGTAACAAATATCTAACTTCTGAACCGCAACACTTTCGCTACTCGCCATGATCATTAAGAAAATGGCAAAGACCGGTAGGGTCGCTTTAGAGCGTGAGAAGTGATTGAGCATAGGGTTTAACCAAACAATATTCAGCCCGCATTATAAATTAATGCTAATTCCAGTTATCGATCAATCCGCGTAGCCGTCTCTGATTAGAGAGGTTTTAGGAGGCCTTGGAAGTGACAAGATCAATAAATTGCCGTGCTTGTGGCGAGAGATACTTCTTTTGCTGGGTCACAACCCCATAACTTCGATCGGGGAAAAATTTGTCCAGCGAGATTTGAGAAACCTTCTCGGAGCCATCAATGCAGATTGAAGTGACGATGGAGATTCCAAGGCCGAGTTCAACATATTTTTTAATGACTTCCCAACCGCCGGCTTCAAGGGTAACCGAGTAGTTGACCGAATGTTCATTGAACACTGTTTTGACCATTTGCCAGGTGGCGAGATTTCGCGGCGGCAAAATTAAGCCGAAAGGCTCTATGTCTTCAAGTTTGATGTTCTTGCTTGTCTTTTTCGCGAGTGGATGTCCGCGAGGTGTAATCAAAACTGTTTTAAAGTCCACAACGGGAACGTAGTCTAGATCTTCTGACGCGCCGAGAGTCGGTGGACCTACCGCGAAGTCTGCATCGCCCGCGCGTAGCATTTTCATGCCGTCTCGTCCGGTAACGTTGTGAAGTTTAATTTTGACTTTCGGAAAAGCCTCCTTAAATTTTTTCAACGGCTCTGGCAGCAGATAAAGAATTGTTGATTCTCCTGCGGCAATATTGACTTCACCCTGGTTCAGGTTTCCGATTTCGCCCGCGAACGAATCGCCGATGGTGTCGACACCATGGACAAGTGGAAAGGCAAGTTCTAAAAGCGTTTCCCCTTGTGTTGTGAGTCGGATGTTGGGTCCCCGGCGCTCAAAAAGGGTGGTTCCCAGTTCTCGTTCGAGCGCTTGGATCTGTAACGACACAGACGGCTGACTCAAAAACAAACTTTCGGCAGCCCGGGAGATGCTTCCCAACCGTGCGGTGTAACAAAACGCACGTAACTGTTTCAGTCGACTTTTCTTGTAATAAAGGGAGCTACTCATTTTGAAGCGTTTAAAAATCGGACAGACTTGATTATTGTAATACTTAATAAATAATATTGAAATAATTAACTTGATTAATAATTGACCTGCACAGAAACTGTCCTCGTTAAGACTGATTAGGTCGCGTTACAAACAAAAGTGATCGTCAGCTCAACTTGTGGATCAAAACTAAAAACACCGGACATTTATGGAGCCCTTACCATGTGCAACTCTGTGCGATACGAAAACGCTCTCGATGCTGAATGGGACGAAAATCCACGCTGGCGAGATGTAAAGCGAGATTACACGGGTGCTGATGTTTCCCGCTTGAGGGGCAGCGTACATATTGAGCACAGCCTTGCAAGATTAGGTGCCGAAAAGTTGTGGCGCCGACTTAATACCGATGATTATCTTCCAACTTTGGGCGCGTTGACAGGTGGTCAAGCGGTGCAACAGGTCAAAGCAGGGGCAAAAGCGATTTATTTGTCTGGCTGGCAAGTTGCCGCAGATGCAAATATTTCCGACGCGATGTATCCAGATCAATCCCTGTATCCGGTAAATTCTGTTCCTGCAGTTGTGCGTAAGATCAATAATTCATTTCGCCGCGCAGACGAGATCCAGCAGGCTTCAGGTCGAGACGATATCGACTACTTTGTTCCGATCGTTGCGGATGCTGAAGCGGGATTTGGAGGCGTGCTAAATGCGTTTGAGTTGATGAAAGCCATGATTGAGGCAGGCGCAGGCGGCGTTCATTTCGAAGATCAGCTCGCGTCGGTTAAAAAATGCGGACATATGGGTGGAAAAGTATTAGTACCCACACAAGAAGCTGTGCAGAAGCTGGTGGCAGCCCGACTCGCAGCAGACGTCTGCGGTGTCCCTACCGTGTTGTTGGCGCGGACAGATGCAAATGCGGCTTCACTTTTGACATCTGATGTCGATGAGCGAGATCGTGAATTTGTGACAGGGGAGCGCACCAGAGAAGGGTTTTATGTGACCCGTCCCGGCCTTGATCAGGCGATTGCAAGGGGTCTCGCCTATGCGCCTTACGCTGATCTTATTTGGTGCGAAACGGCAGTTCCTGATCTCGATGAGGCTCGCCGGTTTGCAGAGGCAATTCGGGCCAAGTACCCAGGCCAGCTTTTAGCGTATAACTGCTCCCCTTCTTTTAATTGGAAGAAAAATCTTGATGATGCCACGATCGCGAAATTCCAACGAGAGCTCGGCGCGATGGGTTACAAATATCAATTCATCACGTTAGCAGGTATTCACAACATGTGGTACCACATGTTTGATCTAACCCATGAATATATTCAAAAAGGCATGACGGCATATGTCGATATGGTCCAGGAGCCTGAATTTGCGGCCGCGGATCGTGGGTACACCTTTGCTAGCCATCAGGCAGAAGTGGGCGCGGGCTATTTTGACGACGTGACCACCGTGATTCAGGGTGGCTCCTCCTCTGTGACGGCGATGAAAGGGTCGACAGAAGAAGAGCAGTTTCACGCTGCCTGACTGCCGAGCGATAGATTTGTAAAGATCATCCGTTCATCGATGTGCATGAAACCAGCGGTAGACCCCTGCCGCTGGTTTTTTTCGTTAAATTTCATTTCCCCTATCCCTTGAGAAAAGTAGGGTGTTGACTCTATATTTACAGCTGGACTGTAAAGTTAAAGTAATAAGTCATGAGTAATAGCAGAGAAATCACTAGGAGCTCGGGAACCTCAGTTGAGGAGGCCAAGCCACGTCTTAAGAAGCCGCGGATGTATCGGGTGCTTCTGATGAATGATGATTACACCCCGATGGAGTTTGTCGTAAGAATATTACGGAAAATCTTCCGTCTAACTGAAGAGCAGTCGGTTCAAATTATGCTGAAAGTCCACACAGAGGGATCTGGGGTCTGCGGAGTATTTACGGCTGAAATTGCGGAAACTCGTGTTCGGGAAGTGCTCGGCCTTGCTCGCGAGCACCAGCACCCTCTTAAATGCACTATGGAGCCAGAGTAAAGACATGTTATCTAGCGAACTCGAGGCGTCTTTAAACAGCGCAATTCAAAGTGCGAGAGAGGCCCGGCATCAATACATTACGGTGGAGCATCTATTAGCGGCGTTACTCGATGATGCGCTCGCCCAAAAAGCAATTAAAGCCTGTGGGGCAGAGTTGACTAGCCTACGAGAGACGTTGTTTTCTTTTTTGAAAGATAATGTTCCGGTAGTGGCGGCAGATGAGGAGGTTGATCCCCAACCTGCAGCGGGCTTTCAACGAGTGATCCAACGAGCCATATTGCATGTACAGAGTTCAGGTAAGCGGGAGGTCACCGGGACTAATGTTTTGATTGCCATTTTTGCAGAGAAAGATTCTCACGCGGTTTTTTTCCTCGGCGAAGCAGGGGTGACGCGCTTTGATATTGTGAGTTATGTGTCACATGGCGTGGGCCAAACAGATACTCCGCGTGAATTGCCGTCACCGGACGAAAATGATGAAGAGAGTGATGACGAGCTTCAAAGCGCTCTATCGGCGTTCGCCGTAAACTTAAATGAGCGCGCTATTGCTGGAAAAATTGATCCATTGATTGGCCGGGATGTCGAAGTGGGCCGGACGATGCAAATTCTTTGCCGTAGACGAAAGAATAATCCTCTTTATGTGGGAGAGGCAGGCGTTGGGAAAACGGCCATCGCTGAGGGACTGGCCAGAAAGATTGTAGAGGGTGAAGTGCCTGAACCCCTTATCGGGAACACAATTTATGCGCTGGATTTGGGCGCACTGCTCGCGGGAACCAAATATCGCGGTGACTTTGAGCAGCGGCTGAAAGCGGTCTTGGCTGATCTTGAGGAAACCGATGGCGCGGTTTTGTTTATTGATGAGATTCACACAGTCATCGGAGCAGGCGCAGCCTCCGGCGGGGCGATGGATGCATCCAATCTTCTGAAACCGGTTTTGGCATCTGGAGAGATTCGATGCATTGGGTCGACCACATACCAGGAGTATCGAGGTATTTTTGAGAAAGATCGCGCGCTTTCCCGACGGTTTCAAAAAATTGATGTGCCTGAGCCTAGCGTGGAAGAGACCGTAGAGATTTTGCGCGGCCTCAAGACACAATTTGAACAGTATCACGGTGTCAGATACACCGCGCCGTCACTTCGAAGTGCGGCCGAACTGTCGGCCCGGTATGTTAACGATCGACAACTTCCCGATAAGGCCATCGACGTTATTGACGAAGCCGGCGCGCAGGCAAGATTAATGCCGGTCTCGAAAAGAAAGAAAACGATTGGGTCGGGCGATATTGAGCGGGTCGTTTCCAAAATGGCACGGATCCCCCCCAGGACAGTGAGTGCTTCTGATCTCGATGCACTCAAAACCCTTGATGCAGATCTCAAGCGTGTCGTGTTCGGACAGGATGATGCGATCGGCGCACTCGTTAATGCCATAAAGTTATCCCGATCGGGCCTTGGAAATGCCGACCGACCGATTTCCTCGTTTTTGTTTTCAGGCCCGACCGGCGTGGGAAAGACGGAAGTGACTCGTCAGTTGGCGCTCACGCTCGGTATTGAATTAGTACGATTTGACATGTCCGAATACATGGAACGTCATACGGTGTCTCGCTTGATTGGCGCCCCCCCGGGTTATGTTGGATTTGATCAGGGGGGTCTTTTGACAGAAGCGGTCACCCGAAATCCGCATTCGGTATTGCTTTTGGATGAAATTGAAAAAGCCCATCCGGATGTGTTCAACTTGCTTCTTCAGGTGATGGACTATGGCACCCTCACCGATAATAATGGCCGGAAAGCTGACTTTAGAAATGTCATTATCGTCATGACAACAAACGCTGGCGCCACCCAGGTGGCCAGAGGGTCGGTGGGTTTTGTTGCTCAGGACCATAGCGCCGACGATTCTGAGGTCATTAATAAGATGTTTTCACCAGAGTTCAGAAATCGGCTTGACTCGATTATCCGCTTTAGCGGGTTGGATGACTCGACGATCAGTCACGTGGTGGATAAATTTATTCTTCAGCTTGAATTACAACTTGCGGATAAGAAAGTGACCCTCGAGGTCGATGATAGCGCTCGACATTGGCTCGCGAAGAACGGCCATGACCCATCGATGGGGGCTCGACCCATGGCCAGACTGATAAGGCAAAAGATTAATCAGGCTCTTGCGGACGAGCTTCTTTTTGGAAAGTTATCGACTGGAGGCACTGTGCGTATTTATGAGAAAGGCGATGAACTCGCATTTGATCTTGAGTCGGTAGACGATAAGGCCTAAAGGGCTAATCACTGCTTTCAATCCGGAGATTGATTGGGGTGTCGTCAAGAAGTGCTGTGTCTTCTCGCATACCCAGTCTGCCTGTTGAAAACCATGCGATGACCTTCGGATAGATCTGATGTTCAACGACATGCACTTTAGCTGCGAGCGTCTCTTCAGAGTCATTGTCTAAGACTTTGACTCTGCCCTGAAGAATGATCGGTCCGCCGTCCAGTGCTTCAGTGACAAAATGTACAGTAGCGCCGTGTGTTGAGACCTGATCTGCGAGCGCTCGTTCGTGGGTATTTAGACCCGGATACAAAGGCAAAATAGAGGGATGAATATTAATTATTCGGCCACGATACTGCCGCACGGTATTTGCCGTCAGGATGCGCATAAATCCGGCAAGCACGATAAGGTCTGGCTCAAATCCGTCAATGTGTTGTGAGAGCGCGCTGTCATAGTCAGCGCGTGTCGGGAAATCTTTATGTGGAAGGGTCACAGCTTCGATGCCTGCGTTCTTGGCTCTATTAAGGCCATACGCAGACGACTCATTGCTGATAACAGCGACCACGTCGCCAAAAATATGACCTTCGTGACAGGCATCGATGATCGCCTGAAGATTGCTTCCATTGCCGCTGATCAGCACAACCATTCGGGATCGCCGCAATTTTTCAGGCAATGACAACACCATTTTCACCTGGGACAATTTCACCGAGCGTGTAAACGGTCTCTCCGCATGATTCGAATGCGCTCACTGCGGCCTGTTGATCCCCTTTAGCCACGATCAGTACCATTCCGATTCCGCAGTTAAAGGTGCGAAGCATCTCGGCGTCGTCGACGTTACCCTTATCTTGTAGCCAATTAAAGATTTCAGGAAAGGTCCAGCTCTTGGCGTCAATTTGGCATTGAAAACCCTGCGGAAGGATTCTTGGAATATTTTCGGATAGTCCACCACCGGTAATATGTGCGATTCCATGAATATCAATGGTTTGGGATGTTTTTAGAATGCTTTGTGCGTAAATCCGGGTGGGCGTGAGAAGGGTTTCTCCAAGTGTCGTTTGACCAAAGGAATCGTCGAGGGGTGTATCACTTCGCTCGATGATGGCGCGTGCAAGCGAGTATCCGTTTGAGTGCAAGCCGCTTGAGGCCAAGCCGAGCACACAATCTCCCGAATTGATTTTTGTGCCGTCAATAATTCGGTTTTTCTCGACTATACCGACGCAAAATCCAGCGAGATCATATTCCCCTTGCTGATACATGTCTGGCATCTCAGCGGTTTCTCCACCGATAAGTGCTGCACCGGATAATTCACATCCTTTCGCAATCCCTCGAATGACCGATTCGGCCTGAGCGGGCGAAAGTTTTGCAGTCGCAAAATAGTCAAGAAAATAAAGCGGTTCTGCGCCCACGACTAAAACGTCGTTCGCGCACATTGCGACAAGATCAATCCCTATGGTGTCATGCTGATCGAGCGCAAAAGCAAGTTTGAGCTTGGTGCCAACACCATCAGTTCCTGAAACCAATACTGGTTTTTCAAACCGCTCGATTGGAATCTCAAAAAGACCTCCAAATCCGCCGATCCCTCCCAAACACTCTGGACGCTGAGTCCGCTTGACTATTGGCTTGATTCGATCGACCAAGTCATTGCCCGAATCGATATCAACACCGGCAGCCCGATAGGTCATCGGTGGAGTTTTCTCGATACTCACACAATTAATTTCCTGAGATAAATAGGGGCCTTATGGTATCGTATATGGGTTAGGCACTGTTAATAGAAGAGCGATGATTTGTTTCACCTCCGTTCTGGCTCTGAGCACCCCTGATGTCTGAATTTTCTTTACGCCACCAGATCCCAAATCTGCTGACGCTGGCGCGGATTGCAGCTGTACCTGTATTAATTCTTTTTTTGTATGAGGGTCGTTATGGCGCCGCGCTGACCGTGTTTGTGTTGGCAGGGATAACAGATGGCCTCGATGGCTGGATTGCAAAACGATTTAAATGCGTCACGCGACTCGGATCTATCCTGGATCCGCTGGCAGATAAAATTCTGATCGTCAGCACCTATGTGATGCTTGTGCTGGCTGGCGATCTTCCCTTCTGGCTAATTTTACTCATCGGGTTTCGAGACCTTGGTATTATTGCCGGCGTTTTGGTGTTGAATACCCTGAATGGCCATGTCCAGATGCAGCCAAGTTTGTTGAGCAAGGTGAACACTTTCTTGCAAATTTCGCTGGTTATCCTGGTAATGGTTGAGCGCATCGGCTTAATTGCGCTCGAGCCGGTCGCCGAGATTCTTTTGTGGTTCGTTGCGGTTACCACCGTTGCCAGTGCAATTCATTATGTTTATTTCTGGTTTATTCATCCCCTGGAATCTCGAGTGGATGAAAAACTGGGGTCGAAAGATTGATAGGAACTGACCAAATCCGATTACCGTTGCGACTTAAAGAGAGCGCATCGCTCGAGAACTTTTTTTGCGAAGGCAATAGGGAGGCTGTTGGTTTTCTCCGGTCTTTGATCGCTTCTGACGGGCCGTGCGTTGTGTTTCTGCATGGACCTGACGGGGCGGGCAAGTCGCATTTGCTACAGGCTTATTGCCGATTGACTCTGCAGTCGTCCAAGGTTCCTTTTTATGCCTCATTGGCGATGCAAGAGAGCAGTCCCGAGATGATCAGTGGATTAGAAGGCGCAGATACCGTGTGCCTTGACGACGTTGATGCTGTTGCATCTGACAGTCGGTGGGAAAAAGCGCTTTTTAATCTCTTTGAGACATTGATGGAATCGGATCGGCAGCTGATTCTTGCGGGACGATACCCACCGACTCATAGCGGCTTTGCTTTACAGGATTTGACGACCCGATTGGCTTCGGGAGGCGTATGGACAATAAAACCTCTTGATGAAGGCGAACTTCCTCAAGCATTACGTCTACGAGCAGGCGAGAGAGGTTTAGAAATTTCAGATTCAGTGATGGGTTATCTTCTGCGTCGGGTCAGACGCGATTCTGCTACCCTTTTCAATCTATTGGATCAGATCGATGAGCAGGCATTTGCGCATCAACGAAGATTGACGGTGCCTTTTGTCCGCGATTTAGCGACTCGCTTACTGGATTAATCTTGTTGGCGAAGAATGACTGCCGTTCTCGCTAATCGCCGTCCGAGCGACTGGCAGAGTGCATTTTCGTCAGCGCTGATAGGATGTTGATTTTGATTTCCTGAAACATGGCTCGCGCCGTACGGGGTGCCTCCGGTGGTCGTTTCATTGAGTGTCGATTCGGTAAATGGAATTCCGCAAATCAACATGCCGTGATGCAAGAGAGGCAACATCATTGATAGAAGAGTAGATTCCTGGCCACCGTGTTGTGTCGATGATGAAGTGAAGACGGCAGCGGGTTTCCCCTCCAGCGTGCCCGATAACCAATCAGCGCCCGTACGCTGCATAAAAAAGGCAAGCGGCGCGGCCATTTGGCCAAATCGAGTTGGACTGCCGAGTGCCAGACCTTGGCATTCCTTAAGATCTTTTAGTTCGACATACGGCGGTCCTGAATCTGGGATTGCGGCCTCAGTTGGCTCAGTGTTTGGTGAGACCGCAGGCACCGTTCTTAGGCGGGCGCTGCACCCGGACACACTTTCAATGCCCTGGCAGATAAGCCGCGCCATGGAAGCAACAGAACCCTCACGACTGTAGTAAATAACTAGAATTTCAACCATTTGGAGTACTCGGGATCAAAGGATACTTAAAACATTTTCAGGCGGGCGACCGATCGCGCCGCGATCATCTTTTACTAAAATGGGCCGCTGTAGCAGAGCGGGATTATCCACAACTGCGCACCTTAGGTCGTCTTCGGCTGCGTTTTCAAGTTTTAAATTCTTAAATAATGGCTCTTGGGTTCGGATCATTTCAATAAAAGCGCAGCCGAGCGCGGATTGGATATTCTGAAGCATGGCGACATTTAATGGCTCTTTAAGATATTCGACAATTTGCGGTTGAATTCCATGCTCATGGAGAAGTTTGAGAGTATCTCGGGACTTGGAGCAACGTGGATTGTGATAAAGCGTTGTAGGCATAGTTTATTCCTTGATTTCTTGACAGCGCGCGGGGCGAAAGGTACAGTCCGAGCAATAAGTTGACGCAAAAAATGCGTGTAACTACCGTGATTTTATACGTAAACCTCCTAACGACACGGGTCTAATGAGAATGAACGCAAAGCCTATTCGAACCTTATTCGCGCTGATGGCTATCGCTGCAGTTGCCACCGGGTGTGTGACCGCAAAGCCGACTGAAACTGAAGCAGGAGAAGCGACTGCTGCAAGTTCCGCTCCCGCAGCGGTGATGGCACCGGCCGTCGTAGCCGCTGTTGCCAAACCAGATGACTGGTGTACCCGTTATCCAGATTCTTTTGATTGTGCGGATGTCGTGGCGACATCAGAAGACTGGTGCACGCGTCATCCTGATTCGTTTGTCTGTGCTGACGGGGCAGCAGTTGCTGTTGCAGCATCAGAAGACTGGTGCACGCGTCATCCTGATTCGTTCGTTTGTGTTGAAGAAGCTCCGGTGCCTGGCGTCTCAGCTTACGTTGTGCAGGCCGGCGATCATCTTTGGGGAATTGCGTCTCAGCCGAA
>Ga0233427_10002604_pt1 | contig 16811 bp, 16 predicted proteins | sample SI_118_April2016_5_FD_179885 | JGI IMG/M metagenome (GOLD analysis project Ga0233427, IMG submission 179885) | Seawater microbial communities from Saanich Inlet, British Columbia, Canada - SI_118_April2016_100_MG | ecosystem: Environmental > Aquatic > Marine > Inlet | place: Canada: British...
AGAAAGCTGAGTTCTTCAATCTCGTCCTGATTAGCCAGGTCGGTTTGAGTCCATCCGACTATCGAGGGTAAATCTGAAGGGCGTGATGCCCGGCCACAGGTCATCACGTCTGCACCTTCCGATACAAAAGCATCAACGATTGCGCGACCGATTCCCTGGCGACCTCCGGTAACCAGAGCAGCTTGTTCATGAAGGCGCATTTTGTTTCTCTGTTGGATCCCCAGTCTGTATGGGCTGAAGGATATATCAGATGAGCTTGGTGAATCGAGATTCTTTATCGTTTCCTAATAGCTTTTTTATGCGTTAGCTCTCGACGGCTCGTTGATAAGCATCGAGAATTAAACTGTGAAAGTGATGAACCGCATGCTCGCTCAGGCCACTGTTCTCTGGATCCACCAGATATCGCCCTTGATTAAAAGCTGGCGTTCTCATGCCCCGCTGGACGCTTTCAACAAGTGCAATGTCTTCGGGCTGCAATGTTTCATCAATAAATTTAATCGCTTCTCGCTCTGCGTCATTAGGAGAATTGGTTTCAAAAAAGAAATCAAAGACTTCATAGGTCTCTTCGGGGCCGGCGGGGTAAAAACGCCAAACCATAAAATTTCCTCGACCGGGGTAGCGCATCAGCGTTGTGTTTGGCCATAAGTACCAAACGGCATGATCAGTGACCTCTGCCGAATCAATTCCGTAAGCCTTATTTTCAGATCGACCGGCTTTTGCCATGTGACTCGAATAGATACCATGGGTTTTTACTTTATAGGTATCCATCTCAACCAAAGTGCAAAAATCCCGATGCGCTACCGGGCAGTGATAGCACTCGAGGAAATTATCAACCACGGCTTTCCAGTTCGCTTTGATCGAATAGGTTAACGTATGGGCGTGGGCCAGCTCTGATAGGTCCGGCGCATAAGAAAGCACTTCATCCGCGAGGCCTTCGCTTTGCTGGGAAAGAGAAATCGCATTTGGGTTCAGATTAACGAATACCAGATGACAAAAAACCTCGACGCGGATGGAGTCAAGGCAAATCTCTTCTAGAATAAAGTCTTCAATTAATTCCGAGCGCCGAGCGCTGGCAAGCTTGCCGTTAAGCTCATAGACCCAGGCGTGGTAGGGGCAGGCGATTAAATTCACTTGGCCGCGGCCTTTTAGTAATTCATGACCACGATGTTTGCAGACGTTGTAAAACGCCTGCAGTTCACCCGACTTATCACGACAGGCAAAAACACTCTGGCCCTGGATCTCGGTTGCAACATAAGCGCCAGGACTGGCCAACTGCTTCTCGTGACACAGAAACTGCCAACTGTTGTGAAAGATATGCTGACGCTCGATCTCGGCAAAATGGGGATCTTGGTAGCATCTTGAATGAAGCGAGTGAGAGCGAGACGCAATGGGATCGAATCCCTTACTGATCTGGGAGAAGGTGGCTTGATTGAGTTTAGGAACGTTCATTAATGTAGTTCCCCACGATTATGCTCAATGTATGATACCGCTTTTACTTGCCTCGTTTCGTTTTTGAATGTCCCGTTGGGGTATTTTCAGCTCGATATTCACGGTTCTTAGTTGTATCGGTGATGATATTGATAGAATACGGTTCAAAATGAATACCAGATTATGAAACATCTTTTTGATAGCAACCGGGCTTGGGCAAAAAATAAAAAGAACGATGATCCGGAGTTTTTTTCAAAATTAGTCGCTCAGCAGAATCCGGACTACTTATGGATTGGCTGCTCTGATAGTCGTGTACCGGCTAATCAGATTGTCGGTCTTTTGCCCGGCGAGCTATTTGTTCATCGAAATGTCGCAAATCTAGTAATTCATACGGATCTTAATTGTCTTTCCGTTATTCAGTATGCCGTAGAGATTCTGAAAGTGAAGCACATTATTGTTTGCGGACATTACGGATGTGGCGGGGTGGAAACGGCGATCAGTGATCGGTCAAGCGGTTTTATCGACAACTGGCTATTGCACATCAAAGATCTATACCATCGCAAGCGGTCAGAGTTTTCAGATAGCGAAGATCAAGAGACTAAGGTGAATCGTTTGTGTGAGATGAATGTCGTCGCACAAGTCAATAATGTGTGCCATACAAGCATTGTGCAGGACGCGTGGCAACGTGGCCAAGAACTACAAGTGCATGGGTGGATCTATAGTATTAAAGATGGTCTCTTGAGAGACCTTAACGCGACATTCGACGCGCCTGATCAGGTACCAGCGGTTTATCGCTAACGATCAATGACCTTTGCTAAAGTTAAATTGCTTGAAAAAATCAGAGATGACGGGGGTATAAAATGAAAGCGGTCATCCTAGCTGGCGGTTTGGGAACTCGGCTAAGTGAGGAAACTTCTCAGACACCAAAGCCGATGGTGGAGATAGGCGGTAAGCCAATTCTGTGGCATATCATGAAGTCCTATTCTTTTTATGGTGTCAACGAGTTTATCGTCTGCTGTGGGTACCGTGGCTATGTTATCAAAGAGTATTTTGCAAACTATTTTTTGCATATGTCGGATGTGACGTTTGATATGAACAGTAACTCTATGGAAGTTCATCAGAGGCGCGCTGAACCATGGCGTGTTACGTTAGTTGATACGGGAGCGCATTCAGCGACAGGTGGGCGCCTTAAACTAGTATCCAAATATATTGATGACACTTTCTGCTTTACCTATGGCGATGGACTCTCAAGTCATGACATTGGCAAGTCGATTGAGTTTCATAAACAGCACGGTAAATTTGCTACCGTGACAGCAGTTGCGCCTCCGGGGCGATTTGGAGCAATTGAGTCAGAAAAAAACAAAGTGACACGTTTTAATGAGAAGCCTCTAGGCGATGGCGGGCTAATTAACGGAGGATTTTTCGTGCTTGCGCCCGACGTTTTGGACTATATCGCTGACAGTCAAAGCCCTTGGGAGGATAAACCGCTTAGAAAATTAGTTGATGAAGATCAGTTAATGAGCTTTGAGCATAAAGGTTTTTGGCATCCGATGGATACGTTACGCGATAAAAATCTTCTTCAAGAACTTTGGGATAGCGGTCAGGCTCCTTGGAAGAGTTGGGACGAATGACAAGCGCCATAAATCCCGATTTCTGGAAAAGCAAACGTGTTTTAATCACAGGGCATACCGGTTTTAAAGGCAGTTGGTTAAGCCTTTGGTTGCAGTCGCTTCAAGCCGAGGTACACGGTTTTTCTCTCCCGCCATCTACAAATCCGTCTCTTTTTAATAGTGCGGATGTAGAAAGCCAAATGAATAATACGATGGCAGATATCAGAAATTTTGATTTGATTCGCAAGGCCATCGAAGATTTTCAGCCTGAAATTATTATTCACATGGCCGCGCAGGCGATTGTTCGGACGTCTTATGATTCTCCTATCGAGACATTTTCGACTAATGTGATGGGTACAACAAACTTGCTTGAAGCCGCGAGACTCAATGATTCAGTTAAGGCAATTGTTAACGTCACGACGGATAAGTGCTATCAGAACAAAGAGTGGCTATGGGGGTATCGTGAAGATGACTCACTGGGCGGTTATGATCCCTATAGTAGTAGCAAAGCCTGCTCTGAACTGGTCACAGACGCTTACAGACGATCTTTTTTTAGATCGAAAAACGTTAATCTGGCTTCGGCAAGAGCTGGAAATGTGATTGGAGGTGGCGATTGGGCCGCGGACCGTTTGATTCCAGATGTTTTAACGGCATTCGAAAAAAGTGAACCTGTCGTGATTCGCAATCCGGAATCATTTCGCCCGTGGCAGCATGTGTTAGAGCCATTGTTGGGATATATGATGCTTGCGGAGCGACTTTTTGAGCAAGGGGAGGGGTTTGCCGAGGGTTGGAATTTTGGACCCTCGGATGACGATGTAAAATCAGTAGTGTGGATTGTTGAGCGGATGGCTAAATCTTGGGGAGGTGAAGTGGACTGGAAAGTTGATAATTTGGATCATCCTCACGAGTCTAAGTGCCTGAAACTGGATATCACAAAAGCGAGGATTGAACTGGGATGGAATCCGACTTGGCGCCTTGATAAGTCTTTAGAGAAAATTGTGGATTGGCATCGGGCATGGTTGAGAAGAGATAACATGAGAGATAAATGCCTCGAGCAAATTTCTGAATTTGTTTCTGATCGGAGCAATGCGACTGCCGAGTAACTCACAACAGCAACTATCGCATATTTGCTACGTATAGATACATTGCGAAGGCAAGTGTTGATGAAAACACTCATGGATAAGTATCTGCTGGCAATAAATAAAAATAGTTAAACAACCATGTTTGTATCGAAGAGTGCCGACGTCTTCTGAGATTAAGATTTTTTTAAAAAATAAAATTATCCGATTAATTTAAGACCGATTAACTCATTACTGAGTACAGTATGAAGACATCTGAAACATTAAGAGAAGAAATTTTGGGACTCGTTAGGGAATACTCGCAGCTTGAGCATCGCCCTTCAGGTTTCATGCCCGGAGAGTCTTCGGTCTCCGTGTCTGGGAAAGTAATCGGTTCGGCCGAACTTTGTAATATGGTTGAGGCAAGCCTCGATGGTTGGCTGACAACTGGTCGGTTCAATGATCAGTTTGAGACTGAATTGGCGAGGTTTATCGGGGTTGATCACCTGATCACGGTCAATTCCGGGTCTTCCGCCAACCTGGTGGCTTTTAACACGCTCACAAGCCCTAAACTTAAGGATCGGGCGATTAGAGCGGGTGACGAAGTGATAGGGGTTGCTGCCGGCTTTCCAACCACTGTTAACCCGATTCTTCAATTTGGGGCGGTACCTGTTTTTGTTGATGTGGAGTTGGAGACGTACAACATCGATGCGGAGAAAATCGAGGCGGCAATTACCGAGAAAACCAAAGCGATTATGTTGGCTCACACGCTTGGCAATCCCTTTAATCTCGATGTTGTTACAGACCTTTGTAAAAAATACAATCTATGGCTCGTGGAGGATTGCTGCGATGCGCTAGGGTCAACTTACGACGGAAAGATGCTGGGAACCTTTGGAGACATTGGCACTTTAAGCTTCTATCCAGCTCATCACATAACAATGGGAGAGGGCGGCGCGGTGTTCACCAATCACTCCCAACTCAAAGTGATCGCGGAGAGCTATAGAGATTGGGGTCGCGATTGTTACTGTGCGCCAGGAAAAGATAATACCTGCGGTAAGCGTTTTGAATGGCAACTGGGAAGTCTGCCTAAGGGATACGATCATAAATATACGTATAGCCATCTGGGCTTTAACCTCAAGATTTCGGATATGCAGGCTGCGTGCGGGCTTGCTCAACTTCAAAAAGCAGATGCCTTTATAAAGAAGAGGAAGGAGAATTTCGGTTATCTGAAAGAGCGATTATCAATCTGTGAGGAGTTCTTGCTACTGCCTAAAGCTGCTCCAGAATCAGATCCTTCTTGGTTTGGATTTCCGTTAACTCTTAAGCAAGAAGCAGAAGTTGACCGGGTAACTCTGCTTAATTATCTTAATGAAAATAAAATTGATACCCGCTTACTTTTTGCTGGAAATCTTACTCGTCAGCCGTACATGCAGGGACGTAATTTTCGCGTCTCTGGCGAGCTTAAATGTACTGACATTGTCATGAATGATACTTTTTGGCTTGGAGTTTTTCCAGGCCTCAACGAAAACCACCTTGACTTTGTCGCGGATAAATTAGAAGAGTTTTTTGGACTCGGTTTTTAGATGATATAAGATGAAGCAACTATTACTTTTCGGTGCGACTGGGGCGATTGGTACCGCTACACGAGATTTTTTTAAGAAAAATGGTTGGGGTGTGACTAGCGTCTCAAGAGCAAAGACTCCGAATGAAGGTGACCTAGTCTGGGCGCCGTTTGACACGTCGGAAGATAGCAAAATAATCAGTGAGAAGTTGCACCAGAACGGACCGTTTGACGCCGTTTGTTGGGCGCAAGGCGCCAACTGCACTGACTCTATCTATAGCTTTGATGTTAACCAACATCAAGCGCTTTATGAAGCAAATGTTCTGTTTGTGCTGTCGACCCTGAAAAGACTGCTCGAAGAGGATGTTCTTGAAAAACCTTCACGACTATGCATTGTCAGCTCTATTTGGCAGAATCGTGCGCGCCAAACAAAACTCTCATATTGCGTGACAAAGTCTGCCCTGAAAGGAGTTGTCCTTTCGCTGGCGACTGATCTCGCAATTGATGGCCATTTGATTAATGCTGTGCTTCCTGGAGTTCTCGATACCCCAATGACACAAGCTAATTTACGTCCGGACCAGATAGCTAATGTGACTGAGCAAACAAAATTTGGACGTCTGCCATCTCTGGATGACGTGTCGTCGGCAATTTATTCTCTTTGTTCAGTTGAGAATACCGGTGTGACTGGTCAATTTGTCGAGGTTGACCTTGGATTCTCTAATGTCCGAGTTATCTAAACTTAATGTTCGATCTCAGACTGGGTCCTATTCGATTCAATTTGGAGACCTAGACCGATCATTGAAGCACGATCACTCAATGTCAATTTGGTTAGTGGATTCCTGCATCTTCAAACTTTATCCAAGTCTAATTTTGCCGGAACGATGTGTGCTAATTGAGGTTGATGAGTCCAAAAAAAATCTTTTAACTGTTGCAGATTGCATTGAAAAAGTTCACAAACTTGGAGCTAATCGACATTCTCATTTTTTAGCAATCGGTGGCGGTTTCATCCAAGATTTGACGACTATAACTGCTTCAATTTTTATGCGTGGGGTTGCTTGGACCTATATTCCTACGACCTTACTGGGGATGGCCGATTCATGTGTGGGCGGTAAGTCCTCGATTAATGTTGGGCGATATAAAAATCTTGCAGGAAATATCTATCCTCCGGATGAAATTTTGATTGATCCAAGTTTTATCAAGACCTTGAATGACGGGCAGCGGATAGAAGGGTTGTGCGAAGCTGTCAAAATATGCTTTGCTGATGATGGCGATGCATTTGATCGTTGTCTTGAACTACTGTCAGTGAATTCTAGCTTGCTAGAGAGAGATAAGTTTTTGACCCTAATTAATTTGACGCTTCAGACAAAGAAAAAATTTGTTGAAAAAGATGAGTTTGACGAGGGAATAAGACGTTTACTTAACTTTGGGCATACTTTTGGACATGCGATTGAAGGCGCGACAAGTTTTGAGATTCCACATGGGGTTGCAGTTGGTTATGGAATGCTAGGAGCATTGTATTTCTCGAGACTGAAAGGATGGCTTCAAACTCAAAACAGCCGAGCGGATAAACTGGGAAATTTGATCCTCAATTATGTTTCTCAATTGCCAGAGACCCATAGTCGTCTTTTAAAAATGACAGTTAGTGACGCAATGAGAAATTTTGACGCGGATAAAAAACATAGCGAAGATGATTATGGCCTAATTGGAGTCCACCAAGATGGTCACTTACGCTTTGAGAAAATATCAAAAGCAAATTCTGTAGAAGAGTTGGAACTTACATTCATGTTTCTGAAAAATATTCAAAATGAAATATAGCGATTACCTGGCTGAGTGGTTGGTTGAGCTTGGATATACAAACTGCTTTTTTGTTGCGGGAGGGAATATCATGCATCTAATCGAGAGTTTGAGTAGTCATTTAGACTGTAAAGCTGTGGTGCATGAGGTTGCCGCAGGTATCGCGACTGAGTATTTCAACGAGACTAGCGACGGGAAAAGAGCTGTTGCTTTAGTTACAGCGGGTCCCGGATTGACTAATATTGTTTCGTCTATGGCGGGGGCGTATTTGGAAAGTAGAGAGCTGTTGGTGATTGGAGGGCAGGTAAAGACGACTGATTTAGCCAAGGGAGCTCTTCGGCAGCGAGGAATTCAAGAGGTGGATGGCGTAGCAATTGCCGCACCAGTTGTAAAAAGAGCGAAACTCATTGAAAACGCGATGCCATTTTACGAATTTCGAGATTTAGTGGCCGAGTCATGGACGCCGCGAAATGGTCCAGTATTTCTCGAAATACCATTGGATATTCAAGCTAGGGATTGTAGTTTTAAGGAATTTGAAAAATCAATTCCGACCTTAACTCTTCCGATCGCCTCAACGACCGATGTCGAAACGGTTCGAGACAAAATTAAAGCTGCTAAACGCCCAGTTTTTCTTCTAGGAGGAGGAATTGATCGTGTCTGTGCACGAGACCAAATGTCGGCTTTAGAGTCAGCCAAAATTCCTGTGGCAACAACCTGGAATGGGTTGGATCGAGTGCCAGCAGACAGTGAAGTGTACGTCGGCCGCCCAAACACGTGGGGTCAACGAAGCGCTAACTTGATCTTGCAACAGGCGGATCTCGTAATAGCTTTGGGGACTCGACTTAGTCTCCAACAAACCGGTTTCAATTGGCAAGAGTTTGTACCGGTAGGGCATGTTATTCAAGTTGATCTGGATAACGCTGAGCTGGAAAAAGGTCATCCGAAAATCGAGTTAGGATTTTGTGCTGATGCCAACGACTTTTTAGAGCGGCTTCTTGATGGAAATCTTGGCTCCCACCTCCATTGGTTGCGATATGCGTGGGAGGTGAAGGCAAAAGTTCCACTGATTGAAGATATAAATCATACACAATCTGCCTTCATATCTCCCTACATTTTTTGTGATCATTTGTCAGACTGTTCCGATACGAGTGATGTTGTCATCCCAAGTAGTAGTGGAGGTGCCTTCACGGTGATGATGCAGACTTTTAGGCAGCAAAAAGGACAGATGGTTGTAACCAATAAAGGTCTAGCTTCAATGGGCTATGGGCTATCAGGGGCTATTGGTGCTGCTGTTGCAAACCCTGATCGACGAGTCATTTTGGTCGAGGGTGACGGAGGTTTTTGTCAAAATATTCAGGAATTGGGAACAGTTTCTATTAACAAATTAAATTTAAAAATTTTTATTTTTGATGACTCTGGATATGCTTCTATTCGAATGACTCAAAAGAGTTATTTTGAGGGGCGATATGTCGGCTGTGATATATCCACAGGCTTGGGAATGCCTCAGTGGCGCAAGTTGTTTCCTGCTTGGGACATTCCCTCAAAAAGAATTGGACCTAAATTTGTGGAGGACGCTGAATTCAGAAAACTTTTTGAGTCAAATGGGCCTGCAGCTTTCATTGTATCAATTGATCCAGAGCAGACTTATTTTCCAAAAATTACCAGCAGGATCACGGTTGAAGGCTCTATGGAGTCTAATCCCCTTCATAAGATGACTCCTGAGCTTGAGCCGACGATACTCGATCAAGTTGGGATATTTCTTCCAGAGTAATATTGTGCTGACAAGTAAAAGACGGTTTTACTTATTCCTATCAGCGGCATTCAATATAGCGTCGGTCAGGCTGTAGCGAATTTCTAAAGAAAGATTGTTTCGAGCTTTAGACACGTCTGGCACGTAGCGGGTCCGATGACCATGGTTGCCTTTAGACCGTTCTATATTTATGTCTACGTTTGGATTTACAGTTTTTTTGACGAGGTTCGCTAAATCAATAATTGATATCTCCTCATCTGAACCAAGATTATAGACCTCTCCGGCGCCGCCATTCTGCAGCATCTCCAGCAACCAAATAGCTAGATCTCGCTGGTCTAGATAACTTCGAATCGTCGTACCGTCTCCAGTGATAGTAATTGGTAGATTATTAAGCGCATCGCGAATAAAGTTTCCAATAGCAAAATGCGCGTTAAAAGGAAGATCGGGACCCACGAAAGCAAAGCAGCGCGCAATTACGTGCTCTGTTGTGGATGCTTCTTCAAGTAAAGTACATAGATGCTCAGCAGTCCGTTTGGCAATACTATAAGCGTTATCTACGATAAGGGGGTTTGGTGCTCCAAGATAAGTTTCTGGTATGTGACTTACATTTTGAGGTTGAGTTCCGTAGATGCCACCTGAACTTGTGAAGAGAAAACGCTTCACTTGTCGGTGATGCGCCCACTCCAAAAGATTTCGGGTTCCACTAACTATTTGATCGTACCTATGAATGGGGGATAACAGCGGACCTACGGTTGATTCGGCCGCGGCGTGAAGAACGTGGCTGAACGTTATCTCGGGTAGCGAGTCAGCTTCGAGAATATCGCCTTCGATGAAAGTCAACCAACGCTTGACAGAAAATTCCGGATGATGCTTTTTGAACAGAGTGACATTTCGCGTTAGCACAGTTACCAAAGGGGGATCGATTCCAGAATACTCTAACGCGCTCCAGTGGCGAAGGAGAGCGCGACCAAAAAACCCTGTTCCGCCAGTAACAAGAATTCGATCGATTTTCATCATCAGCCAAGTAAAAAAATTTTAAACGTGGCTAAATTCCCCGCTTAAAAAAGGAATCTAAGGTAGTGGGGTCTTCTTTATACGGAGAATCAATGCTATCCATCAATAAAGGCTCATCTTTTGTCACAGATTTGATTATCGTATGTCCGAATTTACCTAACATAAGCTCACGACTAGACATTTGACCCTTTCGTAGAGGGATTGCTAGATAAATATCGTCCTCGGTGAGCTGTTCGCCTTTTTGTAAATTCCTTTGCGCATAGACGCCCCTGACATAAGAATCCAAATATTCGATTTCACGCGCTAAAAAATTGCGGCGATGAGTAGCTGATCCGCCTGACATCTCGCGAGCTTTATGCCAAGCCTTGAACCAGATGTCAATTTGACTGGGCAAAGAAGAATATTTTGACACTTCAAACCCATCATCATTGTGATCGACATGCCGCTCAAAAGTGCGAGCGCCTTTTGCATACGCCATCATTACGGAGGAGGTCCAGTCATGATATTCGTGGCAAGAGTACCCAATGGTTACGCCAGGATACTCGGAAATTAGGAAGTCAATCTGGTTGAGCTCGCATTCGTTATCTTCGTGCGGATATGCCGCTACACAATGGTTTAATGCTAGAGCGATGTTCCGCTGTAGAAAAAAGTGAACAACATCATCCATGTCTTTTTTGCTCATACCGCCGGTAGATATGATCACAGGCCTTCTTGTTTTCGCAACTCTCTCTATTAGGGTCCAGTCGTTGTTATCGGCGCTCGCAATTTTTATGATAGGAAGATCGAACTCGACGCACCAATCTACAGACTTTTCATCAAAAGGCGTTGACATCGGAATGCAGCCCGATTTCCGAATCGCGTCAACGAGTACAGCAAAATCCTCTTTTGGCAATCTAGTGTCGTTTAGCCGCTTTATATAGCGTATGTCTTCCCGACCCGTAAAACTAGAGTGAATAAAATTATCAATATCTCTAAACTGTAACTTGATCGCTGTTCGGACATTATTGAAGCGCGCAACTTTTGAAAATTTGCTGATAATCTCTAGACCGCGTTTTAGACTCCCCTGGTGATTGCTGGCCATTTCCAAAACGAAAAGGTCCTCAAATATCTGGTTACTTAGTTTCGTTCTCATGTTTGGTCTCTTTTTATAATTACACAATCGGCGTTACTGATCCTCGTTATCAAGATTAATCCTTTCACGCTCATATACGTGAGGTAACCCTCGAACATGATCATGTATCGATAGGAGGTATTCGCCAATTATGCCAAAAAAAATCATGATCACTGATATAAAAAAGAACATACCAATTACTATCGGCGCTTGTCCCGGATCAAAAGAATTCCAGTATGCAAGTTTATAAATAAGGTAATAAATAGCAGTCAGGAGACTAAGGCCGGCGACCGTCAATCCTGTAAAAGTCATCATTCTGAGCGGCAGCTTGGAGTGTTTTACCATTCCGAGCATCGCCATATCGAAAAGAGAGTAAAAATTCTGAGAGGTAATGCCGCGTTTTCGCCGAGGCTGATCAAATTGAACCTGGGCAATTGGAAGTCCGATTTCACAGACGATCCCCCTAAAATAAGGGTATGGATCATTAATCGATCTCAAAATTTGAATGACTGATTCATCGTACAACCCGTGACCTGTCGCTCCTTTGATTAATGGTATTTCTGCCAAGGTTTCTAAAGTCGAATAGTAAGCCCCGCGTATCATTTTCATTACTAAAGATTCGTTGCTTGTTTTTTTTACGAGCATTGCAATTTTGTAACCGGACTCCCATTTTTCTACTAGTTGCGGAATAAGCTCTGGAGGGTCTTGTAGATCCGAGGATAAGATTACGACCGCATTTCCATTCGCCTGAAGTACGCCATGAAAAGGGGAGCGGATATGTCCAAAATTTCGTGTATTTACAATCACTTTAAGGCGAGGATCCACGGCAGCACGTTCTCGAAGAATCCCAACAGTGTTGTCTGTGGATGCGTTATCTATGACTATGTGGTCGTAATCATATGAAGTATTTCGCATAACCGTAGCGATCCGGTCGCATAGCTCGACTATATTTTCCGCCTCATTGAAGGTGGGTGTGACCACGCTTATTTTTGTATTCATTCGTTTGGCCTTTATGGAGGTCTGACGATAGGCTGGTTTGAGTAATCGTACACCTGAACTCTCATCTAGTGCAGGCTTAGGTTTTTAGATTCTGCGATAAGATATTCTCAGAATCGTAGAAAAATGGTGGAGGCGGCGGGAATCGAACCCGCGTCCGCAAATCCGCCACTCACCGGCGACTACATGTTTAGTCTGTCAATAATCTAACCGTACGTGCCCCGACAGACAGGGTCACGGCCGGCGAGCCCGCTTAAGTTTTAGCGTATTGGGTCACGAGCACCCCATTACGCGAGCCCATGTGATTTGATCTCTCTGGTCCTAGCCCATGGGCGAGCCGGGGGAGAGACTAGCGGGGTCTAAGCCGCTAGGGCGTAGTTGTCGTCGTTGGCAACTAATAGTTTGCAGTTGGATTTACGAGGAGATCTGCACCTCGACATGCTCCGATGGCTTTGTAATCCACGTCGAACCCAGGTCGCCCCCAAGATCAAACATACTTAACCAAGGCTGAAGTATATCTGAATAAAGATTTCCGACTAGAGATGTGCTGTTTTTAACACCCTAGCGATTCATTTTGAGCAGTCGATGCGCCTCGCGATTCCATTCACGCTCACGAATGCTGGCGCGCTTGTCGTGCTGTTTTTTCCCTTTCGCAAGCGCGATTTTCAGCTTGGCCCTACCTTTTTTCCAATATAGCGAGAGCGCCATGAGAGTATATCCCTTTCGCTCGACACCGCCGACCAGCTTGCTGATTTCGTGTACGTGTAACAGCAGCTTTCTGCTTCGGGTGGGGTCAGGTGTTATGTGCGTTGATGTGGAGACTAGTGGAGAAAAATAAGCGCCAAAGAGGAAGAGTTCTCCATTTCGGATGATCACATAACTTTCAGTTAATTGCGCCCGGCCGTCGCGCAGGGATTTTACTTCCCACCCCTGAAGCGCAAGACCGGCTTCGAATTCTTCTTCAATAAAATAGTCATGCCACGCCTTTTTGTTTCGGGCGATGGTATTGTCATTTTTTGACGGTTTTTTGCTCATTTCTATCGAGTGCGAGATTGTGAGGCGTAATGTTTCGGTAAACAGAGCTAATCCGATCACCCAAGTATAATTGCAAAAAACGATCCTAACATTGCCATCGTGCCAAATATTAATCGGTCAGTCATAACCCCATACAGCGCTAGCGAAATGTTTTCGCTTGCAGGGGATGTTGATCGCTATTCAGAGTTTTTGCCTTGGTGCCGTGAGTCCATAGTTCTAGAAGAAACTGAAGCTGAAGTTCGGGCCAAAATTGTGCTCGCGTATAAGGGTTGGAATACAACCTTTACTACCCGAAACCAAATGGTGCCGGATCAATTAATCGAGATGCGTTTGGTGGAAGGGGCAGCCTTCTCCAGTCTCTCAGGTGATTGGCGATTTCGGGCGCTTGACGAGATGGCATGCGAGGTTTCGTTGGATGTCAATTTTTCATTGGCAGGCAAGCTGGGCGGTCGAATGCTTGAGCCGATATTTAGCCGAATCTGTAATGAGCTCATTGATGCATTTATTGCACGAGCCAAGTCGCTATACGGGGAGCGGGCATTTGCCTAAGGTAGAAGTTGCTTACGCGCTTTTAGAGCGTCAATTCTTGAAATCACTTGATGTCAAACCTGGTGCATCTGTCAGTGAAGTGATTAATTTATCTGGTGTTCTGGAGGAGTTCCCGGAAATAAATTTGGATATAAATCCTGTCGGGATTTATTCCAAAAAAGTAACGCTCGACTCGGTCGTTAGAAACGGTGATCGTATTGAGATCTATCGAGCGCTTCGGGTGAGCCCCAAAGAGGCTCGTCGATTGAGAGCCAAGAAAAAGCAATCGAAACGGAGTTAGTCGCCCGGCGTTACCGCGTCCCAGAGGTTAGAGAAAAATCCCGGAGAGTCTTCCTCAAGATCAGGCTGTATGGCGCCTGGGAGCCCCGCGCCCTCAACGAGCGTGCGCGCGATTTTTTCGTCTTCAAACCAGATGCTCAGCCGATATTGCGTTACCTTCTCACCTTTTGCGGGATCGAGGCTATAAAAATAATCCCATCGCTGTGCATGAAAGGGATCTTCGATAAGCGGAGTACCGAGAATAAACCGCACTTCATCTCGAGGTGTGCCCGGGATCAGCTTTTCAATCTGCTCGGCGCTAATGACGTTTCCCTGCTGGATCTCGACTCGATAACTGCTAAAACAGCCTGCATTGACGAGGCAAAGGCATGCGAGACTCGCAATTGATACTGATCTGAGGATAAAGGCGCGACGGATTTTCATTAGGGCAATCATAGCGGAATTCAAGCTAAACACGGTCTTTTGGAGGCGACAGCTCTTTTTGCATTGCGATTTCATCGCACCTGTCAAACTTAGGACAGCTCACGCAAACGCCAAAGACTTTCTCGGGCAGGCTTTCCATTGAAACGATACGGTAGCCCAACTTGCTAAAAAACCCGGGCACGTAAGTGAGCGCAATAATACGGCTTAACCCCCTCGACAAGGCCATTGACTCAATTTGATTCACCATGAGGCGGCCGATTCCTTTATCGTGATCCTCAGGATCGACTGCAAGACTTCTGACCTCCCCTAACTCAGTTGTGAATATTTCAAGCGATCCGCATCCCGAGATACGACCGTTGATTTCACTCACCACAAAATCTTTAAGCCGACTTTTAATTTCAGATTCAGATCGGCCAAGCAGTCGACCGTCGCTCGCGTATCTGTGAAGGAGCTGTCCAATCATCGGAATGTCCTCAACCTTCGCCGCACGGATAGATGGGATCATTTAGATGCCCGCGAGATCAGCTCGTCCGCATGGGCGCGAGTGGTTTGTGTGATTTCAACGCCTCCCAGCATTCGCGCTAGCTCATCGACGCGCGCAGCCGGCTCGAGAGACTCAATATTAACCTCGGTTTCATCACTATTAATCCGATTAACCCTTAAGTGATGATGCCCCTGAGCGGCCACCTGAGGGAGGTGGGTAATGCAAAGCACCTGACGGTTAGTGGCGGTGGACCTTAGTTTCTGGCCGACGATTTCCGCAACCCGTCCACCAATGCCCACATCGACCTCGTCATAGATCGTGCAAGGAGTAGACCTATCCTGAACAGCGCATAACTGAATGGCGAGGCTAACGCGGGAGAGCTCGCCACCAGAAGCTGCTTTTTCAAGAGGAGAGAAGTCGAGGTCGGGCCCGGGTTGAAGCTCAAAATACGGTGTTTCAGTGCCGTGGAGTCCGCGCCGGTCTGCGGGCTCATCCTCAAGACGAACTCTGAAAGCAGCGGCTTCAAGTCCGAGTGATGGGAGAAGCTTGTTCACATCCTGACTCATTTTTGCGGCAGTTTTGCCGCGCGCATCAGTTACGACGCTCGCGAGTTGGTCATAGTCAGATTGTGTTTCAAGGAGCTGTTGTCTTAGCAACTCCGGATCATGGTCCGCAGGATCAAGCGCTTCCAGATCATGCTTTAGAGAATCGAGCACTTCTTTTAAAGCGCCAGGGCGGACCTGGTACTTCCGGCCCGCATCATGCAGTGCGGTCATCCGCTTATCGACTGCTTCAAGATCCATTGGGTCCAGCTCATAGCCATCACTAAACCGCTGAAGCTCGCCAGTCACGTCTGTCAGTTGCGTAGCGATGCCTTCGATTTGTTCTTGAAGGAGCTTTAGTCTTGAATCATAGGGCGAGAGCTCGGACAGGCGGTGAGCTGCTTTGATGATTAAAGAGGACGCGGAAACCTCTTCGACCTGATCAAGCTCTTGCAGGATTTGCCAAGCGCCTTGCGCGAGTTCATGAGTATGCGAGAGCCTGCTATGCCGTGCTTCAAGTTGGCTGAGCTCTTCCGGATCTGGTTTTAGCAATTCGAGTTCTTCAACCTGATGACGCAGGAAAGACTCGCGCTGTTTGCGCTCCTGAAGTCCGGATTCGCTATCGTTCAATCGAGTCTCAAGTTGTTGCGCTTTATTCGAGATCTCGCCGAGTTGTTTGACTTCCTCAAGAATGCCCGCATCGCTGTCGAGGAGGAACCGTTGCACTTCGCGTTGTAGTAACCGATGGTGCTCATGCTGCCCGTGAATATCGGCCAGTAATTTTCCGAGGTCCCGAAGGGACTGGATGGGTACCGGCTTTCCGTTAATAAAACCGCGAGAACTCTTTTCGCGATAAATGAGCCGTCTCAGTGTGCATTCCCCAGCATCAGCCGTAAGTTCCATATTGCGCAGCCAGTCACGAGCCTGGGGCAAGGTCTGGATATCAAAATCTGCCTGAATCTCAGCGTAATCTGAGCCGTAACGGATGAGATCAGTCGACGCCCGACCGCCTAGAAGTATTGACAGGGCATCGACCAAGACAGATTTACCCGCGCCGGTTTCGCCCGTAATCACCGTCATGCCAGACTCAAAGCTCACCTGAGTCTTTTTGACCACAACAAAGTCGCGGACATCGAGCCAGTTAATCATTTTTTGGCGCTGTGGGTTAACCCCAACC
>Ga0233427_10002609_pt1 | contig 16787 bp, 14 predicted proteins | sample SI_118_April2016_5_FD_179885 | JGI IMG/M metagenome (GOLD analysis project Ga0233427, IMG submission 179885) | Seawater microbial communities from Saanich Inlet, British Columbia, Canada - SI_118_April2016_100_MG | ecosystem: Environmental > Aquatic > Marine > Inlet | place: Canada: British...
CGCGCTTCGAACTTCCGATCTCGGTCGACACCTTCAGGGGTCGCGTAGTGGCCGAGGCGTTTGCAGCGGGAGCCTCGGTCGGCAATGACATAAGCGGCTTCGCCGATCCGACGTTCCTGCCGGCGTGTGCACTCCATGGGGCCGCCGTGGTGGCCACGCACGTCAGGATCGGGCCTCGCGTGCCGGATCCTGAGCCGATCTACGTCGACGTCGTAACTGACGTCAGGGACTTCCTGGTGGCGAGGGTTGAAATGGCGCGTGCCGCCGGCATCCCCGATGAGCGCATCATGGTCGATGCCGGCCTGGACCTCGGCAAGACCCCCGCTATGTCGGCATCCCTTCTGCGCAGGACCGACGGCCTGGTGTCCATTGGTCTTCCGGTCTTCCTGTCGGCATCCAACAAGGGCTTCCTGGGTGACCTCACCGGTGCCGGTATCGATGAGAGGGTGGAATCGTCGTGGTCGGCCCACGCTCTTGGGATCGCCCTCGGGTGCCGGATCATCCGGGCACATGACGTGCTCGGCGGCCGGCGCGTCGCTGACGCCATGGCAGCAGTCCTTGCCGCCGGTTCACCAGCATCCGGAACCTCCATATGACACCACCGATCACGATCATCTCTGGAGACGACGAGAGCCTGATAGCCGAGGCTGTCAGGGCTGCGGTCGAGGCGGCCCTCGGCACAGAGGACCGCAGTCTCGCCCTCGAGGAGCTAACCGAGGAGGAATACCGCACCGAAGACGGCTTCGAGATCGCCCGCCTCGTGGATGCCGCCCAGACGCCACCGTTCCTGACGGGTCGCAGGGTCGTGGTCGGCCGCCACCTCGGCAGGTTCACGAACCGTGAAGCGGTGGCGCCACTAGTTGCGTACCTGGAGTCCCCGCTGGAGACCACCTCACTCGTGGTGATCTGGGAGAAGGGCCGGGCTCCGACGCAGCAGAAGTTGAACCCGATACCCAAGGACCTCGTTACGGCGGTGGCAGCTGCCGGCGGGGAGGTCCAGAAGGTGGGCACGGGTCGTGGCCGCGACGGTGAGCGCTGGCTGGATGAACGCCTCGACCATGCGTCGGTTGATCTGGACAGGCCGGCGCGTGCCCTGATTGCCCGCCGGATGGGCGAGGACCGGGCAAAGGTCGTGCCGCTGCTGGACACCCTCGAAGCGGTCTTCGGGGCCGGTTCGGAGCTGGGGGCGGCCGATATCGAGGCGTTCCTGGGTTCAGGCGGAAACGTGGCGCCATGGGATCTGACGGACGCGATCGACAAGGGCGACGTTCCCGTTGCATTGGACTGCCTCAGCCGGATGCTCGGTGCCGGTGGTCGACATCCGCTGGTGGTCATGGCGTCGCTCAACTCCCATTTCGGGAGGCTGCTGAGGCTGGATGGCTCCGGGGTGACCGACGAGGTAGGCACCGCAGATGCCCTGGGCATCAAAGGCTTTCCAGCCAAGAAGGCACTTCAGGCCAGCCGACGGCTGGGGCCCGATAAGACCGCCCGTTCGATCCGCCTTCTGGCATCGGCCGACCTGGACCTCAGGGGTCGATCAGCCTGGCCACCGGAACTGGTGGTGGAGGTGCTTGTGGCCCGTCTGGCGAGCCTCGCCCGGCGCTAGGCCGGACTGCAACTACTTCGAGGAGGCGTTGATCCGCTTCTGGAGCCTCGCCTTGCGGCGTGCTGCGGTCTTGCGGTGCAGGACGCCACGGTTGGCGGCCCGGTCGATACGGCTCATGGCGATGGCCGCAGCCTCGGAGGCGTTCTCTCCATCCTCGGCAGCCTGAAGGGCATTTTTGATACGGGTCTTCAGCTCGGTACGCACGGCGCGGTTGCGAACGCGCCGAACCTCGGTCTGACGGTTCCGCTTGATCTGGCTCTTGATATTCGCCACGGGATGGGTCCCTGTTGGTCGACGGGTACTGGTCGCCTGTGAGGGCGGGGCACGGTCAGATTGCCGACCGGCACGAGCCACGATCCTAGCGTTGGCACCGCTGGAATGGTTCGACTGGGAACGTGACGCCTGCCCGTCCGGTGAACGTGTGTCCCCACTCGGGAATCCACGACCGCCGCTACCGTTTCGGGTGACATGGACATCTCGAGGCTGCGAAACACGTCGATCATCGCCCACATCGACCATGGCAAGTCCACGCTGGCCGATCGGATGCTCGAGCTCTGCGGTGCCGTCGACCCCCGTGAGATGCGGGCCCAGTACCTCGACACCATGGACCTGGAGCGGGAGCGGGGCATCACCATCAAGCTCCAGAGCGTGCGCCTGGACTGGAAGGACGCGGTCATCAACCTGATCGACACCCCCGGTCACGTGGACTTCAGCTACGAGGTGAGCAGGTCGCTGGCGGCCTGTGAGGGTGTGATCCTCGTGGTCGACGCTGCACAGGGGATCGAGGCCCAGACCCTGGCCAACTGCTACCTGGCGCTCGAAAACGACCTTGAGATCATCGCGGTGCTGAACAAGATTGATCTGCCAGCTGCGGAGCCGGAACGCTGCGCCGAGGAGATCGAACAGGTCCTCGGCATCCCGGCCGAGGAGGTGCTCCACATCAGTGCTAAGACCGGCGAGGGAGTAGCCGCCCTCCTCGACGTGGTCGTGGAACGCACACCACCGCCGGTCGGCGATCCTGATGTCCCCCTCCAGGCCCTCGTGTTCGACAGCCACTTCGACCAGTACCGCGGTGTGGTCTCCTCGGTCCGTGTGATGAACGGCCGGCTCAGGTCCAACTCGTCACTCCGCTTCATGCAGACCGGTGCTATCCATTCCCTCGACGAGGTCGGGGTGAGACGTCCCAGCCTCACGCCGGTAGCGGAGTTGGGTCCGGGCGAGGTCGGCTACCTGCTCGCTGGAATCAAGGACGTCGGCGAGGCCCGGTCGGGAGAGACGGTCACCACCAGCCGGAACGGTTCGGACGTGCCCCTCGAGGGGTATCGGGAACCGAAGCCGATGGTGTTCTCCGGCCTCTACCCGATCGACGGGGACGAGTTCAACGACCTTCGCGACGCCCTCCAGAAACTCCGTTTGAACGATTCCAGCTTCACCTACGAGCCGGAAACCTCGGGAGCCCTCGGCTTCGGGTTCCGGTGCGGCTTCCTGGGGTTGCTCCACATGGAGATCGTCCGCGAGCGTCTCGAGCGTGAGTTCGGCCTCAGCCTGATCACCACTGCGCCATCGGTGGAGTACCGGGTGACCAGGACCGACGGTGAGATCGTAGAGGTGGACAATCCGTGCGACCTCCCGTCGGCCGGCGAGATACGCGGCATCGAGGAGCCGTTCCTGCTGGCGACGCTCATCACTCCGTCCACGTACACCGGCACTCTCATGGAGCTCTGCCAGGAACGCCGCGGCGAGCTGGAGGGAATCACGTATCTGTCTCCCGAGCGTGTCGAGTTGAAGTACCACCTGCCGCTGGCCGAGGTGGTCATTGACTTCTTCGACCAGATGAAGAGCCGCACCCAGGGTTATGCCAGCCTCGACTACGAGACGGAGGGTTATCGGGACTCCGACCTCGTGAGGGTGGACATCCTCCTCCAGAGCGAGACGGTGGATGCCTTCTCCATGGTGATCCACCGGACGGCGGCAGACGAATACGGGCGGAAGATGACCGCCAAGCTGAAGGAGCTGATACCCCGCCAGCAGTTCGAGGTGCCCATCCAGGCTGCCATCGGAAGCAGGGTCATTGCCCGCCAGACCGTGCGTGCCTACCGCAAGGACGTGACTGCGAAGCTCTATGGCGGTGACATCACCCGCAAGAGGAAGCTGCTGGAGAAGCAGAAGGAAGGCAAGAAGAAGATGAAGTCCATCGGGCGCGTCGAGGTGCCCCAGGAGGCCTTCGTCTCAGCTCTCAGGCTGGGCGACTGAGTCCGGTGGTGGTTGTCCAGGTCCCGCAGCCGGGCCCCTGACGACCGTGGTCCTACCGCTAGCATCGGGATCGTGTTGGAGGACCGGAAGGCGGCGATCCTGAGCGCCGTAGTGGAGGAGTACATCCACACCGCGCAGCCTGTCGGGTCCGAACGCGTGGCTGCTTCGCACGCCGTGGAGGTCTCCTCTGCGACGATCCGCAGCGAGTTGGCGAACCTCGAGGACCAGGGATACCTGGTGCAGCCGCACACCTCGGCGGGTCGGGTACCGACCGAGAAGGCGTACCGCTTCTTCGTCGACCACCTGGACACTCCGGGCACCCTGGATGTGGCGGACCGCGAGCAGGTCCAGGCCTTCTTCAGCCGCTCGCACAGCGAGATGGAACAGATGCTCGCCGACACGAGCAGCCTGCTCGCCAACCTCACCGGCAGCGCTGCGGTGGTCCTGGCCCCGGACCGCGACCAGCTGGAGGTGCGATCCGTCCAGGTGGTCGGCCTCACGTCGGACCTCGCCCTCCTGGTCCTGGTCATGGCCAACGGCACCGTCGAGAAGCACACGTTGGAGCTGGTGGGTGATGCGGCGGAGCCGAGCGAGGCCACCCTGGCCGTGGCCGCGGCGTACCTGTCGGGTGCCCTGATTGGTAGACGGTTGAGTGCGGTCTTACCGGTCCCGGCGACGGGTGAGCCATCGGTGGATGCAGTCTTGCGGACCGCCGAGGTGATCCTGGCGGAGCGTTCCGATCGGGCCGACAAGGCATGGGTGGGCGGAACCGCCCAGGTTGCGGGGGCCTTCGACGAGATCGAGCGGGTCCGTCGGGTGCTGGACGTCCTGGAGAGGCAGTTCGTCGTCGTGACGCTGGTGAAGGATGTGATCGACCGGGGGTTGAGTGTGGCCATCGGTGCTGAGACCGGCCTCGAGACCCTCGCCGGATGTTCGCTGGTGGTTGCTCCGTACGAGATCGAAGGCCAGCCCGCCGGCTCCATAGGGGTTCTCGGGCCGACGCGCATGGACTACTCGCAGGCGATGGCCACCGTGGCGGTGGTGGGCCGTCGCCTGGGAGAACGCCTGACCGAGGGCTGATCCGTTCTGGCGGAGTCAGCGTCCGGGAGTCGGGCCATGCTGAGCCGCATCGCAGGGTGGCCTGACCAAAGGGAAGCAGGAGCCTGAGACGCGTGCCACCTGCTCGGCCTTGCTGGCGGTGCCGACCGAGGCCGGCGTCCCCAACTGGATCGACACCGAGGGTCATCCCTTCTGCACCCTCTTCTTCCGTTTCTTCCTGCCCGAGGGGGTCGTGGAGCCACTGGTCGCAGAGGTCGTGCCGTTCGACCGGATCGGAACCTGAACCGGTGGGGCTGATGCCCTACGGCGATGGCGTGGCCGGGCCACGACGGCCCATTAGGTCGACTCCTCCTGCCGGTACCGTTGTACGCCGATGATCTGTGTATCCGTATGGCGGAGGTGCGCCCGGTGGCAATGCCACGTGTCCCTGACGGCGGCCGCAACGCGTGCCCCCTACGGGGTCTCCAGCGCCCCTCTCGAAGGCTGAGTGATGGAGCGCGACCACTATGAGGTGCTTGGCGTTGATCGGGATGCAGACGCCGCCGAGGTCAAGTCCGCCTATCGCCGCCTGGCCCGCCAGCATCACCCGGACGCCAACGACGGTGACTCGGCTGCCGAATCGGAGTTCAAGGCCGTAGCCGCCTCCTACAAGGTCCTATCGGATCCTGAGGCCAGGCAGTCCTATGACCGTTTCGGACACGACGGCCCATCGGCTGGCATGGCCGGTGATCCGTTCGGGGGCATCAACGACATCTTCGAGTCCTTCTTCGGCGGTGGAGGAGTCGGCGGTGGTGGCCGTCGGAGGTCTGGTCCCAGGCCCGGGGAGGACCTCGAGACGACCATCCTCGTGGACTTCGAGGAGGCGGTGTTCGGCTCGGAGGAGGAGATCACCGTGCGGACCGCCGTCGCATGCACGAGCTGTGAGGCGACCGGTCGGACGCCGGGGACCTCGGCGGAGCAGTGCGGGGGTTGTCGGGGGAGCGGTCAGGTCCGGCAGGTCAGGCAGTCCGTGCTCGGACAGATGGTCACAGCGGCGCCATGCCCAACCTGCTCCGGTCGTGGCGAGGTGTTCCCGGATCCATGCGTCGATTGCCGTGGCGAGGGGAGGCGGGTGGAGGAGTGTTCCTTCACAGTCAACGTCCGGGCCGGCGTCGACGATGGTACGACCCTGCGCCTCACCGGGCGTGGCGCGGTCGGCCCTCGTGGCGGGCCGACCGGGGACCTCTACGTCAGCGTCCGCGTCCGTCCGCATCCGGTGTTTGAGCGCCACGGAAGCGACCTCTACCACCGACTGCACCTTCCGGTAACACAGGCGGCCCTCGGCGTTGAGCTGGACTACGAAACCCTTGACGGGGACGTCGAGGTTCGCATCCCCGCCGGGACGCAGACCGGGGAGGTGTTCCGCCTCCGGGGGAGCGGCGTGCCACACCTGCAGGGCAGGGGACGCGGCGACATCGTGCTGGAGGTGGTCGTGGACACGCCGACGGGTCTCAGCGCTGAAGAAGACAAGCTGTTCAGATCGCTTGCTGTCGAGCGCGGCGAGACGGTCGGGGAGCCGGGGGACGGTCTGATCTCCAGGATCAGGTCGGCGCTCCGGTAGCTGGCCCCGTGACGATGATCGGAGCGCCGCCCGATGGCCGAGGTGGGCCCCACGTATTCATGGACGACGTGGAGGATCCGGTCCTCTCCGCCGACGATCGTCATCACCTGTCCAGGGTGTTGCGCCTCAGGGACGGCGACGCCCTGACAGTCTGCGATGCCGCGGGTCGATGGCGCCCGGCCAGCTTCGGTGATCGTCTGGTGGCCGCCGGCGACGTGGTCGAGGTGCCGCCACCGGCACGTGAGGTTGCGGTCGGGTTCGCCCTCATCAAGTCGGGGAGGCCCGAGCTGGTGGTACAGAAGCTCACCGAGCTGGGTGTCGACCGGATCCTGCTGTTGTCGGCGGAGAGGTCTGTGGTGATGTGGGACGAGGGGAAGGCGGCGGTCCAGCTGCACAGGCTCACCCGGGTGGTCCGTGAGGCGGGCATGCAGTCCCGACGGGTCCGCCTCCCCGTGTTGGAGCCGTTGCGGCAGGCTTCGGTGGTGGCCCGGGACCTGACGGTGGCCATGGCCGAGCCCGGTGGTTCAGGCCTCGACGGTGATGTTGGAGTCCTCCTGATCGGGCCGGAGGGTGGCTGGACTGAGACCGAGCTGGGCGACCGGAGGCGTGTGGGCCTCGGCTCCACCGTGCTGCGCGCCGAGACGGCAGCGATCGCTGCAGGCGCACTGATGGTGGCGCTACGCGATGCGAGGGTGTCGGCGGGCTCCTGAGAGGACCCGTGCAGTCTGCGGACCGGGCGGTTTCTGAGGGAAGTTGCCCACCACGCAGCGCGGTCGCTACGGTCACCTCTTGTGGTGATGAACGCACGCGGCGAAGCCGACCGGGACGAGGCCGAGTACAGCAACCGGTTGGGCGAACGCATCCGCCTGATCCGCAGGCAGAAGCGACTCTCCCTTCAGGACGTGGAGGCCAGGTCGGAGTTGGAGTTCAAGGCCTCGGTCCTGGGCGCCTACGAACGCGGCGAACGATCCGTCTCGATGCCCCGACTGAACCGCCTGGCCTCGTTCTACAACGTGCCGGTGGACCAACTCCTGCCAAGGGCTGACGGTGCCGGCGATGCCGAGGAGTCAGCATGGGTTCCAGGTCAGAAGGTGGTCATCGACCTGCTTGGCCTGGCGGGTGCCTCGGGACCTGAGGTCGACCTGATACGCCGCTACCTGGAGATCATCCAGGTCAAGCGACAGGACTTCAACGGAAGGGTCCTGACCATCCGCGGCGATGACCTCCAGGCCCTGGCGGCGATTCTCGGAACCAGCATGGACGACGCACCGGGCGAGCTGGCCACGATGGGTCTGCTCCGCCCACCTGCCACCTCCTGAAGGCCTGATCCGGAGCCTTCCGGGCACCCGTAACGGCCGCCATCGCCAAGGGCGCGGGACGGTAGCCTCAGCCGGACCATGAGTCTGTTCTCGCGCGTGCTGCGCAGCGGCGAGGGCCGCAAGGTGAAGGCCATAGAGGCCATCGTGCCCGACATCAATGCCCTGTCCGATTCCACGGCAGCGCTCGACGACGATGCGCTACGTGCCAGGACCGGCGAGTTCCGGCAACGCCTCGACAACGGCGAGCACCTCGACGACCTCCTGGTCGAGTCCTTCGCAGTGGTTCGTGAGGCGGCGTGGCGAGTCATTGGCCAGCGCCACTACGACGTCCAGATGATGGGCGGCATGGCCCTCCACCTGGGATGGGTCGCCGAGATGCGCACCGGAGAGGGCAAGACCCTCGTCTCGACACTGCCGGCATACCTGAACGGCCTTTCCGGGCGCGGGGTGCACCTCTGCACCGTCAACGACTACCTGGCCAGCCGGGACGCCGAATGGATGGGCCAGATCCACCGTTGGCTGGGACTCTCGGTGGGACTGGTGGTACCCGACGCCCGTGACAGGGTCGAGAAGCGGGCCGCCTATGCGTCTGACATCACCTATGGCACCAACAACGAGCTGGGCTTCGACTACCTGCGCGACAACATGGCCATGTCTGATGAGGAGAAGGCTCAGCGTGGCCACGCCTTTTGCATCGTGGACGAGGTCGACTCGATCCTCATCGACGAGGCTCGGACGCCGCTCATCATCAGCGGACGGCTCAGCGAGGCCGCAGCCCTCTACCAGCGGTTCGCCACCGTCGTACGTGGACTGGAACCCGACCACCACTACGACGTGGACGAGGAGAAGGGGATCGTGGCCCCTACCGAGGACGGCGTGCATGCGGTCGAGGCGGCCCTGGGCATAGACAATCTCTACGACCAGGTATCGGCGAACCTGGTGCATCAGTTCCACTCCGCCCTGAAGGCCAAGGAGCTCTACAAGCGGGACAAGGACTACATCGTCGTTGACGGCGACGTCCGGATCGTCGACGTGTTCACCGGAAGGGTGCTGGAGGGTCGGCGCTGGTCCGATGGCCTCCACCAGGCGGTCGAAGCCAAGGAGGGGGTGTCGATCAAGGAGGAGAACCAGACGCTCGCCACGATCACCCTCCAGAACTACTTCCGCCTCTACGAGAAATTGGCCGGCATGACCGGAACCGCAGAGACCGAGGCCGCCGAGCTGGCCGGAATCTACGGCCTCCAGGTGGTGCCGATCCCCACGAACCGCCCGTTGGTGCGCCTGGACAGGAGCGACCTGATCTTCAAGTCCGAGGCTGGCAAGTTCGACGCCGTGGTCGAGGACATCGTGGAGCGTCGGCAGGCCGGCCAGCCGGTGCTTGTGGGCACGGTCTCGGTGGAGAACTCGGAACGACTCTCGGGCGAGTTGGACAAGCGCGGCATCGACCACGATGTCCTGAACGCCAAGCAGCACTTCCGCGAGGCAGATGTGGTTGCCCAGGCGGGACGACCCGGAGCGGTGACCGTCGCCACGAACATGGCGGGACGCGGTGTGGACATCCTGCTCGGAGGCAACCCCGTGAACCTGGCCGAACGTGAGCTGAAGGCGGCCGGCCTGGAGGCATCAACACCCGAGGGCGCCGAACGCCTGGCCGAGCTCGTGAAGCGCTTCGAGCCGGAATGCGTGGCCATGGGCGACGAGGTGAGGGCCAGCGGTGGCCTGTACGTGCTGGGTACCGAACGCCACGAGTCTCGTCGGATCGACAACCAGCTCCGGGGTCGCAGCGGCCGCCAGGGGGATCCGGGCGAGAGTCGCTTCTATCTGTCGCTGGAGGATGACCTGATGCGCCTCTTCGCCTCGGACACCATCAGGGGCGTCATGGACAGGGCGCTACCTGAGGACGTCCCGATTGAGTCCAAGATGGTGACGAAGGCGATCGAGCGTGCCCAGACCACGGTCGAGCAGAAGAACGCCGAGGTGCGCAAGAACGTCCTGAAGTACGACGAGGTGATGAACGAGCAGCGCAACGTCATCTACCGGCGTCGGGACTCGATGCTGACCGGAGCTGAACTGCGTGACGAGGTCCGCGAGGTGATGGCCTCGGTCGTGGACGACACGGTCCGGATCCACTGCGGTTCCGGCCTCCCGGAGGAATGGGACCTCGACGGGCTGCGTGCCGAGCTGGACACCTACTGGCCGCTGGGGCTCACCGTCGAAGCCCTGGCAGCCGAGGGCAGCACTGAATCGCTCTACGAGACCCTCGAGGCGGACGGCCTGGCGGTCTACGCCGGTCGCGAGGAGGAGCTCGGCACCGAGGCGATGCGCGAGGTCGAGCGGCAGGTGATGCTCACGATAATTGACCAGAGGTGGCGCGAGCACCTCTACGAGATGGACCACCTGCGGGAGGGAATCCACCTGAGGGCAATGGGCCAGCGGGACCCGGCCACAGAATGGAAGCGCGAAGGCTTCGAGCTGTTCGGGCAACTTGACGAGCTCATTGGCCGGGACTTCCTCCGCTACGTGATGCGCATACGGATCGTCCAGGCCGACGAGTCGAGCCAGCCGTCCGATGTGACCACGAGCGGCCCGGAGGGCCCGGTGGTCGGGGCCGCAGCGGCTGCCGGTGTGCCCGCCAGGGTCGAGGAGTCGAGGCCGCTGAAGATTGCCACCAAGGTGAATACCGAATGGGAGAACACTTCTCGCAACGCCCCGTGTCCCTGCGGCTCGGGCCGTAAGTTCAAGCAGTGCCACGGGGGCTGAGGTGCAGGACTTCACAACGGAACTGGTACTGCTCAGGGCCCGGCTGGACGAGGCGTTCGGCTATCTCAGAATCAGCGAACAGCTCGAACGCCGGGCGGCCCTGGAAGCCGAGATGGCCGACCCTGAACTCTGGAACGACCAGGACCGCGGTCGCCGCGTCCAGAAGGACCTCTCCGGGGTCGTGGAGGACCTTGAGTTCCATTCAGACCTGACACAGCGTCTCGAGGACGCCGAAACCCTCGCTGAGATGGCGGCCGAAGAGGGCGACGAGAGCCTTGACAGCGAGATCGGCGATGCTGTTGAAAACCTGTCCAAGCGCCTGGATGCCCTGGAGGTCCGGTCGCTGTTCTCGGGCGAGCACGACGAGGGCGATGCGGTCTGCCACGTTCAGTCCGGAGCCGGAGGAACCGACGCTCAGGACTGGGCGGAGATGCTTCTTCGCATGTACAGCCGGTGGGCCGACCGCCGGGGATTCGATCTGGTCGTCGAATCGGTATCGGAAGGCACCGAGGCCGGGATCAGCTCTGTGGAGTTCGTCGTCAGGGGCCGCTACGCCTACGGACTCCTCCAGAGCGAACGCGGTGTGCACCGACTTGTCAGGATCTCGCCGTTCAACAAGGAATCCAAGAGACAGACCGCCTTCGCATCCCTGCAGGTCGTCCCCTTCTTCGACGCCATAGTGGACGAGGTGGACATCGACGAGGGAGACCTCAGAATCGACACCTTCAGGGCCTCCGGGGCGGGGGGCCAGCACGTCAACGTCACCGATTCTGCTGTGCGAATCACCCACCTACCGACGGGGACCGTCACCTCCTGCCAGAACGAACGCAGCCAGCACCAGAACAAGGACCGCGCAATGCAGATGCTCGCCGCCCGCCTGCTGGATCTGGAACGCCAGAAGCGCGATGAGGAGCTGGCAGCGATAGGCGGGGTGCAGCGCGGTGTCGACTTCGGCAGTCAGATCCGTTCCTACGTGCTGCAGCCGTACCAGATGGTGAAGGACCTCCGGACCGGGCACGAGGTCGGCGACGTCGCCGGCGTACTGGATGGTGGCCTCGACGGGTTCATGGAGGCCTACCTTCGGTGGGCCCGTTCACGTGACGAGGACTGACAACGGCCCCACCTCCGGGGGTAGATCATCCGGAGGCGCCGCGATCCGCTTACGGCCTTCTGGTACCGTCCGCGCCGTGCCGTCACGACCCGTTCTGATCGAAGCATCGCGGCCCGGGGGTCGTAGATGATCAAGCTGGAGGGCGTCTCCAAGATCTTCAAGGGCGACGTGGTTGCGTTGAAGAACGCCACGGCCGAGATCCAGAGGGGCGAGTTCGTCTTCCTGGTCGGCCCGTCGGGTTCAGGCAAGTCCACCTTCATCCGACTCCTGAACCGCGAGGAGGTCGCAGACGAGGGTCGCATCATGGTCGCAGGCAAGGACCTGGGATCGATGAGCTCCTGGAAGGTTCCGTACCTCCGACGAAACATCGGCTACATCTTCCAGGACTACAAGCTTCTGCCGAAGAAGACCGTCTACGAGAACGTGGCGTTCGGACTCGAGGTGATCGGCCGTCCACGCCAGGTCATACGCCAACAGGTGCCGGCGATCCTCGAACTGGTGGGTCTGGCGCTCAAGGCGGAGCGCCTGCCCGACGAGCTCTCAGGCGGCGAGAAGCAGCGGGTCTCGATCGCAAGGGCTTTCGTGAACCGTCCGCTGATACTGCTGGCCGACGAGCCCACCGGAAACCTCGACCCCGGAACATCGGTGGGCATCATGCGCCTCCTGGATCGCATCAACCGAAGCGGTACGACGGTCGTCATGGCTACGCACGACCGGGGTGTGGTGGACACGATGCGCCGCCGGGTGATCGAGCTGGACCGCGGCGTGATCACGCGTGACGAGTCCCGCGGGGTCTACGAATGAGCCCTGACGTACCAGGACTGGTGGCCTGAGGTGCTCTATCGACTCTGGTACTACGTGCGCGAGACGCTCGTCAGCCTCTGGCGGAATCTCAGTCTCACGCTGGCCGCCATCCTGACCGTGGCGATCTCGCTCTCCCTGGTCGGTGCCTCGCTACTGATCCGCGAGGGGGCGGCCCGGGCCACGGCGCAGTTCCAGGAGGGCGTGGAGTTCATCGTGTTCATGGTGGCCGATGCATCGCCCGAACAGGACGCCGCCATACGCAATGTCCTGGACTCCAGCCCTGCGGTGTCGGACTACGCCTACGTCGACAAGGCGGCCGCCTACGAGGAGTTCCAACGCCTCTTCGCCGACAAACCTGAGCTGATCGAGAGCGTCACCCCGGCGGTAATGCCGCCCTCATACCGGATCGTGCCGGCCAATCCGGATGCCGGCAACGTCGCAGAGATGGCGCGCCAATTCGGGGAGCAACCCGGCGTGAAGGAGGTTGCGACGGCCACAGAGGCCATCCGCCAGATCGAGGACTTCTCCACACGGGTTAGCCAGGCACTCCTGGTTGCCGCCGTCGTGCTGGTCGGTGTGTCCACCCTGTTGATCCTGAACACGGTTTTCACCGCGATTGGTGCCCGCCGCCAGGAGATAGAAGTGATGAAGCTGGTCGGCGCCACGAACTGGTTCATACGGATCCCCTTCATGCTGGAAGGGACGATCCACGGCCTGGCGGGTGCCGCCCTCGCCATACCGGCCCTGTTCGTTGTCGACTCCCAGGTCCTGGCGTACTTCCAGAAGTCCGATGCCGTTCCGTTGTTCCGTGGTTTCGCCGTGCCCGATGGATTCGTCTGGGACACCAGCATCTGGCTGCTTGTCATTGGTGGGGTGGTCGGGATGATCGGCTCAGCAGTGGCGGTAACGCGCTTCACGGACGTCTGAGTCGTGGCCGACCGGGCCGACTCCGAAACGCCCGGTCCCGGATGGGTCCGACTCCTCGACGTCGAGGTTCCTGCCGGCGGCATAGCGGAGGCCACCCTGGACGGCGAGGACCTGGTGGTGTGGCGCAGCGTCTCCGGGGTCCCCTGCGTCTCGGAGGCCCGTTGCCCGCACCAGTGGTCCCACCTTGCACACGAGGGGGTCGTGGACGGCGAGGAGCTCGTCTGCCTCACCCACTTCTGGCGGTTTGGAAACAACGGTGCCGGATGGAAGGCCAACGTGAACGGTCGCCGGGACCGGAAAGGGGACTTGGCGATCCTGCCGTGCCTGGATCACGATGGAGCCATCTGGGTACGCGAACCCGGCACGCACGACGCCCAAGGGGTATGACGGAAGGAGAGTAATGACGATTGATAAGGACCTCCTGAGCAGGTACACCCTCACTACCTGGGGTTACAAGCAGGGTGAGATGGTGGGCCTGATGATCCACCTGGGCGTGCGCCTCGGGATCTACCAGGCCCTGGACGGGGCCGGACCCGTCACCTCCGGTGACCTGGCGGCCGCTACCGGCCTCCACGAACGCTGGCTGCGCGAATGGCTCCGGAGTCAGGCGGCGGCCGAACTTCTGGTCACGACGGACGGCGAGACCTTCGAGATGGAACCGGAGGCCGCCCTCGTGCTGGCCCGGGTGGACCAGCCCACCTACGCAGCCGCCGTGTTCGCCCGCCAGCGCGACCCCCGGGTGGCTGATGGCCTCGTGGAGGCTTTCCGCACCGGCCTGGGCCTCACCTACGACGACCAGGGTGAAGGTTCTGAGCAGCACACAGAGGCGATGCTGGCCCCAATGGCGCGTGCCCTGCTGGTCTCAACTGTGATCCCGCTGCTCGATGGGGTTGCCGATCGGCTCGCCTCAGGGATCAAGGTCGTCGACGTCGGCTGCGGCACAGGACTGGCTCTGGAGCTCATCTCCGCTGCCTTCCCTGACTCGACCTACGAGGGTTACGACGTGTCGGAACGAGCCGTGGCGGCTGCCCGCCTGCGCTTCGACGGAAGCCACAACGTGACCATCCACCTTGCGGGCGGTGAGGAGCTGCCGGCCACGAACGACGTCGAACTCGTGATGACCCTGGACTGCCTGCACGATATGCCCAGACCTGACCTGGCAATGGCTGCCATCCGTGGAGCGATCGCCGCGGATGGCACCTGGCTGGTCAAGGAGATCAGGTCATCGCCGGAGTGGGGGAAGAACCTCCGGAATCCGATGCTGGCGATGATGTACTCCACGTCGGTGGCGACTTGTATGGCATCGGCCCTGTCCACCCCCGACGGCATGGGCCTCGGCACCCTTGGCCTTGATCCGGAGACACTGCAGGCAATGGTCACCGAAGCCGGCTTCAACCGCTTCCACCAGCACCAGGTAGATGACCCCACGAACCTCTACTACGAGATTCGCCCCTGAGGTCTGACTCCCCGGCCTCGGATCGGCCCCGAGGAGTCCGGTCAGTCGAGCGGGCGTGGTTCGGAAACCGGCACGAGGCAACCGTCCGTGTCACCGAACCCCGGACCGTGGTCACACGGGTACTCGTAACGCCTGAGTTGCACGCTCAGATGTCCGTCGTAGCTGGTGGCAGGCCGCATACCTGACACGTCCAGAGGCCCGAGGACCGCCAGGGCCACCTGGACGCCCAGCCTCGTTGGGTCCGGCCCGGCATCATGAACGGCGCGTGCCACGGCCCTCACCAGGCTGCAGGCCTCTGTGACCGTTCGATACACGTCCGTCGCTGGATCGTCGACCCTGGCGGTCAGGCGCTCGGCGGCCTCTGCGTAGGAACGGTTGCACATCTCGTCGAACGGGCGGGTCTCGAAGCCGTCCAGACGGTGGCTGCCGGTCGCCGACGCATCCAGGATCCACGCACCGGAGTAGTACGCACCGGCAGGCTTACCTCCGAACTCGGCCACCTCCGACGACACCGAGTCGAGGCCCTGCGCGTCTAGGCCGGACTGGATGAAAGTGGGCCGCGGCATTGCCTGATCCAGCATCTCGAGCACCAGCCACGGCAACGAGGTCCGGTTCAGGAGAGGAAACACCACGTCCACGCCCCGCTCGACCATGGCTGCGACCGCTGTGTCCATCCCCACCCGGCACGTTGTCGTTCCCTCGCAACCCACCAGATGGATCGTCGGGTCGTGGCCCAGAGCCTCAAGCGCCTCAACCAGTACATCAACGATGTCGTCGGAACGCTGGGGTGCATCCGGGACCACCAGGCCGACGGTTCGGTCCCTGAGGAGGCCTTCTTCGTCGGCCATGCTCACCATGGCTTCCAATGCGGTCCGGGCTCCTGGCTCCTGGGCGAGCAGGAGCCCGCCGGCACGACGGTCATCACTATCAGATGTGCCCCGCACGCTCAGGAACGATGTCTGACCTGACCGGGTCAGGCAGCCGACAGCGGTTCCCGGAACTGGTTCGACAGCCAGGGCGGCCACGGCGAGGTGGACCTCCCGTGCCTCCAGGCAGGCGGCCTCGCGCCGGGTGTCTATGTCGTGGCCGCCGCCGCCCAGACCTGAGATGTCGACGGTCCGGAGGTCCAGAAGGCGGCCGTGGATGCCGCCACATCCGTTGACGATGTCTACGAATGACCGGACCATCTCGTCGATGTCGCCCGCCCTCGTGTAGAAGCCGATCCTCTCCAACTCATCTAGACGGGTGTTCAGGTGAACAATGGTCAGCGCGTCAGCGGTTATGCCCGGCTCGGTTGCAATCGGGACAGAATCCGGCGACTCGGTCGCCTCACAGAAGGACCCGAGGCCCTGGAAGGGGTGCGTGCGGTCGAAGGAGGCCTGGAACTCCGCGTAGGTTTCGCCGCGTGGGTCGGTGTAGTGACCGTCCCCGGTGAGCGTTCCTCTGGGAAGAGGCCTGTCGTCTTCTTCGGCTCCGACGGCGCCGCCACCGGCACCGTCGCCAGTGCCGTCTTTGACACGCTTCGCTACTGTCGACGCCGGCACCGTCAACGTCGCCTCTGACGGTTGCGTGCTCGGGTCGCTGGCAGCTGTATCGGGGTCGGACGGGGTCGTATCTGAGGTGCTGGTGGCTGTATCGGGGGCTGTCGGCATTGCCTCTGTGGGCTGTGTTACGGGGCTCTGGGTTTGGGCGGTGGGCGCGTCGAGGGTGCAGGCGGTGGCGGTCAGGAGGATGACCAGAGCCACGGCCATGGAGAGAGCGGGGGCGGGGGTGGTGAGTCGGGGTCGAGACATTGTGTAGGCCTGTTGCCGACTGTTGTGATGATCGGCCGGGGGACATTATGGGGCACGTCGGATACTTACGGCGCGGGTGCCCGGGATGGGGCCGCCGCG
>Ga0233427_10002612_pt1 | contig 16754 bp, 16 predicted proteins | sample SI_118_April2016_5_FD_179885 | JGI IMG/M metagenome (GOLD analysis project Ga0233427, IMG submission 179885) | Seawater microbial communities from Saanich Inlet, British Columbia, Canada - SI_118_April2016_100_MG | ecosystem: Environmental > Aquatic > Marine > Inlet | place: Canada: British...
CGGGCCCGGCATGGGACCCATCGGCGTGCTATCACATCTGGCGCCCTATTTGCCCGATCATGTCTTGGTGGAAGGGGTTAACCCGGCATCAGGAGGTCGAGCGACTATTGGCCAAGTGTCTGCTGCGCCCTGGGGTTCGGCCAGCATCCTTCCGATCTCATGGGCCTACATCGCTCTGTTGGGTGCATCCGGACTGCGCCGTGCCACTGAAATCGCAATCCTGAACGCCAATTACGTAGCAAAGCGCCTGAACGCCTATTATCCCGTGGTTTATACCGGGCACCACGGTCTGGTTGCCCATGAGTGTATCGTTGACCTTTCGCTAATCCGTGAATCGTGCGGAATCACCGTCGAGGATGTGGCAAAACGGCTCATGGATTACGGATTTCACGCCCCCACCATGTCCTGGCCGGTGCCTGATACCTTCATGATTGAGCCGACCGAGAGCGAATCGCGCGATGAACTAGACCGATTCTGCGACGCCTTGATATCTATTCGGGGGGAAATTGGACAAATCGAATCAGGGAAACAAGACGCTGAAGACAACCTTCTCAAGAATGCGCCCCATTCCCTTCATCTTCTGACTCAGGGAGGATGGAATCGACCTTATCCCATCGAAGCAGCCTTTTTCCCCTCCGTCGCTACGCGGCGTGACAAGTACTGGCCTCCGGTTGGACGCGTTGATAACGTCCAGGGTGATAAAACCTTGGTGTGCAGTTGTCCGCCCATTAGCTATTACGAAGAGGAAGTGGATACACCGTGAGTAAATATGGAAGCACCAATGCCGAGCAGAAGGTCGCCCGCATCCCTGTTAAGTTCGCCCCGACAGAACGTAGCGAGCGCCTGAAGAAACCCCCCTGGATCCGGGCGCGTTTTCCCGGTACACCCGAGGTTGCGCGCCTAAAAACAATCCTTCGTGAGCGCGGCTTGAATACGGTGTGCGAGGAGGCGAGCTGTCCAAATCTTGGTGAATGTTTCGGCAACGGTACTGCGACCTTTATGATTCTGGGTGACGTCTGCACCCGGCGGTGCCCCTTCTGTGATGTCGCGCATGGCCGGCCGCAACCGGTCGATACCGAAGAAGCTGCACGACTGGCAGAAACGGTTCAGCAGATGGGCTTAAGTTACGTGGTGGTGACCTCGGTGGACCGTGACGATCTACGCGATGGTGGTGCGCAACATTTTGCCGAGTGCATCAGTGCGCTGAGAGCGGCTTGTCCCGGACTTCAGATTGAAATTCTCACACCGGATTTTCGGACTCGAGCAGAAAAAGCGCTCAATCTTCTGGGCACAGCTCTGCCAGACATCTTTAATCACAATCTCGAGACGGTACCCCGCCTGTACAAACGTGTGCGTCCGGGCTCCGACTATCAGCATTCCTTGGATCTTCTTAAAACCTTTGGAGAGCGTTTTTCCAATGTCCCCACCAAGTCGGGGTTGATGCTGGGGCTTGGCGAAGACATTGAAGAAGTTGAGTCTGTCATGCAAGACCTCCGGCAACACGGCGTAAGCCTGCTGACCCTGGGTCAGTATCTCCAGCCTACCAGGCATCACTTACCGGTCGAGCGCTACCTGTCTCCAGCTGAATTTGAAGCACTCGCCGAAAATGGCTACCAAATGGGCTTTTCTCACGTGGCATCGGCGCCCATGGTGCGTTCGTCCTATCACGCCGATCAGCAGGCGAAAGCGGCGGCTCGAGCCTCCTGAACGAAGAAAAAGGGCTTTTTTAGCTCTTTTGGCGAATCAGGCACCCCGGTCTGTCCGGGACTAAACGTGAAGCCTATCTGGTGTACGGTCAGTTTTGTGTCGTTTTTTTAGCTTTTTTTCTTCAAAAACACTACGGTATCGAGTTAAAGTTCAAGTAACACTTGCGGATTGGGTTTCCATTCATTGCTTTTACTAGGGTGACACACTGGAAAGCGCAGGTGATCAACAACCTACACTCACCAAGTGAGGGAGGAAATGTAATGAGACAAAAAACGACTGCTGTTCTGTCAGCTGCCGCGCTGGTACTCGGCATGGCTGGCACCGCGCAGGCAGGCACCCTGGAAGACGTACAAAGCCAGGGCGTTCTCCGATGCGTGGTCAGCACCGGAATCGCGGGCTTTGCCCAACCGGACGCCAACGGTGTCTGGGGTGGTTTTGACATCGACTTCTGTCGCGCAACGGCAGCCGCTGTACTGGGTGATGCGAGCAAGATTGAGGCCGTAACCTCCACCGGTAAAACCCGGTTCACCAAACTGAACGCAGGTGAAGGCGATGTACTCTGGCGGAACACCACCATCACGTTCTCGCGTGACGTCAGCGTCAAGCTACGTTTTCACGGCGTGAACTACTACGATGGTCAGGGCTTCATGGTCAAAAAGAGTCTTGGCGTCAACAGTGCCAGTGAACTCGACGGTGCTTCTGTTTGTATCCAAACGGGTACCACGACCGAGCTCAACCTTGCGGACTATTTTTCGTCCAATAACATGAAGTATGAGCCGGTTACCATCGAGACCAACGACGAAGCACGGCAGAACTACGAAGCGGGTCGTTGTGACGTCTACACTACAGACGCCTCTGGCCTTGCCTCCACTCGTTCGGCACTGCCTGATCCCGATGCCCACATGGTGCTCCCCGAGATTATCTCTAAAGAGCCCCTTGGCCCGGCAACCCGCCACGGCGACGATCAGTGGTCTGACATCGTGACCTGGGTTTTGAATGCCACGATTACAGCTGAAGAGTTAGGCGTAAATAGTTCTAACGTCAACGCGATGAAGGGGTCTAATAATCCCGAAATCCGCCGTCTGCTGGGCGTCGATGGTAGTCAAGGTCAGGAGTTGGGCTTGTCCAACGACTGGGCATACCAGATCATTAGCCAGGTCGGTAACTACGGGGAAATCTTTGAGCGCAATATCGGTGTGAACACCCCTCTGGGTATCGCACGCGGCCTCAACGCCCTGTGGACCGATGGTGGGTTAATCTACTCTCCGCCCTTCCGCTAAGCCGGAAACTGCTGTTTTACGTTGTAGTAGCACCGGAGGTCCCGATGGGCCTCCGGTGCTTCGCAGTGATCGCACTGCGTTAGGTCTCCCAACAGACAAGGAACCCGCGCCGACGCAATGATCGAGTCTGCTCCGAGTACATCAAACCCCCTTCTGCGGCTTTGGCGCAATAAGGAATCGCGCGGCGTCATTATTCAGATTTTTACGATGGTACTGGTGTTCGCCCTACTCGCGGCCATCGCTCGTAACGTCGTTATCAATCTCGAGGCCGTGGGTAAACAGTTCAGTTTCGGATTCCTTTTGTGGCCGGCCGCCTACGATATTGGCTTTTCGCCGTTCCTAGAGTACACCAATAAGTCTTCCCATCTTCGTGCCGCGGTAGTCGGACTGCTCAACACACTGTTGGTCGCTTTCTGGGGTTGCATTCTTGCGACAATGGTTGGTTTTGTCCTCGGCATCATGCGCCTTTCCAGCAACTGGCTGGTCAGCAAAATCTCTTATGTGTACGTGGAGTTCATGCGCAATGTTCCGATACTGATTCATATTTTGGCGATCTATTCATTGGTCGTCACGCTGCTTCCACCTGCTAAACAAGCGATTAACGTAGGTGCAGATTCATTTTTCTTATCGAACCGGGGCTTTTATGTTCCTTCACCGATTTTCGAAGATGGCGCTGGGTTTGTGGGCATCGTCATCCTTATCAGCATCGCACTGGTCTTCGCCTTCACGCACTGGGCCCAGCGTACCCAAGATCAGACCGGAAAGATTTACCCGGTGCTGTGGATTTCGATTGGCATTCTAATTGCGTTGCCCGGCATCGCCTTTCTGGCAATGGGTATGCCGCTCTCCTGGGATATACCCGCATTGAAAGGATTCAACTTCCAGGGCGGCATGGCAATCAAGCCAGAGTTTCTAGCGCTCTGGCTCGCCCTTTCGCTTTACACAGCGTGCTTTATTGCGGAGATCGTCCGGGCAGGAATTCTTGCGGTAAGTCATGGCCAGACCGAAGCCGCATTTGCATTGGGCCTCCGACCGAACCGCACCCTGCAGTTAATCATTATTCCACAGGCCCTTCGGGTAATCATACCGCCGCTTTGCAGCCAGTATCTCAATCTCACTAAAAATTCCTCGCTTGCCATCGCGATCGGCTATATGGACATCACCGCAACCCTAGGAGGAATCAGTCTGATGCAGACCGGCAAGGAAATGGAGACCATGCTTATTGTCATGGGCGTATATCTGGTGATTTCCCTCCTGATATCGGCCTTCATGAACTGGTTTAACCACCGAATCAAACTTACTGAGCGCTAGGGCACCCCATGTCAGAAACCTCTGCAAGTTCGCATCACGCTCCGGGCACACACCCTGACCTACCGCCACCGGTACGTACCACTGGCGTCGTCGGTTGGGTGCGGGCTAACCTGCTGTCGTCACCTCTTAATGTGGGTTTGACACTGCTCTCCCTTTGGCTTTTGTGGATGATCCTGCCGCCGGCGATTCAGTGGCTCTTTACCGAAGCAATTTGGTCCGCTCAGGACAGAAAAGAATGCTGGGCAATGATGGATGCACCCCGGGACGCTGCGTGTTGGGCATTTATCCGAGGCAGTTTCGAGCTTTTTGTCTATGGCTGGTATCCCGAACCGGAACGTTGGCGCGTTAACCTGACCTTTATCCTGTTTATCGCGGCCATCGTTGGAGGTCTGCGCGAAAATATTCCCGGCAAGAAATACTGGCTTTTCTTCGCAATGGCCTATCCATTTATCGCGGCGTGGCTGTTGCTTGGCGGGCTTGGTCTCGAGCCCGTCGGCACGAACAAACTGGGTGGAATCCTTCTCACCCTAGTGGTCGCGGTCACAGGGATCGCCTTCTCGCTACCTCTTGGCATCGCACTTGCACTCGGAAGGCGATCCAACCTCCCCGCATTGCGCGGCGTCTGCGTTATCTTTATCGAATTCATACGTGGGGTCCCGCTGATCACACTTCTTTTTGTAGCGTCTACGATGTTGACGTACTTTCTTCCGCCGGGATCAACCTTCGATCTTCTGATGCGGGTGCTGATCATGGTCACGCTTTTTGCTTCTGCCTACATAGCCGAAGTGGTCCGCGGCGGTCTTCAGGGTCTTTCAAACGGGCAGTACGAAGCGGCCGATTCCTTAGGGCTCAGTTACTGGAAAGCCCACCGCCTGGTCGTCCTCCCGCAGGCACTAAAGATTTCGATACCCGGTATCGTCAATACCTTTATCGGATCGTTTAAGGACTCTACGCTCGTACTGATTATCGGCATGATGGATATCCTGGGTCTTGGCAGAGCTCGCCTGAATGACCCCGACTGGCTTGGTCTTGCGCCGGAACTCTATATGTTTATCGCGCTGTTCTTCTTCATCAGCTGCTTTTCGATGTCACGTTACTCATTTAGTCTCGAAAAGAAACTGCAGACGGGGCATCAAACCTGACCCCAACCGCATGGAACTACATTATGAACCAGGAAACCACAGCATCATCAACCAATACGCGACTCGATTCGAGTGACTCAAAAGTTATTTCGATCAAGGGCATGCATAAATGGTTTGGTGACTTTCATGTTCTCAAAGACATTAATCTTGAAGTTGCTCGCTCCGAGCGAATTGTTATCTGTGGTCCGTCAGGTTCCGGAAAGTCCACGCTGATCCGATGTATTAACCGCCTTGAAGAACACCAACAAGGTTCTATTACCGTTGATGGAACCGAACTTACCCAGGATCTAAAAAATATCGAAATTATCCGTTCTGAGGTCGGAATGGTCTTTCAGCAGTTCAACCTGTTCCCTCACCTTACGGTCCTCGATAACGTTACGCTTGCGCCGATCTGGGTGCGGAAGCTCGCAAGGGCCGAAGCTGAGGAGCAGGCAATGCAGTACCTCGAGCGCGTAAAGATTCCCGAACAGGCCGCCAAGTATCCAGGCCAGTTATCCGGCGGTCAGCAGCAACGTGTCGCGATTGCGCGGTCCCTATGTATGAATCCCCGAATCATGCTTTTTGATGAGCCAACCTCTGCGCTCGATCCCGAGATGATCAAGGAGGTTCTCGACGTCATGATCGAACTTGCCGAGAGCGGCATGACGATGCTGGTAGTAACGCATGAAATGGGCTTTGCAACAGCTGTTGCTGACCGGGTCATCTTTATGGACGGTGGTGAGATCATCGAGGAAAAGCCGCCCGTAGAGTTCTTCGAGAGCCCCGAGCATGAGCGAACCAAACTCTTCCTGAGTCAAATTCTCCACCACTGATTCTCTCCCCAACGTCGGAGGGATGGGGCGGGGCTACATAGTCACCTTAAAAGGTGTATGCGGCTCTTTGGGCGACGCCGGCATCCAGTCGACTATGGAGCAGGCTGTTTCGGGGAAAATGTGCGAGTAGGAAATCCATCTGATCAGCCAGGATACGACGGCCCGACAGATAGATGTACTCAGCATGGGTTGGCACAAAGGGTACCGCCAGCAGTTGCATTCTGGCCTCTTCAGGCGTGCGGTTACCCTTGTGGTGATTACACCGCTTGCAGGCCGTCACTACGTTCTGCCAGATATCCCGCCCAGCCTTGCTTAGCGGCTCTACATGATCCCGAGACAGATCCGCATTCCTAAATTGGTCCCCGCAATACAAGCAAAGATTTGCATCACGCCGAAACAGCGTGACGTTGTTAAGCGGTGGAGCGTAAGTCGGGAGGCGCTTCAGGTGGGATCGGGACTGCCCGGCGGTACATATGATCGAGTGGATTGCCAGTGTACTCTGTTCACCGGATCGGGCGTTGATGCCGCCGTGCACGTGATAGAGCACGGAGCCCATCGGGTAGAGAATCTGCTCGAGGCAGTGGAGCCGGACAACCTCTTCGAAGCCGACCCATTCAATTGGCATTCCCGCTACGTCAGTTCGTAAAACCCTGAGGCTTGCGTCGATCATCGCTCCTCCGCGCTAGATGGGCCTTAATGTGCGCCAATTTACCACTTCGTTCAACTACTACCGCAAGAAGGGCCGCACGGTTATCGCATGATGCCTTTCTCACCAATCAGTGACAACCTTATGAATAACAATGAAGAGATAATTCCCGCGGGGGATATGTGTATTTTTTGGCTCAAGCTCGCTGAAGGCGTGCTACCGGGGCTTCGTTGATCGGGAGGTGAATTATTGCGGCAACCAGCCCAAGCACTATGCCTGCCTGCCACATAAGGTCATACGACCCGGTGACATCATGGATATATCCCCCCATCCAGACTCCGATGAAACTGCCAATCTGATGGCTTAAGAATACGAAACCGTAAAGGGTTGCCATATAACGGATACCAAAAACCTGAGCCACCAGCCCTGCAGTAAGAGGTACTGTGGATAGCCAGAGGATGCCCATAGTCGCCGCGAACAAGTAGATCACCTCAGTGGTTTTGGGTGACAACAGAAAAATGGTCAGTACCAGCGCTCTCAATGCGTAAATTCCGCTGAGGCCAAGCTTCTTGCTAAACCGCTGCCCAAAGGCGCCCGAGAGCAAGGAACCAAAAATGTTGAATATCCCAATCAGCGAAATAGCGAAAGCTCCGACCATCGGTGCCAGTTTAAGATCAGCAACATAAATGGGAAGATGGACAGTGATAAATGCCACATGAAAACCACAAACGAAAAATCCTGCTGTCAGCAACACAAACCCCCGATGTGCGAATGCTTCACGAATGGCGCCGATACTGCCAGTGTGCACCACATTCTCGTCACGTACACGTGGATCACTCGGGAGCGTAAATGCCAGGGGCACAATAAGGCAAACTGAAATAGCAGTGACAATCATGGCTATCGACCAACCATAGCCACTGATCATTCCTTGCGTAATTGGTGAGTACAGCACCTGCCCCACCGAGCCGGCTGCCGTACACAAGCCAATCACAAAAGAGCGCCTCTCTATCCCGACGACCCTCAGCATCGCTGCTGTGGCGAGTGAAAATGAGGTAAACGCGACCCCGGTTCCTACTAGAACACCCCCGGTCAGGTGGAGTCCCAGAGCGGTATCTGCCAGCGTCACACCGAAGGTGCCAATTGCATAGATAAGCGCACCGCCGCCAATTACCCAGATTGGGCCGTACCGATCGGCCAATATTCCTGCAATGGGAAGGCATAGCCCCCAGAAAAGGTTTTGTAGTGCCATCGCCAAAGCGTAGGTCTCCCGCGACCAGCCAAAGGCTTCGGTAATCGGTCCAAGATAGAGGCCATAACTCGATCGCGCGCCAAACCCAATGAGCGAAATCAGGCACCCTCCAAGCAACACCACCAGTGGTGCCTGCCATCGCTTCATCGTCAATCGATAGTCGGTAGTTTCCATAGGGCAATATAGGGAAGAACGTAATTTTTAACTAAAGTGTCTGCCCGAGATGATACCTGTCGAGAACCTGTTAAGTCATCATCCCAGGACAACGATATAATTAGAAAGTCTCGTTTAAATCACCACTAACCCAAACCCCTCTTTCTCAATGGAAACCTTCCCGATCGACTACCCCCGAGTAATAGAAGCCTTCGAATTTCTGCAAGACTGGGATGCACGCTATCACTTCATAACTGAACTTGGTGAGAAGCTGGCGCCTTACCCGGACGAGGAGCGCATTGATCTTTATCTCGTCCCCGAGTGTATGAGCACTGTCTATATCCGTGCTATCCGCGACACTGGGGGTATCTTCACTTTTCACGGCGACTGTGACACCTCAACCGTGAAGGGCGTGGTCGCGATTCTGCTAGCAATGTTTAGCGGAAGGACAGCGAATGAAATAGAGGAGTTCGACGCAGATGCAGAGTTCGATAAACTTGGCCTCTTTGACCATTTGAGTCCCAGTCGCCATGTCGGTGTCTACGCTATGGTGCAACGAGTCAAGCGTCAGGTCAGCGCTATCGAAGAAGCCCGAAGTTAGTCACTTCGTAACGCTTTCTCCAACTAGCGCAACCGCGAAGTTTTCGAACGAAAGAAACGAATCAGGAAATCGCGCTAGAGGTGGCACGCATCACCATCCTTCTCCTAGCCGCACTCATGATCGGCGCGAATGCAGTGTTCAAGGTCTACGGTAAAGTCGATGTGGGCATTGCGGCTCACGTAGAGGAACTTCTTACCAAGCAACAGGCGCTCTGGTCACATTAGCAGACACCAGGTCGCGAGCGGCCCACACAAGCTAATTGGCCGATAACGCCGGCTCTAGTTGATTGATTCCGCTGTGGGCAATTCCCCTCGCTTGCGCCGCTCCACGAGGGTGTCCAGCCAGTCCGGGTCCATCTCCGGGACAGACGACAGCAGCAACTCCGTGTAGGCTTCGTGTGGAGGAGAAAGAATCTCGGCCTTAGCGCCCTGCTCGACCACCCGGCCCTGATACATGACCACAATACTGTCTGCAATGGCCTTTACCGTTGCGAGATCGTGGGTGATGAAAAGATAGGACACCCCCAGCTGGTTTTGCAGGTTCTGCAGTAATTCCAGAATGCCTTCCGCAACTAACTGATCCAGCGCTGAAGTGACTTCATCACAGATGATGAGATCAGGTTCCGCTGCCAGCGCCCGAGCAATACAGATCCGTTGCTTCTCCCCACCCGAGAGCTGCGCAGGGTAGCGGTCCGCGTAATCTGTCGGCAGCTCGATCTGCTCGAGAAGCCGGTTAATCGCAGCTGATTTTTCTACACCTTTAACGCCTAGATAAAACTCCAGCGGCCTACCGATGATCTCAGAAATTCTCTGCCGAGGGTTCAGCGCAACATCCGGCATCTGGTAGATCATCTGGATCGAGCGCAACTGCTCGCGACCACGGTTAGCGAGTGCCGGACTCAACACCTCACCGCGAAAACGGACATCTCCCTCAAAGGGCGGCAACAGCCCGGTAATCACCCGCGCGAGGGTGCTCTTACCGCTTCCTGATTCGCCCACCACCGCAACTGTTTTGCCTTTCTGCACCCTGACCGAGATATCGTTTAGCACAATTTCCTCGGCCCGCGGATAGCGTGCGCTCACGCCTAAGACCTCGAGCACGGTGTCATCCTTCTCGGAGGCACCTTTCTCCTCGCGGAGCGAGCGAACCGCCAGCAGACGACGGGTGTAGTCCTGTTGGGGGTTTTCCAGAAGATCACGTGCGTTACCTTCCTCAACCAGATCGCCGTGCCGCAGCACCATAATCCGGTCAGCAAGCTGTGCGACGACAGCCAGGTCGTGGGTGATGTATATCGCGGCGACGCCCCTTGCTCTGACAGCTTCTTTGATAGTTGAGAGCACTTCTATCTGGGTGGTGACATCAAGCGCAGTGGTCGGCTCATCAAAGACAATAAGGCGCGGATCACAGCCCATCGCCATCGCAGTCATGGCGCGCTGCAGTTGACCGCCCGATACCTGATGGGGAAAACGGTTGCCGATGTGCTCCGGATCAGGAAGATCCAGCTGCCGGTAGAGGTCTTGACCCCGGCGTGCGGCTTCTTCGCTCCGCATCTTGCCGTGTTGAACCGGTGCTTCGACAAATTGCGTGATTAGACGGTGGGCTGGATTGAAGGCCGCTGCCGCGCTTTGGGCCACATAAGAGACACTGTTTCCCCGAATCTCCCGAAGACGTGAGGGCGACGCCCCGACGAGCTCCTCACCCTCTAACTTGATGGACCCAGAAACAATTCGGCAACCAGGCTTGGTGTACCCCATGCCTGCAAGGCCAAATGTCGATTTACCTGCCCCCGACTCACCAATCAGGCCGACGATCTCCCCTTTGTGTAATCCCATGCTGAGGCCATTTACGATCGGCCTCCAGTCACCGTCGATATCGGCCTCGATGACGAGATCGCGTATGTCCAGTAACAATTCACTCACAGGAAACTCCTCTTCAAGGTTTTGGGGCCACTTTGGCTTGGACTCTGGGCTCCAGATACTAGACGCCTACACAGACGGTCTTTAGTTCTGCTATAAGCCAACCCTAGAGATTACCCTATTCACGATTATCTACAAAATATCTCCCCACACGCTAAATTACCTATCGATATCTAAGGAGAGTTATCAATGAGTGGTTACCTTCCTACGCTTCTGGACGATGTCTCACGGCTGTGCCGTGACAGTGATCAACCGGTATTCGAGGCGCTTTCGATTCAGATAGATAATGTGCCAAAAAACAAGGTTGAGAAGACCTCCTCAACCTGTCCCACGGCAGATGCGTGCCTTGAGAGCGCCCTCGCGGCAATTCCACCCGATCATGGGCTTCACGCTAGCGCATCCGTTGCGGCCGTTCGCGCTCCGTGGCACGAGGCCACCCGGGGGGTGCCAGAGTTTTTCGCAGGTGGCTATGCGGCTGCCTATCTGGCAGATGAAACACCACCAGCGAGTGATGACCCTATCAGGATGGGTCTGCTACTACAGCGCGCAGCCATCGCCTATCCAGGTCATGCGCACGATGCCGAAGAGTTTTATTTTATTTTAAGCGGCGAGGCGCACTGGCGTATCGATACACAGGACTTCACAGCTCAACCGGGTGATCTAATTCACCACACACCCTGCGCCATCCACGCGATGGAAACCACTGATTCGCCACTGCTAGCGTTATGGGTCTGGCGTGGTGAGCTCACAGGACGCTTCTGGTATGAAAGCGCTCCCAATGTGAACTGCCCGAAGAAGTGATTGATCGCTCTTAATAGTAGTTTCAAGTGACCAGGTTTCACTCTCGTGCCGGTGGATCGATCGTCGCGCTAAAGATGCCCAGCCCGATATACGTCAGGCCGGCCACCATTTGAGGCCAGCGCTGACGACTACCTTGAGCCTTGAGATAACCGGCCACGGTCCCCGCCGCGAGGGCAAACAGCGTATCGGTCACCAAGATCACTCCAATAAGCAGCGCGCCAAGAAGAAAAAACTGTACTGCGGGATCGCCCCGTGCGGGGTCTACAAATTGAGGGAAAAAGGCGAGAAAGAAAATCCCCACCTTGGGATTCAGGACGTTCACCATCACCGCCTGCATGAAAACCCGCCACGTCTCTCGCGGCGACTGCGCCGGGCGAGCTTCCTGTCGGACGCCCCGCCGAATCAGAAGATAAACTCCCAGAGCAATAAGATAGGCCGCGCCAGCATACTTGACGAATTGAAAAAAAACGGCCGAAGACGCAAGGAGCAGCGTCAGCCCAAAGACCACCAGCAGTACATGAACGAAGGTGCCCGCAGCGATCCCCAACACCGACACCAGTCCTGAGCGGGCGCCTTGGGCGATACTGGTCGCCAGGATATAAAAGACGCCGGGCCCCGGGGTGACCCCCAGAACAATTACCGCACCGAGAAAAACGCCAAATTGTGGCCAGGGTGGAAGTAAATCAACCACCCGTCAGCGGCGCCATTACCACCATCTCGCTACCGTCAGCAAGCACAGTCCCGGCTCTTTTGGCCTTGGACACCGCCAGGCCATCAACAGACACCAGTCCGACCTGATCAAGTGGGATACCCAGTAACCCAATCGCATCGTCAACGCTGGCACCGCCAGGCAATTCGACGGCGTCGACCGAGCAAAAATCGATGAGATGCCCAGTCACTCGAACTTTGATTTGCATTGACGTCTAGATGAGACCCAGCCGGCCGAGCGTATCCTCGGTTGGCTCACCCGCCTCGTTCCAGCCTCTTAAATCGTAGTACTCCGGCAGCATCCGATCGAGTTCATTCACGCGGCCCTTGGCGGTACCACTTGGGGCCGGGTCTTTAAGCAGTCGCTCGGGCAGCGTATCGTCCGCGCGGGTCAGACCCGCTGCGAGGTTGAACATGCGCTCGAGGTTCCAGATTCGTTCTCCGCTCTGTGTGAGGCGCTCTGCCGTCCATTCACCCTCGCTGTCCGCATCAAGCTGTGCGGCAAACTCCGGCGCGCCCCAAGCGCCCATAGTAAACATGCACAAACCACTGGAATCTACTGCAGCCGTCCAGTCCTGAGAGGTTTTACAAGGCTCGGCTTTGCCTTCTCCGGTCTGGTCGTCCATGTCCACGTCAAAGGTGTCATGCTTTAAATGACAGGCTCCCCGGTTTCCAGTAGCGTAACCCAGGCCCATACCCTGCAGCGCTCTTGAATCATAGCCGGCAAATTCTTGACCTTTGACCGTCATTGACAATTCCGGATGGCCGTACTTCTCACACATCCGCCGTGAACCCATACCCAGAATCTCACCGAACCCTTCCTGCTTGCCGGTTTTCTCTGCCATGATCGTCAACGCTTCTGCGTTACCGAAATTAAGTTCAACGCCATCGGTATCGTCGGTCGTTATGACGCCCATCTCGTAAAGCTCCATTGCCGCTGCCAGGGTCACGCCAAAAGAAATCGGATCGACGCCATGCTCGTTCATCAAATATCCAGCAAAGGTACAAGCGTCGATATCATCAACTCCTACCACTGGCCCGAAAGCAAAAGCCGTTTCGTATTCCAACCCACCAGAGGCGTGCCAATATTCTTTACGGTTCTGGATCGTAAAATGATCTTCCCTGATATGCGCGATCCGGCCACAAGCGATGGTACAGCCGAAACAGGCTTTATTAGTCAACAGATTTGTATGGCCGGTCTCATCAGTCTTGAGCATGGCTTTGGCATCAATCTTGTCAGCACCATCAAACTGGACCTGCTGAAAATTGTTGGTCGGCAAACCTCCAAACTCCTGCATGGTATCCATCATGGCGTTGGTGCCGTACTTCGTCAGGCCACCGGTACTCTTAGCCAGAAGATTCTTCATCTCGTCAGTCACTTCCATAAATCGCTTGGGATCTTTGACACGCACCCCGCCAGTACCCCGAATCGCGATCGCTTTGAGATTCTTTGAGCCCATGACCGTACCAACACCCGACCGGCCGGCGGCCCGATGCAGATCGTTCACCACCGCTGCATAACGCACGCCCCGCTCGCCCGCGACGCCAATCGTTGCGATCTTGAGCATGGGGTTATGGTGTTGTTTTTTGATCCACGCATCGGTCTCCCAAACGGTCTTGCCCCAGATCTTGTCCGCACTCACTAAACTGATCTCGTCTCCCTCAATGAGTAAATACACAGGCTTTTCTGAACGACCCTCAATCAGAAGCAGATCAAAACCGGCGTACTTGAGTTCCGCCCCGAACTTGCCGCCGCTGTTGGAGCAGGCGATTGCACCGGTGAGCGGCCCCTTAGTAACCACGGCATAGCGTCCACTGGTCGATGCGTTGGTTCCGGTCAGCGGCCCGGTCGCGAAAATTAGCGCATTTTCGGGACTCATGGCATCTGCTTTGGGGTCCATGTTCTCCCAGAGATACTTGGTGGCAAGACCGCGCTCACCAATATAGTCATGCGCCCACTCCATGTTGAGGGGCTCGGGCGTTAACTCTCCTGAGGTCAGGTTTATCCGAAGTATTTTTCCTTGCCAGCTCATGATGCACCCCCTTGTGCAGCTTGTTGCGCGGACGCGAGCATACGACCGACACCCGATGCACCTGCGTCCACATAGGTGATCGCATCGGTAGGACAAGCCGAGGCGCATTTCGGATCACCACCGCAAAAATCACACTTATCAACTTTGCCGCTGGTCGGATTAAATTCAATTGTGCCGAAGGGGCACGCGGTAACACAGGCCTTACAACCCACGCAGGCCTCCGGACTAACGAGTTTGGCCCCAAGCTGGGTATCAACGGATATTGCCGCTGTCGGGCAAGCTTTCATGCACCAAGCTTCGACACACTGGGTACAGGTATACGGCACGGATGTGCGGCCGTGCTCAAATTCAAAAACCCGGATGCGCGACCGCGCAGGGTTGAATTCCCCTTCGTGCTCGAAACTGCAAGCCATTTCGCACTGCAAACACCCGGTACAAAGACTGGGCTCGATATGAAGCATCCGATGCATTACCCGATTCTCCTATGCATAATGAAAACGTTGTTATCTCCTCAACCTGACACTGTACCAAAAAAGAATGTCGGTGTGACACCACCCTCCACCTCACAACTCTATAATTAGGCTGTCCAAAATACCTTGATATAACTAGGTCAATCACTGATCACCCTTCAGGAACCTTCTGATGAATGCTTTGCTCTCGCGCCTTCAAGGCATTCTCGATGATCGAGGCATCATCACCGACCGCGACGAAGCTGAGCCTTATCTTGAGGAGCGCCGCGGGCGCTTCCAAAGCAAGTCACGAGTCATCGTCCGGCCCCGTGATACTGCTGAAGTCCAGGCGGTGGTGCGGGCGTGCATCTCGGAAAAAACTTCTCTGGTTCCTCAAGGAGGCAATACCGGGCTCTGTGGAGGCGCTGTGGCCGAGGCCGATGAGGTTATTCTCAGCCTTGAACGCCTGAAGGGAATCCGGGACCTTGATCCCGTCAACAATGCGATGACCGTTGAGGCAGGTTGTGTCCTCGCAGATCTTCAGGCCCAGGCTCGCGACGCCAACCGATTTTTCCCACTCAGTCTCGCCGCAGAAGGCAGTTGCCAGATCGGTGGAAATCTGGCCACCAATGCCGGTGGTATCAATGTTCTCCGCTATGGCAATGCCAGGGACCAGGTTCTGGGCCTCGAGGCCGTGATGCCCAATGGCAAATTGCTCTCGGACCTGCACGGGCTTCGAAAGAACAACACGGGTTACGACCTCAAGCAGTTGCTAATCGGATCAGAAGGAACGCTAGGTATCATTACCGCGGCGACCCTGAAGCTCTATCCTCACCCCGATCAAAGCGCTAACGCACTTGTGGCCCTTCGTGATCTTGCGGCGAGCATAACTTTTCTGGGGCAGGCGCAGTCCGGCAGCGGTGGCACCCTTTGCAGTTTCGAACTCATACCGCGGATCGGTCTGGATTTTGCCTGCCGACATGTCACGGGGTGTTCCGACCCCATGACAACTCCACATGACTGGTATGTGCTTCTGGCGCTTCAGGCCAGTGGTGATGCTATCGACGTTAAGATCCTACTTTCGCAGATTCTTGAAACGGCCTTTGAGGCTGACGAGATCACTGATGCGGTGGTCGCATCCAGCGAACAACAGGCGCAGGCCCTCTGGAAACTGCGTGAGGGATTGGTCGAGGGCCAGCGGTTTGAAGGCGCGAGCATCAAGCACGACGTCTCAGTTCCCGTCTCAAAGGTTCCTGAGTTTATTGACCGGGCTTCGGCGACGGTTGCTCAGCGGGTACCCGGCATCAGGCCGTGCCCCTTTGGCCATGTTGGAGACGGAAATATCCACTTCAACCTGTCGCAGCCCGTTGAAATGGACGGACAGACCTTCCTCGCACTGTGGGAGGAGATTAACCATCTGGTGCACGATCACGTAGCAGAGCTGGGTGGCTCTTTCAGCGCCGAACACGGTATAGGCATCTCCAAGATCAGCGAGATGCATCGATACAAAGACCCTACCGCTCTGGAGATAATGGCTACTATCAAACGTGCGATTGATCCTGATAACTTGTTCAATCCTGGAAAAGTGATTCCGGCTCCCGATGCCGACCCTCGTTAAACCGCTGATTCCGGATTCATTTCCTACGACGCCGACCGGCGTTGTCATCATCGGTGGCGGCATCATCGGTGTCAGCGCAGCCCTTACCCTGGCCGAAAGAGGCATAGCGGTCACGCTCTGCGAGAAAGGGGAAATCGGTGGGGAGCAGTCCTCCCGTAACTGGGGTTGGTGCCGTCAACAGGGTCGAGATCCTCGTGAGATCCCCCTCATTATCGAATCGCTCAAAAGATGGGCTGGGATGAACGAACGTGTTGGCGCGGATACCGGGTTCAAACGCTGTGGAACCTTGTACCTCGATGACTCTGATTCGAACCTGGCAAGTCACGTG
>Ga0233427_10002616_pt1 | contig 16739 bp, 14 predicted proteins | sample SI_118_April2016_5_FD_179885 | JGI IMG/M metagenome (GOLD analysis project Ga0233427, IMG submission 179885) | Seawater microbial communities from Saanich Inlet, British Columbia, Canada - SI_118_April2016_100_MG | ecosystem: Environmental > Aquatic > Marine > Inlet | place: Canada: British...
ATTATAATTTTTCTATTATAATTTTTCTAATTATAATGTAATACATACTATTTTATTAAAATGATATTAAATAAACAAAAAACACATAAACAAATAAAACAAAAAATACATAAAAAAACTAAAAAATCTACTAAACTTAAATTAGGATGTCATATAAGCGTATCACCAAGTATATTAGATGGTATTAAATATGGTGAAAGTATAGGTGGTAATGCTTTACAAATTTTTATGGGTAATAAACTTTCTTTTTCTCTTAAACAAAAAACCAAACTCGAACCTGATGAATGTAAAACTATTAAAAACTATGTATCTAGAAACAATATAACGCTTTTTATACATTCTCCTTATGTATTAAATTTTTGTAGTTATCCATCAACGAGTGGACGTATTCAATATCAACACGATAATATTCAATATGATTTAAAATATGGGTCTCTCATTGGTGCCAAATGTGTTGTCTTACATATTGGATTTAAAACTAAATTAACCGATGAAGAAGCATTACATAATTTAGTATCAAATATTATTAAAATCTCTAAACATATTCCTAAAAATATTACTTTAGGATTAGAAACATCAGCATGTAGAGGTTCCGAATTTGGTTGTTCTATAGAAGAATTAAAACTAATTTGGGATGATATTCATAAAGATAATAAAAATAATCATAAAAATATTAAAAATATAGGGTTTATTATTGATACAGCCCATATTTTTGTAAGTGGTTATGATATATCAACTGTATCTGGAATTAAAAACTATTTAGATACATTTGATAAAATGATTGGAATTAAACATATATTAGGATTTCATATTAATGATTCACGTTATTCAGTTGGTGAGAAAAAAGATGAACATCGTGGACTAGGTAAAGGTAAAATCTATAATTCACCAGAAGGTTTAAAAGCATTAGCCTATATTAAACATTTATGTAATAAAAAAAATATACCAATGATATTAGAAACTCATAGTGCTGGAAGTCCTGAAAAAGCAGAAAGTAAAGAATATGAATATGAAATAGATTTAATTAGAAAAATGTAAATTATATAGCACAAAATACAATTATATTTTCATTAATAAATAAAATATAAAAATATAATTTTAAACTATATAAAAAGTATTCTCCAGAAAGAATTTATAATTTATATAATAAATATACAATACTATATAGTAATATACAATAATATACAATATAAAAATGAATAAAAGAACTAAAGAACAAAGACAAAATGAAATTAAACCTATATTAAAAAAATTAAATGAATTACATTTAAAACCTACTATTGATGGTATTAAACAATTATATCAACATATTAAGACATATATAGATAATAGTGATAATAATATTAATAATAACTCTGGAGAATGTAATAATATTAATGATGATGTGAATATTGATATTCACATACCGTGTCCCGAATTGAATATTCTTATTAAAGGAGTATTAGAAGTAAATATAAATAAAAAAAGTTGGGTTAAATTAGAATGTTTAGTTAGACCAGAAGAAGACTAAAAAAGAACAAATTATTTATTTTATTTTATAATTTTAAATCTTATAGCAACTATTTTATATTTTTCTTCATCTTCTTTTTTTGGATAATATTTATAATAAACTTTCACACCATCTTCTATAGTATCAATACCTGGTAAGCATTTTTCTAATTTTTCTTTTTCTAAATATTCTTTAAAAGAGGTGTATTTATGGATACTTGTTATTTTAATTGTATAATTTCTCATAAATCCTAATTGTATATTATCAACTTTTATACAATCTCCTTTAGTTAATGATGCGAAATCGCCTTTATTTAATCTACCTTCAACTGTTTTTAATCCAACTTTAATAAGTGAAAACCAAGGTTCAGATATATCTTTAGTTATTAGTTTAGACATTTTAGTATTATTTTATATTATTAAGTTATATTTTAATATAGTATTATATTTTAATATAGTATAATTTAATCAAAAAATAAAAAATAAAAAATATCAATTTTTATTTATATAATAATATCAAGTTATTAAGTCATTCAATTTAATGACTTATTCCATTTTCCTTTTCTTTTTCAAAGGTTCATCTACTTCCATAAATCCTGCCCCTTGATGTAATTGAGTTGATGTAAATACTGTTTTATTAATTTTAAATTTTCTTGTTTTAACAGCATGACAATTATGACATAATGCTTGTAAATTTTCTAATTCATTATTACTAGTTATACTAACTTCATTAATATGGTCTATAGCATATCCTGAATTATCAAATTTACCATCATTATATATCCAAAAAGGACACATATAATCACTTAAATTTAATGCTGGGTTAAATGGACTATTAGCACATCTATTATATTGTCTATTAATAATAAAATCTTTTGTTTTTTGTGTTATTGTTTTACGTACATATGTAGGTGTTTTTTTTATTTTAGTTTCTTTTGACATTTTTCTTTATTATAAGTTTAATCTTTATGTAATAATTTAAAAGTTATAAAATAAAATAAATAATCAATTTTTTATATATTTTTATACATAATGATTAATTAACCTATAAAACTATACAGAATATAAATTACAATCATTGCTACAGATGAAATAATTATTAATAATCCTCCATTACCATATGAAGTACTAATTTCTTTATATTCTTCGGGAATAGAAGCACTTCTAATATAGCTTGGTAAAAACACACTTTGCATAAAAGAACTTGAATAATACATAAATAATATGAAACCTAATCCTATTGTCATAAATATTTGTGCTATTATAAATAAAACTTTACTAATAAATTTCATACGTAAATATGAAACTATAATACCTCCTCCAATAAGGCAAGATGTAAGTATACAACTATAATATACTAATTTTAATATAGTTTTATACTTATTATCTATACTACTAAGGTCATTATATTTATAATTAGTAGTTTCATTTGTTTCTGTATCAATAATATTCATATTATCTATAAAAATTTCACCATTAAATAATTTATTTTTAAAATTAATAATTGAAAATAAACTATATCCTAATGTAAATAAAATACCTATTATTAAAAATAGTATTAAAAATATAAGTCTAAAAAACATTATAATTTTATTAATTGTTAAGTATATTTGAAGTTTATAATTTATAAGTTTTATTACTATATATATATATAAATAAAATTATAATTATTTAAAAAAAAATAAATTAAAATTAAAAAAATAAATAAAATTATATAAATAATGTAAAAATTTATTTTATAAAATAAATATAATTAAGAACTAAATGCCAAACCACCCATACCAGACATAATTCTTAATATATTATAATTTAGTCCATAAACGCGTGCTTGTTGAACTTCTGTATTGGTTTTAATATTTAAAAATAATTCTTTCGTATCTAATTTTGAAAAATTACTACACCCACTGGGTTGATGTTCTTCTGGTTTAACACTAAAAGAGTAAATATATATAAAACCATTTGGACTTCTAGTGTGTTTTTGATAAGGTTGAATTAATCTAAAATAATCAGCCTTTCTAATACTAAAACGCTCTATACCATTTATATATATTTGAGCACTATCTATAATATTACCTGCTGAAACAGCAGGATCTACTGTATTTGAATAATTAAATAAATCATTAATTGTAAATACAGAATCTAATTGATTTACCCAAAATAATTCTTTTATAGGTAAATTAAATACTAATGGTATTTTCTTAGTTAAAGCATTAGCCTCTATACTTTCACTACCACTATATTGCAATTGTTCTATTAAATAACGATGTTTGGCAATGGCAAATTCTCTTTGCTCTACAGTATCTAAATATATATAATCTACATATAATCTAACTTCTTCAATACCCGTATTATAATTTGCTGTATCTAGAGTTCCATTTGGTTTTATATAAATTGTTGAACTTGTATATCCTGAAGGAATAGAACGCACCATTGTAATTAAATAAGGATTTACTACTGAACCCGTTTGTCCTACACCAATAGTTGCTGATGGTGATATATAATAAGTGCTACCATCTGAAAATGTAATTATTTTACCTTGAATATCACTATCAGTTAAATCTTGAGTGCCGTCATATAATTTTACAAGACTTAAAGTTGAAGTTCCATCACTTGTAGCACTATAATATAAATTTTGACCAAAAGTATACATTTGATTTAAAGGTCTAAAATTAACTTCTAATTCTACATCGTGATATTGAAGAGCAATTAATGGTAGGGCTAAACCTATATTACGACAAAACCAAAATTGAAGTGGAACATATAAAGTTTGAGCGGCAGATGTTTTTTCTAAATTACTATTACGATTTAATAATTGGTCTAAACCTCTTTTTTTAGATTCACTTTGTGTTAATTGCGTCCATATTTCCATCCATTCACTATATTGTCTATCTATAAGTTGTCCTCCTATTTTAATATCATAATACAAAACTGCAGCATGACCAGTATTATTTACCCAACTGATTGTTCCTTTTGCGTCAGTTGTATCAAAATCACTGGCACTACCTCCCCAAGAACTATCGGCAGTATATTGAGTATAAATTTTAGGAATGTCTATTTCAACCATCATTGTATAAATTAAATCAGCATATCTAGTAATATTAAATGTTGTTCTTTTACCCCAATCTGGTTTTGCATCATAACTAATTTGAAAGGCTTCCATTGAAAAATTTGTATGTCTTTTATACACAGTTTTAAAAAATGTAAATTGTGGATTACCAATTAAATAAACATCTTGAACACCGTGTGCTACTAATTCTAATAATCCTGCTTGTGGCATTTTTAATTACAGTTTAAATTTTGTTTATCTATAATACTATATATTATATTTATAATATTATTTATTCTTATAATATTATTTATTCTTATAATATAAATATATTTTTTACTTTATATATAATCTTTTATAATTTTAAGTTTTATATATTTATTATTGTTTATTTATTTAAAAAATAATAAATATAAAAATTATAGATTATACTATATAAATTATAAGTAAATTTAAAACTATAAAAATATAACTATAAAATAGATAAACTATAAAATTATAAAATAAAATGAATAGTATTCGTGGAACGAGTTTAAATATAAAAGAAAATAATAATGGAAATTTAACATTTTCAAGTGATACAAAATATAAATGTGTTAGTAGTTCATATGATATTAGAACAAATTCAACTTATACATTAAACTCAACAAATAATATTAAATTAAATTCGGACAATGGTAATATTGCTGTTAATGTTAATAACGGTGAATTAAAATTAACAAGTTTAGGTAATTTATCTAATGCTATAATTTTAGAAGCAACCCACACAAATGGCGGTATTTTACAAACCGCAGGGACAGCAGGTATAAATTTAAACACAACTGATGGCAATATAGATTTATTATCTAAAGGTTCTAATATTAATATTGGTGTATCACCTATTGGAACTTCTTCATCTAATCAAACACAAAATCTCAATATGGAATGTTTTAATGATTATAATCTTAATTCTGGTGATATGTATTTTGTAAGTAGTGATATTATAAGTTTTGTTTCACAAACAGGAGATATTCATTTTGGAACAAGTAGTGATGGAACACCTATTATTCAATTCCAAAACCAAAATTTACTTGTAAATCAATCTACTAGTGTTCTTGATTATCAATTAGATGTTGCTGTTACTGATGAAAGTAGTGATAAATCAGGCTATAATGGTATTGTTGTCAATACTAAATTGAGTAATGTTGCAGCAGATTTAACATTACAAACAAGTAATACATTAGGTGATGGGACACAATGTATTTTATCTATGGGTTCATTTGGTAGTAATAATAATAAAGCCATATTAGAAACTTATACTGCTTATCAAACAAATAATGTTATAACTAGAGTAGATGGTGATACATATAATCCTAAATCATTAAATGTAAATAATGGTAAAGATTTTACTATTAATGATGTAGGTAAAAGTATATATTGGGAAACAACAGGTCGTTTAGATACAATAACAGGTTTAAGTTCAAATGTAACAACAATTAGTGATGCTTCTAATGTGACTATTAGTGGTTCTTATACAGGTGAAACATCACGTGTATATCTATTACAAATTGATAGTTTAAGCACACCTAATAATACATTTAGATGGTCAAATGATGGTGGTAATATATATCAAAAACAATTAATACCCATTACTTTAAGTGCTATTCCTCTTGAAGATGGTTTAATTGCAACTTTTACTCAAATATCAGGATTTACCTATAATCAAGAATTTATATTTCAAACTAAAATTACAGCATTAGTATCTAATACAACATCTATTCCTATTCCAGAACCATTACATATATTACAACCTTATCATTCTTATATTAATACTACTACACCTAGCGATATTGTCATTAAAACAAATGATAAAGAAAAAATGCGGATTACTGCCGATGGCTCTATTAGTATAAACCAACATTATCCAAAAGCAACTTTAGATATTAATAGTAATTATAATAAAATTATGCATGTTAATGAAACAATTACAGGATTTCAAATTAACCCAGCAATAACTTATTTAGAATCTGGTGGTTATGTTTTAGTATGGAATAGCCAACATACAACTGGAGGTTCATCGCATTATGATATTTTTGCCCAACGTTATATGGCTGATGGTTCTAAATATAATACTAATTTTATGGTAAATACAGACGAAAATAATACTACACAAACAGTTCCATCAATTACAGGCACTAAAACCCAACATTCTAATCATTATTTAATATCTTGGAAAAGTTATAATTCTACAAATTCAAAATATTATGTTTATAGTAAAATTTATCATAATAATAATTCTATTACTGCATTTGATATTGAAACTCGTATTAGTTCAAATACAATAGATAATGTAAATTGTGCTGGTTTATATAATGGTAATTATATTATTGTTTGGGCTGAAGATAATGGTGCTGGAAAATATACTATTTACGGAAAAATTATCGATGATAGTGGAAATTTTATTGGTGGTATTTTACAAATTAGTCCTACTACTACATTTTCACGAAATTTTCCTTTCGTTGCCGGATTACCTAGTGATGATACTTATACACCTAATGGTTTTGTCGTTGGTTATATGTCAGCATTAGATAGCACTAGCGACCCTGTTTATAGTATTTCATCACGTGTTTTTAATTCATCAGGAACAGCAACAACTGGTGAAATTTCAATTACTACAAATACAAATACAAATGTAAGCGATGGTTTAGTTTCTGTTGCTGAAATAAAAAATAATAATGTTAATGGAACAAATGGTGGATTTTTATTATCTTTTTATAGGAGTTATCAAGCAAATACAAATTTATATGCTATTGGAAATCCTCTTACAGGTTCAACAAGTAGCACATCATCATCTATTTTAGATTTAAATTTTTCAGCAAAACAAATTATTTTAAATGATGATAATTCAATATTTTTAGTAGGTGAAGAAATTAGTATTGTCTCTAGTGTTGGTAGTGTAGGAACTGTAATAGAAAAAATTAACGCAATTACATATGCGTCATCTAATATTGTTATTACATTAGATACTGGTAGTAGAAGTATTGATACATATCGCTTTAATTCTAATTTATCATCTTCTGCTGACGCACTATGGACGAAACAAGTAAATACATCACCATTATATAATGATACTGAAAGATATACAAGTAGTTCTTCTATTTTTGAATACAAAAAACCTTTATCATACGTTTCTATTGATAATCAAGGCACAGCATTAGTATCTTGGACTACAGATAGTATTCCTAGTATTTATTATCAACTCTTAAGTATTGAAGATGGAAGTTTTATTGGAACGGAACAAAAATTAACCAATGAATACGACGGTTTAAAACAACGTAATCAAGTTGTTACTCACTTACACAGCACTCAAGGTAATGATTATGGTTTTGTTATTGCGTGGGATAATCAAAGTTTAGATTTAAATGATACAGGTATATATCAACAATTAATTGGATATAAACATAACCTTTTGAATTTAGAAGATGGAAATAGTAATTTTATATTTACTCATTATAATCAATTGGGTGTTGGCACAACTACTCCCGATTCATCATTACATATTAAAACACGTTTAAGTAATGGAACCAATAGTAATAATGCGATTGGAGACCCTCCAAATACATCTACTATTCATTTACAAAATACATCTACTCATGTTATTACAAATGAAGATTTACAAAGTATTAAATTTAGTGATGGTTCTAATAATGTATTAAATAAAATACAAAGTGTAAATTCATTAAGATATGATGATTTATATCCCCAACCCACAAATTTAAAAGGATTTTATAAATTTGACTCCAGTGATGGATCTCAAATTACTGATTCATCTATATTTAATCATACCCGTGGTGGAACAAAAACAAATACAAATGGTATTCTTAATAATTTTAATTTTGAAACCTGCTGGACGACTGGTATTATAAACAACGCCTTATTATTTGATGGTAATAGTAATTATGTGTTTATTGATAATGATGCGAATAATGAATTAAATACTATATTAGAGAATTCACCTAATGAAATGAGTATGTCAATGTGGATTAATATTCCTACTGATATAGTAACTGGTTCTACCTATGATATTATTTCTAATGGTGGTAATGTAAGTGTTGCTGGAACTTATATTATGGGTGTAAGCGATATTGGTAGTAATGGAAGTATGATTTTAACATCAAATATAATTACACACGACCCTGCCGATGCTGGAATTATTAATAATATAGGATTATACGGTTCTATTACACTTAATGATACAAATTGGCATCACATTGTTCAAACAGTTGATATTACTGGAGGAGGTAGTAGCACATGCACTATATCATTATATGTTGATGGTGTATTAGATGATACGATTACATCTTCAGGTGATATAACAGTAGTAGCACACGGTTCTGATAAAACTTATATTGGTTCAAGAGATGGACTTGGTAATTATTATCGCGGTCATATGGATGAAATGAGAATTTATAATAGTATTCTTACAACTGATGAAATAGAACAATTATATTCTTATGGTAATCCTAATAGTTCTGCAAAAGGAACATTATTAATAACACCAACCTCAAATTCTACAAATAATAAAGTAATTGTAATTGATGATAATGGACGTTTTAATAATCTCAATAGCAGACCATTACCTTATAAATTATTAACTGGTGATGTTATTGCTACTAAAGATAGTAAAACTATTACAGGAACGGGGACACTTTTTACTAGTGAATTAAATATTGGTGATAGTATTATATTAGGTGAAAATTATGATGTTGAACGTGTTGTTGTATCTATTACAAATGATACAACTTTAATTTTAGATAGTAGAGGATTTAATGGTCTCGCAGCAACAGAAACATACAAAAAAGTATTTAAAAAGCCTTGTATTTATTCATTTTTTGATAATAGTGATAATCATCGCGGTCATATTGATAATTATGGTAAATTAATGATTGGTAATACAAATCCATCTACTTTATTAGAAATAAGCGGAGTTGATGGAAGCACTACACAAGCACCAGAAATAACAATGACAAATACATCAATTGATGACGGTTCAAATAAAAGAAAAACATCTCTTAATTTTAGAGGTTATAATAAATATGATACATCAAATGCAAACCCATTTGTTAATTTAGGTCATATTGAAACATCACATTATGGAACAGCCAGTGATAATAAAGCAACAATGCGATTTTTTATTAATAGTGGATCTGGAACAACTGAAAATAATGCTATGGATATAACAACAGATGGTATTAATATAAATAATTCTATATCATTACCTATTACAAAAACAATAACCGCATTAGCATTAGATAATACACATCATACAGTTATATGTGATGTTACAGACAGTGCTTTTGCTATTACATTACCAGCAACTACTATTTCAGGTAGAATTTATATATTAAAAAAATATGCTACTGGTGGTTCATTTGCTCTTACTATTAATCCTAATGGTAATCAAATAGATGGTTCTGGATCAACTTATACTGTTTCAACATCTTTTATTAAATTACAATATTATGATGGTAATTGGTGGATAATTGGATAATAAAAATATAATTTTATTTTATAAAGAAAAATAAGAAAAATAAAGTGAAAATTAAAGTAAAAAGTAAGTGGGAATGAAATATACATATTTGTAATAAATGATTAGGCTAAATATTTAGGAGCAATGTCTTCTAAATTATAAGTTGTAGGCAACATAGAACGTTTAGTAACATTATTAAAGACACGTTGTTGAGGGAAAATTTGGCATTTATTATTTTCAAAGAATTGATAATAATCGTGTTTAGCATCTCTATTAATAGAGTTCATTATTTCACGTGTTCTTTTTTCATTAGGAAATTTAGAACTATTAGATACATCAGGAGCAGGTGCTTTTTTAAAAGTAGTAAAATCAGCAGGTGCTATACAACTTTCACCTTGTATTTTATGATTATCAAAATCATATCTTTTTTTAACATCAACAGCACAATTAAAATCAGTTGGTGGTGAATTATGACAAGGAACTTTTAAATTACAATTGGCAAAACAGTCTTCATAATTACGACCAACAGATGTATAATTTGGAACTAACATTTTTTTATTTTCTTTAAGTCCATGACAAGGTTTTAAATTATCATCATTTGGAGATAATTTCCAATTGTCATAATAACATTTATCTGTATAATAATTAATATTTTTTAAATGACTATCTACATCAATGTTTCTAGAATAACCTTCTTGTAAAACACCCGCACTAGAATTTAAATTACGTATATTATAACGATTTTCACATTTATCATAAATAATATCTGAATATTTTTGGTAAATATCTTTATTTTGATTGTTTAATTTAACATCATTACACATAATTAACGCAGGAAATTTATAAGGTGTTTCTTGATTAAATACATTATCTAAACTAGTTCTATCATTATTCATATTAAAATTACCATCACAATCTTTGACTAGAAAATGATCATTTGTAGTATTAATTTTTGATGGATTTACATTATTTTTATTATACAATTGCATTGTTGGTTCAGGATTAAAAACAGTTGCTGACATTGTGTAATTATATTTATATTTATTTTTTCTATTATTTATTATTATTTATATTATAATTATATAATATATTAATAAATTAAATTTAATTATTATTAATAAATTAAATTTACAATAATATTATTAATAAATTAAATAAAAATAAATTAAATAAAAAGTAAAGTTTAAATAGATAAAAATAGGACTATTATGAATAAACATATGACTACGATGAATACAAACAATGATGTTTTACCATTTTCTTTCTGGATAAAGTCAATGTTATCCTTTCGTTATATTTCTAATTTATCAATTATATTAAGTTTTATTGCTTATTATATGAATGCGTATGAATTATTATTTATTGTTGCTCCATTAGTTATTACAAATTGTATTATAATTACATATATGATGATGACAGATTTAGATGAATTAATGAAAGGAATATTAGAAACAAAATTACCTAATAAAAAAGATAGGGATAGTTATAAATGTATTTTTGTAATATTTATATTACTATGGCATTTTTTACCTATTCTATGGCTATTTTATGTATTTAATAAAGACAATTTAGTAAAATATTTTAGACCTAATTTTATGGGAACCTATTTTAAAAGTTTATTAATAGCAATAATCTATTATTATTATGAAAGTAATGAAAAAATATATGGAGATATGAACTATTTATTTTATTTTGTAATCTATATTATACTATTGTTGGGAATATGTATTTACTTGTATCTAGAATAATATAATCTATTTATAATTAAATTTTTGTTAATATATTTTCTTTTTTATATTTAATATATTTTCTTTGTTATATTTAATACTATAACTTATATTTAATAATGGTTGTTAGTAAAAAATCTAAACAACGTAAAACACATAACAAAAGTAAAACACATAACAAAAGTAAACCACATAACAAAAGTAAACCACATAAAGAAAATAAAACATCTAAACAGTCTAGACAACATAAAAAAACTATTAAAAAAAATAAAGCAAAGTCAAATATTTTAAGTAAATCAAAGTCAAATAGTTTAAGTAAATCACAATCTAGCATTAAAACTTTATCAGATTTACAAAGTCAAAAATCATTTTCTAGTTTATCTAGTATAAAAAGTATTAAAAGTGAAACTACTATTGGGGAAATATATAATTTAACTGATGAACAAGACAATATAAATAAATTATGTATTAATAAATTAAAAAATAAAAAATATAATAATATACAACTTGATAAAACTATTGCTAAAAAATTATGTCATTGTCTTTTTGAAAAAAATACTAAATTAACAGTAGAACAATTAGAAAATAAAATTAAACAAAAATTACATACATCAGGTTCTGAATGTATTAAAATTCTTGATAAATTTATTAAAGATAAAAGCAAAGGTAAAAAATCTAGTAATAAAAAATAATTGTTTAAATTAAATATTGCGAATCAGGGTCTCTACCATAACTACTATCAGGATCATCACCTTCGTCATCAGGGTCTTCATCAGGGTCTAATATATTACTATTTTTATATATTTTCATCATTTTACTTCTTTTACTATTATTATTGTTAAAATACTCTTTAATTATTTTATTCTTTTTACTATTACTATTACTATTATTATTACTATTATTATTAACAATATAATAATGATATACTAAATAAATACAATAAAGTATTATTAATACTATAATATAACATAATATTACTAATGTTTCATTTTTATACAATGTTTTCATTATAATTATAAATACAACTATATCTATAAAAATAAAAATAATATTACTATATATTAATATTATTATTTTTATTTTATTCGTATTATTATAAATAAAAATGAATACATCTAAACGTAATAATTTAAATCCAACACTATCCCGCTCTACACCAGTAATATTTTCATATTTATCATTATTAAATTGTATGATAAATCCTTCTTATCAATCTTTTTATTTATTTGTTGCATTTAATTCTATAAATTTATCTAACTGGATTATTAAACATTTAATTGTCAAACCAATCTATGAACATTTAGGTAAAAAAACACTTCCTATTTTAGGTATAGGAACTAGACCTCTCAATGCTACAAGTTGTGGTATATTTTTAGATGGTAGCGTATCTACAAGTTATGGAATGCCTAGCGGACATAGTCAAATTGCCTGGTCTGTTGCAATTTATTTTATTTTAAAAATAATTAAAAACTGGTATAATAATGATAAAGAGAATAAACCAATAACAATAATTGGTTATATATGGATAATACTTTCTTGTATAATTATATTAGGAATTGCAACTTATATTTCATATAGTAGAGTTTATATAGAAGGGTGTCATACTATACAACAAGTTATTATTGGAGGTATTCTTGGAAGTATTATGGGTTTCCTTGTATTCTTTTTTGAAAATCCTGTAATTAACTTATTATCTAGTATATATTAAATTATTTAATAGAGTTTATTTTTACTATTATTTAATAGAGTTTATTTTTACTATTAATTAAAATTGATTTTTAAATATCATACTATTTAATTAATATCATATGATTTAATTAATATAAAAATAATATATATAATATAAAATAAAATAGTAATTATTATATTAATAATTTATATAGAATTAATAACTAATTTATAGATTTATCAGTTTAAACTTTTATAATTTAAAAATGCCTCCTAAAAAAATTAAAATACAATCTAAAATAGATAAACCTCAAGATAATAAAAATATTATTAAGGTTGAAAAACTTAGTTCAAAAGAAGAAAAGTCATCATCAGAAGAAGATAAAAAAGATAATGATAGTGAAAAAGACAATACTACAATTGAAAAATCTATGTCTATAATTAAACCTTCTAAAAGTATTAAAGATCCTATTATTGAACAAAAAGAGACTGAAGTGAAGAAGAAAGAACCTGAAGTGAAGAAGAAAGAACCTGAAGTGAAGAAGAAAGAACCTGAAGTGAAGAAGAAAGAACCTGAAGTGAAGAAGAAAGAACCTGAAGTGAAAAAAACACAATCTATTGCTTCAACACCTGATACTGCTACTAAACCTAAAATTGAAGAAGTAAAACAAACAAATAATACAGTTGATATGTTTGATGAAGATGATTTAGATGTTAGAAATGTAATGATGAATTATGACTATACTAAAAATAAAACAAATCCACGTATTACAAAATATGAAATGGCGTTATTAATTGGTAAAAGAGCAACACAAATTGAATGTGGAGCAACACCTAATATTAAAATAAGTCCTGGACAAAGTGTTATTTCTATTGCTGAAGAAGAATTAAGACAACGTAAAATACCTTTGATTATTAAAAGACCAATTGGTAATACATTTGAATATTGGAAACCAGAACATATGGAGGTGTCTATGAATTAACTTGTTTTAAATTTAATTTTTAGAATTTAATTTATTTTTATAATTTTTAATTTTATTTTTATAATTTTTATTTATTTATTTTTATAATTTTAATTAAATTACAATTATTTCAATTTAAAGAAATTGTTATATATATAATATGGAAATATAGCTCCAATTGGTTAGAGCGAGCGGCTGTTAACCGCTAGGTTGTTGGTTCGAATCCAACTATTTCCGTAGTATCCTAATTTTTTATTGTCTTTTTATATTTTTTTATTAATTTATTTTAATTTAATTTATTTTAATTTAATTTATTTATAATTTTACATTTTTTAATTTACTTTTTTTTCTTCTTATATATTAATTCTCAACGAGCAAAATTTTATAATAGTTATTTTTAATATGGTTCTTTCTAATAAAAGAAAAATTAATAAAAAAGGTTTAAAATCTAAACTTACAAAAAAAAAGCGTAATGTTGTGCGTAAAACTCGTAAATATGTAAGAAAAATAAAGGGGGGTGGGTGGAATTATCCTGGTGAAATGTATGAACTTGAAGAAATAGAAAAAATTATAAAAGAAAATACTATAAATAATTTTACTTTAGACAGTAGTATTGATGCCCAAATAGAATTATTAAAAAAAGATAAGCCAGAAATAAATAAATATGATGATTTTATTAAATTAATTAATGACATTATTACTCAATTAGAAACTAAAAAAAATAGTAAAAAAAGTAAAAAAAGTAAAAAAAATAATACAAACCTTAATATTGATACTATAGTTGAAAATTTGCTTATAAGAAGAAATAAAATAGAAAACCGCAAACATTCTTTTATTATAAGAAGTATCCAATCACAAGAACAAACACAATATGAAGAAGCACAAAGAAAATTAGAAAATATAAAACATGCAAGAAGCAAACAAAATAAAGAAATATTACTAAAATTCCATAAAAAAGAAATGATAAATAATACACACTATGAAAAAAAATATCAAGACGAACTTAAAACATTAAATTACATTTATAATAATATTGAAAATGATCCGAGATTTCCCATTTATATAGAAAACTGGTTTTTATATTTTAATAATCTTAAGATGCGTAAACACATATATGAAATAATAAGTTTGTTTTATATGTCCACAAACACTACAATGCCGATAACTGTTAAATCTTTAGAAAATCCATATTTTACAACTTTAGGATTTAATAATGAAATGGATTATAAAGAAGCAGTAGAAGCTAATTTACAACATAATAGTAAAACATTTTATAATAGTATTAAAGCAACCACAAATCATTATTATGAAAATTCTAATACTTAAAAACATATTGTCCTTTTGGAACATTTTGTTTATTAATTTTAAATATTTTAAATTCTTTTCTCATCATTACTTCAATAGGTATAGCATTATGACAATTATGAGCAATATCAACATATAATTCAAATGTATCTTCATCATAACACAAACTGTTTTCATTATCATCTAATGTGATTTGTTCTACAAATTCACGGACTTTAGGAGCATCTTCTAATCTTTGTATTACGGTTGTTCCAAGCCTGACTAAATCAAAACTGGGATTAGGTTTATGCTCGCAATTTTTCAAACTACCATCAACTGGATAATCATATTGACCTGAAGCATCACCATCTTCTTTAAATTGGTCGCTAAATACCCATCTATCACCTAATTTAAAGGTGCCTCGAGCAAAATCAATTATTTTTGTAATTTTACCATAGGTTGGGATACGATAATATTGATTATTCACTTGAAAATACAAATATTTAAGAAGTGTTTTTTTAAACATAACATTACTAGAATGTAAATCATTATGAACAAAATTAAAGTATTTTTGTGCTACTGCTAAACCAAAAGCTACTTGAAAAAACATACCAAACCATTCAGTTTCACTCATAGAATAATCATTGTCTAACATATTATCAAGTGTATCATCTAATTTTTCCATTAATGATAAACTAACTGGCATTTTTTCACATTTAACATAATAAAGGCTTCCTGGTTTATCTTCAAAATCTGTTATTGATAAATTATCTTCATCAATATCACTTAATTCTTCAATAAAATCATCAATATCACTATTGTCTTCAGTTTGGTCTTCAGTTTGGTCTTCAGTTTGGTCTTCAGTTTTATCTTCTTCTTTTACATTACCACCTTCTAGAGTAGTATCATTATTATTAATATCAATAGAAAATTCAAAATCTTCATCATCAATACCTTTTATAAAAGATACATCAACTATTTTTGGTAGTATTTCATCTTGATTTTCTTCATTATTGCTTAGTTCAGTTTCTTCAATATTTTTATTAATAGTGTCG
>Ga0233427_10002617_pt1 | contig 16729 bp, 19 predicted proteins | sample SI_118_April2016_5_FD_179885 | JGI IMG/M metagenome (GOLD analysis project Ga0233427, IMG submission 179885) | Seawater microbial communities from Saanich Inlet, British Columbia, Canada - SI_118_April2016_100_MG | ecosystem: Environmental > Aquatic > Marine > Inlet | place: Canada: British...
GGTTCAAGGAAGATCAGGTTCGTGAGATGGGCCGCAACGCGGCCGGTGTTCTCGGTCTGAAATTTAAAAAATCAGGCGACGTGTTAGTTGCCTGTGACATTGCCCTAGATGGCGCCACACTGCTTCACATCACAGAGCGTGGGTACGGTAAACGAACCTCAGTGGACGATTATCCGTTGAAGGGTCGAGGCGGTATGGGCGTGATCGGCATCAAGATTCTCGCGGAGAAGGGCCCGGTTGTGGGCACTCTCATGGTCGAGGATGATGATGAAATACTGGCGGTCACTCGTAATGGCGTGCTTATCCGTACCCGGGTCGAAGACATCTCTATGCAAGGCCGTTCGGCCAGTGGCGTGAAGATCATGACACCTGATGGCGATGATGTCGTCGCCTCGATAGCCCTGGTGAACCCTGACCCTGAAGCTGTCGAAATCGAGATTGTCGATGGCGACGATATCGATCCCGAGTCTGAGGGCACTAACTAACGGCTTCCCCGTCGACAACTTGATCGCTGGGGAATTTGATGGATGACACACGTACCGATACCGGTGTCCTTGATGGTGGGCAGATACTTCCACTCGTTGCTGTTGTTTTGATGGTGTCCTTGGGAGCGGTCTTGATGCTGGCGCGACTTGCCCCACTCGTCGATGATGCGGCGCGGGCACGGACTGCCGCGGATGCTGCAGCGCTAGCGGGTGCTGCTGAGGGCAGAGATGCCGCAGTTGAGTTCGCCCACGCCAATGGTGGCGTACTCGTCGATTATCGCCGGGTCGGGTCGGTGGTTCGGGTGGAGGTACGGGTTGGGCATGCGTCCGCCGATGCATCGGCCCGGTTCTGGGTTGACTGGGTAGCCCTGTATGGAGCAGGTTGACGTTGATGCCGATGTCATTCGCCGAGGCGATCCCCGTGGATCTTTTCCGGTCTGGGCAGTTTCGCTGGCGCCTTATGACCAGAACTCTCCCAGAGTCGTCGTGGTTGCAGGTGGACGATCAACGTGAGGTGTATCGCGCCGAGAAGGCTGCATTGCTGGCCACTCGGCTGGACGCTTGTGTGGTCTATGAGCCTGGGAGCGATGCTGCGGCCCGGGAGGTGCTGCGCCTGGTGCTGACTGATTTGACGCGTCGGGGTCTTGCGCCTGACGTTGACCAATCCCTTCATCCAATTGACGCTGCGGGGCGACTGGTGCAAGAGGACCTGGTGGTGATGGAACGCCAGGAGCGGGGCTGGGTGTTGACCTCGGCTTCAGTCTGTTTTCCGACTCGCTGGGATCTCCGGTCCAAACTCGGCAGAACTATGGATGAGATTCATGAGCCGGTTCCGCGGTATGCGGAGATGGTCGGCCCGATGGTGAACCGCTTTTTCGATCGCCTCCATGTCGGACGATTGGTCTGGCGTCCAAACTGGTCGTTGGTCGCCGACCCGCGGTTGCGTCTTGATCCACCCCATCGGGACGATCAACTGACGGTCCCCAGTGATCCAGGTACAGACCTTTGGCTACGGGTCGAGCGCCAAAGCGTGCGCCGTCTGGTTGAGAACCCTGATGCCGTGTGCTTTACCGTGCGGGTCCATCGGTGGCCGCTCCTGGAGATTCTTGATGACCTTCGGGGCTCGGCGTTTGCCGACGAACTCGCCGCTGTTCCCATCGACGTCGCAGAGTATAAAAACATCGAGACAATCCGCCAGCAAGTTCGTTGTTGGATGGAACCAGACGCCGGGCTTTAAGCCTTTGGTATCACTCTCGTACTTTGGAGCGGATTGATCTTCGAGGTTGGGTGGAGCGCTCCCGTGGGCTGCATCCCGTACACTTCAACTGCCCATGAGCGAATTACCTGACGCCGACGACGCCACCTTCACACTGGCTACGGGTGAAGAACTCGTCATGCCCGGAGTTGGCGATGATCCGGCTGCTTTCGTCAACGATGATGTTGACGTTGGCATGGTGCCTGCCGACGATCGTTCGATTGACGGCTCCGTGCCCCAACTCAACCCTGCGCCGCTCGGTGGGAGGCCGCCACGTCCCACGTTTCTCGACAAGCGTACGGCCGGACGACTTCGCGCCCGCAAGGTCCGCCGCTTGGTTCGCCATGTGGAGCCGTGGTCGGTGCTCAAGATCTCTCTGATCTTCTATTTTTGTCTCTGGGTTATCCTCCTGATCGCCGGTGTGATCCTTTGGAGCCTGGCGGTCAGTTCTGGCACTGTCGACAACATCGAAACCTTCGTCACGGAACTCTTCGCGCTCGAAAGTTTCACCTTCAACGCTGATCAGATCTTTCGAGCCAGTGCAATTGGTGGCCTCGTTCTCGTCGTTGCCGGTGCGGGGTTCACCGTGTTGATGGCAGTCCTGTTCAACCTGATCTCTGATGTCACAGGCGGTATGCGGTTTACGGTTGTCGAGGAAGAAACCGCTCGCCCCCGTCCAAAGCGGATCCGACCACGGCGTAGTCGCTTGGTTCGACAACCAAACCGGGTGCAGATGCCGGCAGGCCCGCCGGCGGTTGATGCTGGCGCACAACCGATGCCTGGAGAATTTGCTCCAGCGATGGAGCGGTCGGTCCCCGGCGTAGATGTCCCGGTTCTTGCCACCGCTGCTGACGTCGTCGACGATCCCAGTTCAGATGACCTCACTACTGGTGACGACGAGGTGGGTTCGCGAGAGAGCGACGGATAACGTTGTGCGCCGCACGGGGCTATAGCTCAGTTGGTTAGAGCGCACCCCTGATAAGGGTGAGGTCGCAGGTTCGACTCCTGCTAGCCCCACGCTCCCTGTGTCCGCCAATTGGTCGCGGCACACGGATTGTTCTCGAGTTGGAGGCACCCATGGGCGGAGGCCTGCTCACTCTCGTACGCCGGGCCCTGGTCGCCATTGGTGCGGGAATAGCGGTGGCGGCAGTGATCCGAGTACGCGGCAGCGGTGGTGTCCCACCCCAAACCGGCGGCTGGCGGGAGCTTGGGGGTACGGACCTTGAATAAAACGCGCCGTGTTGTGTTGTTCGGTGCAGGAGCGACGGGCGCTCGGGTTGCGCGACAACTGCGATCGTCGGGCCGGGTTGATTGCGTCGAGATCCGTGATCCTGATGAGATGACGGCGGCTCGCTTGATTGATTCGTTGGGCGACGGCGCAGAGCTTGGTGTTGGTCGCACGCTCGATGAGTCGGTGGGGGCGGTAGTGATCGCCTCGCCTGGTGGGACCCAGACGGTGCTGGCTCGACGAGCGATTGATGCCGGAGTTCCCGTGGTTACTACCTCTAATAAGACAGCGGAGGTCCGCCGTTTACTCTCCCTTGATCAGGAAGCTCGCTTTAGTGATTTGCCGGTGATTGTTGGCGCCGGATTCATGCCTGGCCTCACCTGCCTGCTCGCTAAACACGGTGCTCGCCAGTTCGACGAGGTTGAGGAAATTCATGTCGCAAAGGTTGGAACCGGTGGCCCGGCGTGTGCCCGGCAACATCATCGTGCACTCAGCAGTCGCGGCGTTGATTGGCGTGATGGTCGGTGGGCGGAACGCACAGGTGGCTCAGGTCGGGAGCTTGCCTGGTTCCCTGACCCAGTGGGAGGGCGCGACTGTTACCGGGCCGGTCTTCCTGACGCCTTGCTTCTCGTTCCTGAGTTTGCTGGGGTTCAACGGGTAACGGCTCGGCAGGCTGCCACGCGACGAGATCGGCTCACAGCACCGCTTCCGATGCTGCGTCGCCCTCATCCTGAGGGTGGCATCGGGGCCATCCGTGTTGAGCTCCGCGGGCGCGTCGGTCGTGAGCGTCGTGTCACCGTATTTGGCGCCATCGAGAGGCCAGCGGTGGGGGCGGGCGCGATGGCTGCGGCGGTGACATTGCACGTGCTTGATGGTCGGATGGCACCAGGTGCATACGGTTTAGCGGGCGTGGATGACACCGCTGGCCTTCTTCGCACGCTCGCGTCGCGTGGTGTGAAACCAGTGCGCTTCGAGGGTATGAGTACCTTTGTCTAAGGACGCGAAGGATGCGAGTGAGGACAGGATTTCAAGGTGAGGGAGATTCGAAAAGATTTTCCAAAACTTGCTGTCAAGTCTGCCTTTTCATTCACCGAAGCTCAGAGTGAGTGACGTCGTCAAAGGTGCGAAAGGAAACTTTTTCGAAAAAGTTCTAAAGGTCTTCGTCTGATGCGTCGATGGTTTTGTTGCTGACCGAGGCTGGTATGAGAGCCAGCCAACTGGAATAGGAGGAAGCGGCGGCGATGTATCAGGGCGAAAAAGATCAGATGTTACGCAGCACACGTGCCAGTCGGCGTCGAGTGCGTCCGGCCCAGGGTGCAGGATCGATGGACGGTGACCTGGCCGTACTGATTGAGGAGCATCTTCCACTCGTCAAGCACGTCGTCTTCCAAGTCGCCGTGAACTTCCCCCGTCACGTTGATCGTGACGAACTGGCTCGTGCTGGCGCGCTTGGTTTGGTTGAGGCTGCGCGTCGCTATGACGAAGAGCGAGGTGTCCCCTTCGAGGGCTTCGCCGCTCAGCGTATTCGCGGTGCAATTCTTGATGCTGTTCGTGCCGCTGATTGGGCCCCTCGCTCGGTGCGGAACCTGGCTCGACAGCTAGAGAATGTTGAGCAGAATCTCGCCACCGAACTTGGCCGTGTGCCGAATAAGGCAGAGGTGGGTGAGGCTCTCGACATGAGCCAGAGCGAGCTCTCCCGGCTCCAGACCCGTATGTTCCGCAGTATCGTGCTGGCTCTTGACCACGAGACAACTGATGAGGTTGAAAAGAGTCTTACGCTCGTCGATGTTCTTGTCGATGAGCACTCTGTAGAGCCCTCTTGTGAGCTTGAGACCCGCGAGCTTCATGGGTATCTCCGTGACGCGATTGCTCTTCTCCCGGAGCGTCACCGCATCGTTATCATTGGCTACTTTCTCGAGGGCCGTACCTCCCTAGACCTCGCTGATTTCCTGGGTGTTACTGAGTCCCGCATCTCGCAGCTTCGCTCGGAGTCGCTACTCATGCTCCAAGAAGGCATTGAAGCCCAGTACCTGAGCGAGACTCCTGTACCCGGTGATGTCACTGGCCGTGTGGCCCGCCGCAAGGCGTCTTACGCCCAGGACATTGGTGAAGCGTCGAATTTTGCTGATCGCATGGAACAGATCAACCTGATCGAGTCGGATGCCCCAGTCCTCTCGGGGTTTGCTTACTAGGTGAACTGATCTTCGCGAACCGATAACGTGGCGGCCCTGATGGGTCGCCTTGTTTCGTTTTCATCCGCGATTTTTGTCCTAGTTGCCGTGATTGCTGTTTCATGTGGTAGCGCCAACTCCGTGGACAGGGCGAAACCGCTCGCTGATCACGGCGTGGTGGAGCAGGATGAGAACGGTTGCGATGTGGTTGAGCGGGTTGCGGCTGTCGTTCTCGAGTTGGGTGTGGTTCAGGAGACGTCAGAGGATGCCAACGATCATGTGTTGTGCCCAGTTGGGTATGAGACCAGCCCGCCCATGAGTGGCGATCATTTCCCGGCATGGCAAAACTGTGGCTTCTACACCGAGCCGTTGATGGATGAGGTCGCGGTGCATTCGCTGGAGCATGGTGCTGTATGGATTTCTTACGATCCGGATCTCGATGTGGCAGAACGCGACGCTATCTCGGTACTTGTAGCCACTGATCCTCATTTTCTCGCGGCGCCGTATCCGGGGCTCGCAAACCCGATCGTGTTGACGGCGTGGAAGCGACAGGTGGCGGTGGAGCGCATCGGCGACGATGCCGTGGCAGACTTTTTGGATGATCAGTTGGGCCGTCGATCAATGACCGCCCCTGAAGCCGGCGCGAGTTGTAGCGAGGCGATTGGCACGCCTCCTTTCGAGCCGATGACCCGTTATGACGAGGCTTTCGCTCAGTTCAGCTGATGTCACACAGCTAACAACGCCCGATCCCGGCGTTGTTCGATCCTGTGAGGGGGGCATCCTCCCACACGTACCCGTCTTTCAGTTCAGCGTCGATCACGATGGTTTGGTAGAGATTGCCGGCGGGATCCGTCACGGTTACTTCGAATTTGTCGAAAGCTGAGAGGTTGGTATCCGGCGTCAGCACAAGTGACGTCCATCGGTTGGTGATCCCGTCAGCACATGAACACGGGTAGATCGTGTCCGTTCCAGAGCCACCAGGGGGCAGGGGAACAGGCCTGTATTAATGTCGAAGGTCCATACCTTTTCTTTGTGGCCGAGACCGTACATGCACCGGACGCCGTCGTAGATGTACGCGTAGTCGTCTGTGTCTTTTGTATGCCAGTTCGTACTCACGCCCACACATACGCCTCCGAGGGTCCAGTCCCAGCATTTTGCGCCCCCGCCGTTATTCGTTTTTTGAAGGGGAAGAAGGTTCGCAAATTGCCGAAGGACGTAGTTCCCGTCGCCGACTGTTGGGATGCTTTCGGGTGCAACGTATCAAGGTGCCGGGTCCAGGTCAGCCGAATGATCGACAATCCACTGATCCATTTCGATCCAGCGGTCGAGTAGCCAGGTCACGGCATCGTCGGAGTCACGGGGAACCTCACTACGGGGACAACGCCAGGCGTGCATCCGGAGGGTGGTCGGTAGATCAATCTTGGCGAGGAGTTCGCTCACGCCTCCGCCGTGCTCCAGTCCGATATTGGCGATGAGCATGATGTCGGCATCGGGTGAACCTCGCAGAAAGGCAAGAAATCCTGCGGGGCGAGGCGGGAGAATCTTTTTGAGCTGGCGGGCTTTTTGCTCGAGGTCGGGTCGGGTTTTCGCTAGCCTGGCTGCTGCCTTTTCGAGACGAGCCGGCGTGAAGAACGTTCCTTCCGGGAAGATAACACCGGCGCTGGTTTCGTCGATACCAGCGGCGAGTTTCTCGATTTTTCCGAGCATGGGGGATCCAGCTTGGGGTGTGCGGTCGATCCAGACGTTGGGTGTTCGATTGGCGATGAGGTCCATGGCTGGTAGCCATTGGAGTTCTTGCTTCAGCGTGTAGAGGGCCTGCACCCCGGCGATGTCGCACGCGTGCAGTGGGCCGAGGGCATCAACATGGCTCGCATGGCGAGCCACGATGATGGCATTGCCGGGAGCGAGGACCTCGGGGTTGTCGAACTCCATGCGAATGTTAGCGAACCGTTTGATGGCGCCAAGGTGACTGCGACACCACCACCGTTCGAGTCGGTAGTTCGCTTTGAGCCACTTCTGAGACCCAGATCGGCCAAGGAAGCGCACCGAAATCAGCAGGCCAACGACAGCGCCGATGGCTTCGTTTAACAAGACGCACGTGATAATCAGCCAGACCCGGACCCTACGACCATGGGGATGACCGGTGATCAAGTCGATCGAGCCCAGCACAATCACCGCAGCGGGCGTGAGTGCAGCCATGACGATTGCAAGCAGCGGCACGATGATCATCGTGATGGGGCGCCGAATGATTGGCCGAGGAAGCATTGCCACGACAGAGACCGTACTGTGCGGCCATGACGCAGACGAGCCTGTGGGCGCCAAGCCAGGCGCGTATCGAATCGACGAACCTGTTTCGCTTTCAGAAACAGGTTGGTGTGGCCAACTATCGCGAGTTGCACCAATGGTCGGTCGCTAACCCGTCGAAATTCTGGGCCGAGGCCTGGGATTTTTGCGGGATCATCGGCGACCGTGGTGATCGATTGATCGAGGATCACGCCGAGTTCCATAAAACACGCTTTTTGCCTGACGCCACGCTGAATGTCGCAGAGAATCTGCTCGGTGACCCAATAGATGACCTTGCCATGGTGTTTCGAGGCGAGGACGGTGAATCAGTCGAAGTCACCCGCGCCGATCTCCATGAGATGGTTGGGCGGATCCAGTCGTTGATGCGAGCGGCAGGCGTGTCAGTGGGGGACCGGGTCGCGGCGTGGCTTCCCAACCGGCCCGAGACTTATGCGGTGATGTTGGCGGCCGCCGGCCTAGGTGCCGTGTTTTGCAGCACCTCTCCAGACTTCGGTGTCGATGGCGTCATCGACCGCTTTGGCCAGATCGAACCAGTCATGCTGTTCGCGGCCCCGTCCTATGTCTATAACGGGAAGCGGCACGATTGTCTTGCCCGACTCGACGAGATCGCTCGCGCATTGCCATCGATCCGTGAAGTAGTCATGGTCGAGCCGGGATGGCTGGACGATGCCGCGGCGGCTCCCATCATCACGGTGCGGCTGCCCTTCGACCACCCCTGGTATGTGCTGTTTTCCTCGGGTACTACCGGCAAACCCAAGTGCATCGTTCATCGCACAGGTGGCGTGCTGCTCAAACACATGGTCGAGCACCAACTGCATTGCGATATTCATCGTGGTGACAGGGTCTTCTACTTCACCACTGCAGGCTGGATGATGTGGAACTGGCTCGCCTCGGCCCTGGCGTCAGATGCCACACTCGTGTTGTTTGACGGGGCACCCACGTACCCCAATGCCAACCGCTTATTCGATCTTGTCGACGAGACAGGCGCCACGTTGTTGGGCGTTTCGGCCAAGTTCATCGATGCCTGCGCCAATGCCGAAATCCGTCCGGTCGAATCCCATGATTTATCAACAGTGAGATCCATCACCTCGACCGGGTCGACGCTCACACCGGAGGGCTTCGAGTGGGTTTATAAGAACGTGAAGACCGATGTGTTCCTTGCATCGATGTCTGGTGGCACTGATCTTTGTGGCTGTCTGGTGATCGGTGATCCGACGAGCCCGGTATTTGCGGGAGAAATTCAGGTGCCTGGTCTGGGGATGGACATCGATGTCGTTGATGCCAGCGGTGAGTCCGTCGAACGAGGCGTCGAGGGTGAACTCGTCTGCCGTAGCCCGTTCCCGTCTATGCCACTCTCGTTTTGGAACGATCCTGGAGACATCCGCTATATGGCGGCGTACTTTGACCAGTTCGCAGGAATGTGGCATCACGGTGACTTCATCTCACAGTCGTCGACCGGTGGCTACGTCATCTCTGGTCGATCTGACGCCACACTCAACCCTGGTGGCGTGCGCATCGGGACCGCCGAGATCTATCGCCGCGTCGACACGATGTCGGAGGTCGAGGAGAGTGTTGTGATCGGCCAGCCCTGGGACAACGACACGCGTATCGTGTTGTTTGTGAAGATGGCGGCCGGCGAGGAACTGACCGACGAACTGCAGACGCGGATTCGGTCTCGGATTCGGGCAGAGGTCACGCCCCGGCACGTGCCGGCGATCATCACTGCGGTTACCGACATCCCCCGCACCCGATCCGGCAAGATCACTGAACTTGCGGTTCGCGACGTGGTTGCTGGCCGTGCGATCGCCAACGTCGAGGCCCTGGCCAACCCGGAAGCTCTCGAGCAGTACCGAGACCGACCCGAGTTGGCGCGCTGATGGGCAGGAATGGGCTGCGTCCGTCGATCGGTTGGTTGGCTTTGATCTCGGACTCAACCGGTTGAGGCCAACAACATACTCTGTACAGCGTTTCGTTCTCTTTCATATCATGCCATGCTATATTGTGAACGATGATGGACGCAGAGGTTCGACGGGAACTAGCGAACCATCAGATGAGGGAGGCATTGGCAGCCCATGCGCTCTCTGAGACCATCGCCGCGCATCGGGACAATCTGCAGAACCGTCTTTCGTCAGTCATACAGCGTCACACGGGCGACGTGTGGTCATCGAGGGCGGCGAGCCATAGCCGTTTCCGTGTTCGCTCGTTGGAGGTGGCTACGTTGGCGCGGGTGACCGATGATCTCGCACAAGTACGGCTCGCGCTTGAGCGTCGCGGTTGCGAACTCGAGGACCAGGCCCGCACTCAGCGCCAATACGCGGACCACTCGGATGTGGTTCTCGCCGCGGTGGAGGTCGGTGGCCTGGGTTCGAGCGGCTTTGCCTGACATGATGAAGGTATGGCTTCCCATGATCTGATCATCCGTGGCGGCACCGTGGTTGACGGCACCGGAGCGCCGAGCCGTCAGGCTGACGTTGCCGTGACCGACGGCATCGTCACCGAAGTGGGCACGGTCGATGGCACAGCCGCCCGAGAGATTGATGCCGATGGTGCTTTGGTCGCTCCCGGCTTCGTTGACATCCATACGCATTATGACGGTCAGGCGACCTGGGACGACCGGATGCAGCCATCGTCGTGGCACGGCGTTACCACGGTGGTGTTCGGGAATTGTGGTGTCGGCTTTGCCCCAGTCCACAACACCGACCACGACCAACTCGTCGAGTTGATGGAAGGGGTCGAAGACATTCCGGGGGCGGCCCTGCATGAGGGGCTTCAGTGGAATTGGAAGTCCTTTGCCGAGTACCTGGATGCGTGCGATGCACCGAAGGACATGGATATCGCGACCCAAGTACCGCACGGGGCGCTTCGACTGCACGTGATGGGGGAGCGTGGCGCCGCCAGGGAGGACGCCACGTATGACGACATCGTGGAGATGGGACGGCTTGCGGCGGAAGGCGTTCTGGCCGGTGCGCTTGGTTTCTCGACCAGCCGCACGGCTAATCACCGCACGTCCACCGGTGATTTCACGCCGACACTCACCGCCGCCTCTGAGGAACTGGTCGGAATCGCCGATGCGGTCGGGCGTACGGGTACCGGTGTGTTCCAGTTGGTGAGCGACTTTGTGGATCGAGAGATCGAGTTCCAGATGTTGCGCGACATGTGCGCGATTTCGGGACGTCCGCTCAGCTTCACGATCATCGAGAATCAGCGCAGCGCCGACTTTCACACGGACCTTCTCAACCGAATCGAGCAGGCTCGTGCCGATGGCTTGCTGATAACCGGGCAGACCCCGGTGCGACCAATTGGCATTCTGCTTGGCTTCGAATGCACCCTGAACCCGTTCCTGCACAACCCGGTCTGGGCTGAGGTGGCCGATCTGGCCCCGGCGGAACGTGTCACGGTGTTGGCTGACCCGGACCGACGGCAACGGCTTCTCGATGCTTCGGGCGGCGCCGACATGACCGCCGTCGGAGGCCGTCTCATCGAGAAGTACGACATGATGTTCGAGGTTGGTGATTCGCCCAACTATGAACCCGATCCCGGTGACACCCTCGCCCGACGGGCTGAACGGATGGGTATCACGGCACCTGAGTTGGCGCTTGATCTGCTGTGTGGAAATGGCGGTACCGCAATGGTTTGGATGCCGTTCAGTAACTTCGGTGCGGGCAACCTCGACACCACACGAGACCTACTGATTCACCCCTACACGGTCCCGGCCCTCAGCGACGGTGGTGCCCACGTCGGCACGATCTGTGATGGCTCGTTCCCCACCACGCTCCTGCAGCATTGGGGTCGCGATCGTGCCATGGGTCGCATCGATGTCGAGTTTCTGATCCAGCGCCAGTGCCGTGACACCGCTCGTACCGTTGGACTCCATGATCGTGGCGTGCTCGTCCCCGGCTATCGTGCCGACATGAACGTGATCGACTTCGATCGATTGCGAGTCCATCAACCTGAACTCGCCTACGACCTGCCAGCGGGTGGCCGTCGCTTGCTCCAACGCGCTGACGGATACCGTCACACACTCGTGGCTGGCATCGAAACGTATTCCGATGGTGACGCCACGGGCGCCCTTCCCGGTCGACTCGTTCGTGGCGCGCAGTCGGAGCCAGTCTGATGGCCGTCATCGAGCCGCTGGAGCGACATGCCGAATGGACCGCTGCGACAGTCACTGATTCCGATGAGTGGAGCCATCGTCTGAGTGACAGCGAAATCGCTGAACTCGAAGAGGCGCTGGCTCAGGCGCGCAGCCACACAGACGACCTCCTCGATGTCGATAAGTCACGCTTCTCTCTGCCCGATTTCGGTGATCGACTCGCGCAGATGGCTGAGGAGTTGGTTAACGGCCGCGGTTTCCAACGCATCACCGGTCTGCCGGTTGATCGCCTTGGCGCCGAAGATGCCTCTTGGATCTACTGGGGGATAGGTAGTCACCTTGGTATGCCGTGGCCTCAAAATGCCCGCGGTCACCTTCTCGGCGACGTGAAGGACGAGGGACGAACGATGTCTGAGGGAAACTCTCGCGGCTACCAGATGGCAGGCCCGTTACCGTTTCATTCGGACGGGTCTGATCTGGTTGGCTTGCTGTGTCTTTCGGCCGGGATGTCCGGCGGCGAGAGCTTGATTGTCAATGCGCTGCTTTGCCACAACTTGCTGGTGAAGTCGGCTCCCGACCTCGCGGCGGTGCTCTACGAGGGTCTGCCCTACGACTATCGCGGCGAAGAAGCCGATGGCAGGCGGCCGTACTACACGATCCCACTGTTCACCCGACACGGTGAGCGCCTTTTCATCCGGTACGTCCCCCCGTTCATCAAGTCCTCGCAACGCCATGAAGGTGCACCTCGCTTGACCGAGCAGCAGCTAGCAGGGATGGCTGCCTACGACGAGTTGATCGCTGATCCCGATCACCAGGTGGAGATGGTCTTTGAGACTGGTGACATGCAGTTCATCAACAACTATCACGTGCTCCACGGACGGCGGACGTTTCAAGACGACCAGGACGCGGGCCAGGTTCGTTGGTTGAAGAGGCTCTGGCTTGCCACCGAGATACTCGCTCCCGAGGATCGCCCCGAGCGCTTCCAAGCCAGCAGGGCGTTTTCTCATTGGAACGCGAAGCGGACTAGAGCATGAGGCCCAGCTAGGATTGTTGCCATGTCAACCTTCCACGACTTTGAAATGCTGTCGCTCGAGGGTGAGAGGGTGTCGTTCTCGGGCTTTGCCGAGTCAGCCTGCCTCATCGTTAACGTCGCCTCCGCTTGAGGCCTTACGCCTCAGTACGCAGGTCTGCGTACGCTTCACAATGACGACAATGCAGTCCAGGTTCTGGGCTTCCCGTGCAATCAGTTCGGCGGTCAGGAACCCGGCTCTGCCGAGGAGATCCGGGCGTTTGTCATCGAGAACTACAACATCGATTTCCCGATGTTCGCCAAGATTGATGTCAACGGCGACCAGACGGCTGAGCTCTATCAGTGGCTCAAGTCCGAGGCTCCCGGCGACGGAGATTCCTCTGACATCGTGTGGAACTTCGAGAAGTTCCTCGTGAACGCCAACGGTGAGGTAGTCCAGCGTTTTTCGCCGACGGTCAGCCCCGAAGAGGTCGCTGAACAGTTGAGTGTTTTGCTCCGCTGACGCTTTGTGTTCTCTAGGTTGAAACCTGTGAGACCATGGTGACTTCTCTGCGAAGGTTGCGCCTATGAAGAAGCAAATATGACCGGGATCCTGACCGGGATCAAGGTTGTCGAGTTCGCCCAGAACGCCGCTGTGCCTTACTGCGGGCGTCTTCTCGCTGGCATGGGTGCCGACGTGGTGAAGGTCGAACCGTTGGAAGGCGACGCTATGCGGGGCCTGGCTCAACTGGCCCCGAATGAAGGAAAGGCCTACGCCGTCATCAATCCCGGCAAGCGAGGGATCACACTTGACCTGGGTTCCGATGATGCCGGGACTGTGGTTGATGCCTTGTTCACCTGGGCAGATGTCGCCCTGGTTGGGTTCAAGCAGCCGGATCTCTTGCGCTACCGGATCGACGACATCCACGCCCGCTCGATCAATTCTCGACTTATTCATCTGACGCACACTCCGTTCGGGCCCGAGGGTCCCGATGCTGATGTCGGTGGCTACGACGTGCTGGTCCAGGGGCGAAGTGGCGCCGGGTTCATTATGAACCGGACCGAGAATGGCGTGCCCGTGTCGACTCGTCCCGCCATCAACGACTTTGGCACCGGCATCGCGTCGGCGCTTGGTGTTGTTGCCGCTCTCCGTCATCGTGATCTGACCGGTGAGGGGCAGCGAGTCGATGCGTCCCTCCTTGGCACGGCGTTGGCGCTCGCCACGCCGGTCGTCAATTTCTTTGAGAAGATTGATCCGGAAGCAGTCGCTCAACTGGACGAAGACCTGAAGCTGCTTCAGTCCGCTGGTGTGTCGTTCGAAGAACGGCGACAGGTCTACGAGCAGCGCGTCGTTCCGGGAGCGGGGGCGTTTCGCCTCTACTTCCGTCACTATGCGACCGCCGACGGAATCATCTCGGTCGCGGGCCTCAGCCCAGGTCTGATCCGACGCTTCCATGAGATCACCGGCCTCCAGACGCCGGACCGCAACGACCCACACGGTGCTGAGTTCAATGCTGTGGTGGAGGCCGCGGACGCCCTATTTCGTACCAAGACGACCGCCGAATGGATCACGAAACTTCGTGAGGCCAGCTACCCGTGTGGCCCGTACAACACGCCGTTCGAAGCCATCAATGATGAGCAGATCCGAGCCAACGACTTCATTATCGATTTCGAGCATCCGGCATTTGGTTCCTACTCGGCGTCAGGCGAACCCATCCGGTTCGGTGCCGTCCCCGCCCAGAAGGTGGGGCCATCGCCGGGTCTTGGCCAGCACACGCGCGAGGTCTTGGCCGAGGTCGGACTCGCCGACAATGCAGTCGATCAACTCATCGCTGATGGCGTGGTGACGAGTCCCTCGTAGGCGTGGCCGACCTGAAGAACGGTTGAGTCGGCATCGACACGGCCAGTGAGCAGGATTCCGATCGGTAGACCATCGCGATCGAACCCGCAGGGTGCAGTGAGCGAGGGCTGTCCTGTCACGGAGAAAAGCGTGCAGTTCAGCACACGCGGGGCGCGTTCTAACTCTGACGCTCCAGCACGCGGTCTGGCGGTGACCCGCGTCGTGGGGCAGGCGAGTACGTCGATTTCTGCGCCTGCCATTGCGGACTCCACGAGGTGACGAACCTCTGTCTGTCGATTGAGTGCACGGGCGCGATCCGCGGGCGTGATGGTTTCGTAGACATCGAACCAGTGGCGTAGCGATGGTGAGATCTCTCCGCCGTGCTGCTCGAACTCGTCGACCCGTTCACCGTAGTGATCGAGCATCTCCGCGGCGAGCGCAGCCATGTCTTGTTCTATCGCCATGACATCGCCTCCGAGAACGGTGGTGAGATCCAACTCTGTGATGATGACGCCCAACGATCGGAGCGCCTCGATAGCGGTGTTGAATGCAGCCCGTACGTCGGGGTCGCACTCGTCGAGAAATTCACCGCCCAGCGTCGCGATCCGAAGACCATCGATCGGGCTGCCGAGTTTGGCCGTTGGATCATCATGGCCGTCCACTTGCATGACCTTCAGCATTGCGGCCGCTGTGGCGACGTCTCGGGTCATGGGGCCGATGTGGTCGAGGCTGCTAGCGCAAACCGAGAGTCCATCGCGACTGATGCGGTCGTGGGTGGGCTTCAGCCCGACGATTCCACAGTGTGCGGCTGGAAGCCGGATCGAACACGACGTATCGGAGCCGATTGAGGCATCCACCATTGCGGCGGCGACCGCGGCGGCTGATCCACTCGATGACCCGCCCGTCATCCGGTCATGACGCCACGGGTTCACGGTGTCACCGTGTGGTGTCGCTGTTCCCGTTGTCCCGCATGCGAGTTCGGCGAGCATCGTCTTGCCGACGATCACCGCACCGGAAGCCCGTAGCTGGGCAATGGAGGCGCCGTCGCGCTCGGCGATTCGATCAGCCCACAGTTCTGATCCGTAGCGGCACGGAAGTCCACCGACGTCAAGGTTGTCTTTTACCGCGATGGTCAACCCGGCGAGTGGCGCGGCCGGGTCGACCTGTTCTGCCATTGTGGTCGCTCCTCGTCGGTCGAGGGTGACGAACGCGTTGATAGTTGGTTCAAGCTCGTCGATCCGATCGAAAATCTGCCGGACGTGCGTAGCGATGTCACGCACCCGCGATCCCATCGGACGGCTCCAGTAGGTCCCAGAGATTGCCGTACGCGTCTTCGAAGACCGCCACGGTGCCGTATGGCTCCTGGCGGGGCTCCTCATGGAACCTGACCCCGGCCTTCGCCATGGCAGCATGATCGCTGCCGAAGTTGTTGGTGTGGAGAAAGAAGCCGACCCGACCGCCGGTTTGGTTCCCGATTCGTGATCGCTGGTTGTCGTCACTGGCTTCGGCGAGCACGATCCCCGCAGCGCCGTTGGGAGCTCCCGCGGGACGGATGATCACGAAGCGCTTTCGCCCCTGGTCAATATCGGTAACGAGCTCGAATCCGAGGTCCTGGCAGTAGTGGCGGATGGCTCGATCGTAGTCATCGACCACAATCGAAAAGAGGGCAACAGTTCTGACGTTCTTCACGACGGCATTCTCGCATCTGTAAGGATGTTGCGATGGCTGATGAACAGGTCCTGTACGAAGAACGTGACGGCATTGCGATCATCACCCTCAATCGACCCGAAAAGAAGAACACGCTCAACGATATCGTCATCCAGGGGGTGGCCGATGGCATCGACCGGGCGGCACTGTCCGAGGATGTGGCGGCCATCGTGCTCCGAGGGTCCGGGGACACGCTGACAGCCGGTTACGACCTGACTGCCCACGCCAGCGGTGGGACCTGGAAGAAGACGTACGGTGCCAAGGGGCCAAAGCCCCGTGAGGGGGCCTGGGATCCTGTCCGGGATTATCAGTTCATGGGCAATAACGTTCGCCGCTTCATGAAGATCTGGGAATGCCCGAAGCCGGTGCTCGGTGAGATCAAGGGCTGGGCGGTTGGTGGCGCTACCGATCTCGTTCTTTGCTGCGACCTGCTCTATATGGCCAGCGACGCCCACATTGGCTACGCCCCCAGCCGCATCTACGGCACGCCCACTACCAATCTCTGGATCTATCGCCTCGGCCTCGAACATGCAAAGCAGTTCATCCTCACGGGCCGTGCCATCGACGCTGCGACCGCGTACCGGATCGGCCTGGTTTCCACCGTGTGCGAGCCCGACGAATTGGCTGAAACAGTCGA
>Ga0233427_10002619_pt1 | contig 16726 bp, 9 predicted proteins | sample SI_118_April2016_5_FD_179885 | JGI IMG/M metagenome (GOLD analysis project Ga0233427, IMG submission 179885) | Seawater microbial communities from Saanich Inlet, British Columbia, Canada - SI_118_April2016_100_MG | ecosystem: Environmental > Aquatic > Marine > Inlet | place: Canada: British...
TTGATGCGACTCCGTTGCTCACGCCATCATTACTGCGCTTGTCGCGCACCATTGCCGACGAGGCTTATTGTTCGTGGGGGCAGGCCTTGTCAGCTATGTTACCTGCAGCTCTACGTCGCGACCGCAGCCGCCGCACGATACCGACGGTTAAGTTGGTTCACCAACTTTCCGCCGAAGAATCCGCTACGCTCGAGGCCAAGTTTCCCAAGCAAGCGAAGGCCGTTGCATATTTGAAACAAGCTGCAGGGCCGATAGAAGTCCGTGAGTTTTGTAATCGCACGGGGCTTTCCAAATCGCCTCTGACAACTTTACGAAAAAAGAAATGGGTTGAGTTCGGTAAAAAAACCGAAGTGATAGACCCATTTGCTGGCGACGAAGTAGTTCGCGATAAATCACCAGAGCTTACTTCAGCACAACAACAGTGCGTAAAGTCGATTACCAAATCGGTTGATAAAAAAAACCACCAAGATTTTTTAATGTATGGCATTACCGGCTCTGGCAAAACAGAAGTCTACTTACACGCTTTAGAAAGGTGTTTAGCGCAAGGGCGTGGCGGAATAGTCTTGGTGCCAGAGATTTCATTGACTCCGCAAACTGTTGCTCGATTCCGCGCCCGTTGCGGCGATGTTGCAGTATTACATTCAGGACTTACAGATGTCGAACGACATGATCAGTGGGTTGCAATTCGTAATGGCGAACTGCGCGTAGTAGTTGGCGCTCGTTCGGCATTATTCGCTCCGGTGCCGGATCTCGGGATAATAATTGTCGACGAAGAGCACGAGTCAACATATAAGCAAGAGTCAACGCCGCGCTATCAGGCGCGCGACGTAGCGCGTGAGCGCGCGCGACTTGAATCGGCAGTGTGTGTCCTTGGGTCAGCGACGCCATCCTTAGAATCGTGGCAGGCAGCCAAAGATTCGCCAGATATGCAATTACTAAATTTGCGCGAGCGGGTTGCCGGTGGCGTATTGCCACCGGTGAAGCTTGTTGATATGCGAATCGAAAAAGCCGAAAAGGGGCACTGGCTAGTGGTCTCTTCACAACTAAAATTCGCTTTAAAAAACGTGCTTGAGAAAAAAGAGCAAGCGATTCTGTTTTTAAACCAACGCGGATTTTCTCCAGCATGGTATTGCCGCCCGTGTGGTAAAACAATTTCATGCCATACCTGTGATGTCGCACTAACATATCATCGTTGGCGCAAAAAAGCATTGTGCCATTATTGCCTAAAAGAAGAGCCAATGCCACAGTGTTGCTCGACCTGTGGGCATAAAGTTGAAATGGTGGGCGTAGGCACTGAGCGAGTTGAAGATAGCGTTCAGCGTTTATTCCCTCAGGCAAGAATCTTGCGGATGGATCGTGACACCATGCTGCGCCGAGAATCATATGAGAAGGCATTAAAAGATTTTGGCGATGGCAAATATGATGTTTTGCTTGGTACGCAAATGGTGGCCAAGGGATTAGACTTCCCAAAAGTAACTTTAGTTGGCGTGCTTAACGCAGACACCTCCTTGCATCAACCAGATTTTAGATCGAGCGAGCGCTGCTTTAACTTGATTGCTCAAGTTGCCGGCCGCGCAGGCCGCAGCTCTCTTGGTGGTCAAGTAATTGTGCAAACATGGATGCCCGACCATCCAGCATTGCTCGCAGCAGCTAAACACGATTACGACAGATTTTCTGCGCTTGAGTTAGTCGAGCGCAGTGACTTTGGATATCCGCCTTTTGGCGAGGTGCTGCGCATTAGTTTTGAATCTCAACATCAGCAGCGAGCTATTGAAATGTCTAACGAGGCCACAAACGCTCTTAAAGAGTTGATTGCTGGTGGCTTTGGGCAAACGACTGAGTATTTAGGCCCGGCACCGCCGCCAATTGAAAAGTTACGCGGGAAATACAGGCGGCAATTATTGGTTAAGACCAATCGTGAGCAGTTGCTTAAATTACGTCCGTTGCTTTATAAGCTCGCCGAGCAGCAAGGCGTCACAGTTGACCCTCTGTAGCTACTTTACGACGCCCTTGGTTTTCCTTAGGTCGACAGATACACCACCATTTGTTGCCGCCAAATCGGCAAGAAATTCTGCGCGGACATTGCCGGCTGCCACGGTATGAATGTCCACCATGCGGTCACGATTAATGCTGTCGATCTCGGCAAGGATAGAATCAGGCATTTGGTACTCACCAGCAGTGGGGTCGCCGTCAGTCAGTAAGAAAATGGTTTGGGCTTCATCGAAAGCAAGCGCATCTGACAGTGCGCCAAAAACATTGGTTGCACCGCCAGGAGTTGTCTTTTCAAGCCACTGTTGCGCATCGTCACGGTTTTTTTCATTAGCCGAAACCAACTTATTTTTCCAAACACGAATGCCGGATGAAAATAGCACGATATTAAAACTGACATCTTGTCCCAAAGCCTGCACGGTTTCTATGAGCGCCTTTGAGAAATGTTGGAAATAAGATTCGGTGCTAGAGTACCGAGTGTTCATCGAACCACTTATGTCTAGAATAAAAACCACTCCACCAGCAGGTACTGCAATGCCGTGGTATCCACTTTGCGCAATAGTGCCAGAGTGTACACTTTTGTTTTTACGCGCCGCAATCATTTCATCGGCGGTTGCTTTAGAAGGCAATTTGTACTGCTCGCCTTGATCGGCGAACCATGCCTTCCAAGTGTGAGTAGATGGGCCAAAATCCTCGCCAGTCAGCGCGACTAAAGTACTAATGACATCGCTACGAACACGGCCAACTTCATTTTCCATTAGCCAGAACAGCGGCACAACAGATTCGTCGCGGCGAAACAGCTTAAGCCCAGAGACTGCCATCGAGCGCACCGACCACAATTCGTCTTCCAAACAGTCACATATTACCTGGTAGGCTAACTCTGAGTCAGGGAACCAACGCAACGCATTGATAGCCTGAATGCGAATCGATGGCCGCTCGCTAGAAGCCATCTTTACCAATTTTATTTCGGTTTCAGGAGGTATGTTTCCTAGTTGGCTTAAACCCCATGCGGCATCAGAACGGGTTCGTGGACTAGAGTGATCGAGGTAGTCGATCAGCAGTTTTTGCAGCCCCGGAGTATTAATTCTCACCAAACCTTCAATGGCCAAGCCTCGAATTTTTTCATCGGTGCTATGCATAAGCTTCAGCAATGCGTCGGAGCATAACAGTGGCTGACTCGTACTTATAACCGACAAAGCTTTGACGCATAAAGTGACGATATCTAAATCTCCAGACTTCAGGCAAGCATTAATAATAGCATTGATTTCTTCGGGAGTAGATGCGCGCTGCAATTGTGCACTTAGCTTAGACCGGATCATAAAATTATTTGTCACCCCCAGCCCATCAATAATCGCGGCAAACTGTTTTTCACCGCCGTAATTTGCTAGCGCCTCGAAGGCTGCTAATCGATATTGCACATCCTGATGAGAAAGCGACTCATGAATTTTTTTTAAACCGCGTTTTATTTGAAGCTTGCCAATACCTTCTAATCCGACTCCGGCGTAAACAGTGTCTTTAGATTTGGCCGCGCGCAAAAAAGCTTTGTCCAAATCAGGCATACCGCGATTTAACAATAGCTGCAGAATAAGGGCTCGCACTCGCAAATCCGATTCATATTGCAATCTCTTGTTCAGGAGGTATTCGAGATCTTCTTGGTCACCGTTGGCCAAGACTCGGACGGCCTGGCGTCGAACACGGATATCAGACCGATTTTTCGCCAAATGCTGCAGCGCCATGGTTGCGCTTTCAGAATCGTTCAACCCCAGCGCATTAACTGCAATTAATTTGTGTTCTAGCGGCAACTTTGCCACCAGCTTTTCTAAAGCCTTTGCAGCCGCGTCAGTATTAATTTGAGCAATAACATAAAGCTGTCCATTAACGAGCCCAGGGCGTAGTGGGTTCTGCAGCAGCTCTTCTAAGGTAAGCAACTGCTCTTCTAGGTTAGGCTGCTGGCCTAAACATGGTAGAGCGCTGACTAAAAGCGTTAAGAAAATGCTGACGATGAATTTCATCTGCCAAATAATACCCTTCCAGTAAAATAAAGTAACAATATAGCTACAAAAAAATAAAAAGCGATAAAATGGTAGACAATACTAATGTTTACCCCGAAAACAATAATTGAGCCGTTTCGTATCAAGACAGTCGAGTCTTTGCCGATAACCACCCGCCTTCAGCGTTGTGAGGCATTACAGCAAGCAGAGTTCAACCTATTTTCAATCTCTGCAGATAAGGCGACAATCGACTTAATGACCGACTCAGGCACATCTGCAATGAGCGACAGTCAATGGGCAGGAATGATGCGTGGCGATGAATCTTATGCCGGTGGGCGTTCGTTTTATCGCTTTCGTGACGTGGTGCAAGATATTACGGGCATGAAACATGTGGTGCCGACTCACCAGGGTCGAGCGGCCGAACGCATCTTGTTTTCGATAGCTGGTGGCGAAGGTAATTACATCGTTGCCAATACGCACTTTGACACTACTCGCGCCAATGTCGAATCGACCGGCGCGATTGCGGTTGATTTGGTAATTGCTGAAGGCAAAGACCCGCAAGCTAATCACCCATTTAAGGGCAACATCGATTTAGAAGCACTGTCTGAATTTTTAGCAAACCATCAGGGCCAGGTGCCGATGGTTTTAATTACGGTGACCAATAATTCTGGTGGCGGACAACCAGTATCCTTAGCGAACATTCGAGGAGCTCGTGAAATTTGCGACGTGCATTCAGTGCCGCTATTTTTGGACTGCGCGCGCTTCGCAGAGAATGCTTGGTTTATCAAGATGCGTGAAGGCGGTCAAGAAGACCGCACCCCAAAAGAAATTGCCAAAGAGATGTTTCGCCTTACAGATGGGGCGTGGATGTCGTCCAAAAAAGATGCTTTTGGCAATATCGGAGGGTTCTTGGCAATTAATGATGACGAATTGGCCGCCGATTGCCGCAATGTGCTAATTCTTACAGAGGGGTTTCCTACATACGGTGGTCTTGCCGGGCGCGACCTTGAAGCTCTGGCAATCGGACTCGAAGAAGTGTTAGAGGAAGATTACCTCGAGTATCGCATTCGCTCTACCGAATACGTATGGGAAAGCCTCGATCATTTTGGCGTACCGTTGTTACGACCAGCCGGCGGCCATGCAGTTTATTTGGACGCCCGCCAATTCTTGCCACATGTCGATTTGCAAGAATTTCCGGGGCAATCGCTTTCAGTGGCGATTTTCGCCGAGGGCGGGGTGCGTGCTTGTGAAATTGGAAGCGTCATGTTTGGCCGAACTTTAGACGATGGCAGTCAAGAAACAGGGCCAATGGATTTAGTCCGCTTAGCAATACCACGCCGCGTTTACACTCAGTCACACATGGACTATGTGATTGAGGTTGTGAAGTACGTGTACGAAAAGCGTGAGACAATTGGTGGAATGGAAATCATCAAAGAGCCGCCAGCATTACGTCATTTTACCTGTGCGTTCGCCCCAAAAAATTGGGACATACTTACGCAGTAGCTATACTGCGTAGATGAGATTCCTTACGTCCGCGTTGTGCTGGATGTGCCTTTGCCTTACCGCAGCGGCACAGCTTTCAACCGTTGACTTAAGTATTGATGCTGGGCGTCGCAGCTTAGTAGAGGGCGATACTGAAGCGGCCTACCAACATTTTTCTTTTGCTTTAAGCAATGGTGGCGACCTTAGCGTAATTGTACCTTTACTGCTCGAGGCATGTGGTAGTGACGAGGATCTCAAGACATTATGGCTCAATTTTTTATTATCATCCAAAGCCGACAATAACGGCCGCCTTAAAGCTGTCAGCCACGAGCAGCTAACAGAGTTGTCAATGAAGCGCGCAGCAGCGTTTAAAGAGCTAATAAAATTTCGCGCGCGGATGCAGCGCAGCAATAAAGTCGGGGATTGGGTAATGGCAAGTTGGAGTGGCGATTTGATGGCGACAATGGCGCAGCATAATCCGAGTTTATTGCAGCTGATGCCGAGCGACTACACCCCGATTCTTGAAATGAGCAGTGACTCACAAAAAAATGTGGCAAAGGCAATGGCGAAAGAAATGAAACTCGCGAAAGGCCGCGGCAACAACGGGTTGTCTCTAAAATTTGCCCGTTGCCTTAACGGGATGGCCGCTCAGGCAGGGTTTAAAGACTTAAAAGGTCCTCCACCAGCAAACATTAGCTCCGAGCAAAAGCAAGCTGGAGAAGTTCTTGGCGATGTGCGCCGCGAAATGTTGGATACAGTAAAAGTATACACAATAGAAGAATTAGAAGAATTCGATATCGAGCAGCAGCGCGAGTTCACCTTACGCCATTCGTCATTTGAAAATCCCGGAGTGTGTTTGTCGCCGAACAAACTTTACCGCGTTGAAACATCATGTGGTTATAACACATTGCTCGGAACAGCAACGACGATTGAGCTTCACCATCAACGGCTGCTTAATTTTTATGGCAAAGACCCATTCAACGGCCGCCAAGGTACTGTGCGCATTGTTCCCGAATCATTTGGATTAGAATCAGAAGGGGCAGGGTTTTATTGGGTCGGGGGGTTTCAAGGTGGCGACATTACTACCTTTAAATTCACAATCGGAACAATTCCCGGATTGGGCCACGGTTTAACTCATGAATTAACTCACCGCTTCGACGGCGCGACCTACGGTGGACTGCCCGCGTGGTTAGCCGAGGGTAAAGCATCGTGGACGGGCGGCAACTATGGGTTAATGACAGACGAGACCTTTGTTGATGACTATGTTAATTTCGGAACACTTTTTTCAGTGTCTCAAAAAGGATATGGTGGACTCTCTAAGTTAAGCGAGCTGCTTAGTGGCGAAATTGAAGAATACCGCGACAACTATTCGGCAGGTTACGCACTATATGTTTACCTGAAATATTGGACGGGTTTTGAAGAAGGAGGTAGTAAATTATTCGCCTCTCAATTACAGAGTTACCAAGATAGTTTACGCCGTTCAAAAATATCAGCTATAGCTAGTTTCGAAAAATATTTCTGTGACGGTGAAGGCCGCCGCCCAGCTAGTCTTAAAGATTTTGCCGAAGACTACGGTAAGTTTCTTGGTGGATTTTATTGGAAAGAATTAGCAGATTGGACAAAGCGGTTCTCCCCGCGCGGGCCTGCCGGCGAAGGCGCTGAAGTTATTTATGATGAACCTACATGGTCATGGTTGCGGGGTCGCACAGAGCCGTGGTTTGGTCAAGACCAAGCGCGGGTTGCGGCGTTGTTACTGCAACAGTGTGGTAACAGAGCGGCTGGCCTCGCCTATCAATGGGCACTCGTTGTTGATGAGCCAAGCGACGCGGTCTTAGCAGATTTTACTCAGCTGTTGAACGATTCCCATCAAGGGAACGCTGCTTGGTGCTTGCAACACTGGCCACGCTATAGCTCATCACTTCGCGATTATTCTCAACACCACGGCGTGACGCCGCTTGCGAAAAACTTGTCAAAGACTTTAGAGTGGCTCGGCTTTCTTGAAGAATTATCGTTAACATCTGCAACAAACCAAAAGCTTATAACCGCTGCCGCTTTTGCCGCAGACTATTCGCGATATGCCGTAGGCTTTGGCTTAAATAGTGAGCCCGCCTTACCCTTCGCCGATCTTAGCAATTGGCAACAGCCACCGTTCGTCCAGCCCGCCACAGCTTTCAGCAATGGCGAGTACCAAGAGTATGCGCTCAGCGGCTTAGACAAAAATCGCAGCATCGGAATGTGGTACAAAGACGATTTGCTTGGCGACTTGCATGTGGGGCGAAACAAGGCGCGCACCGACACAGGCACCATGGACCGCACCGCTTACGCACGTACCGCAGTTGTTTTTGCGGATGGCTGGCAGCAGCCAGGACGATATAAAATCACTGGAAAGGTTGAGCAAACGACAACATACTTTAGTGGCGGCATTGTCTTTGGCTGGAATCGCCGCGACCGCAACACACGCCTGTCTTTTTCTGGAGGCGACTATAGGTATTCAGTTGGCGAAACCGAAGAAAAAGAAACTAACGCAGGGCTGTCATGGTCTTTATCTTCGTCATTCGTTCGCGAGAGTGCTAAGCGAGGTGGTGTAGGGTTTGACAAAACCGGCACGACGTTTGGTTTTGAAATAATCGTGGATGGTTCATCGGCAGAGGTGTATTTTGATGGGAAATTAGCACAGCGAATAACATTACTTAATAACCGACCGATTTCCGGGCGCATCGGCTTTTACACCACGACTGGTGCGATGCGAGTAATTGACGCCAAAATACAGCGCCTTGACCGTTTAGCGCAGGGGCCATTTGCTCATGCCAAAGGGTGGGGTTTTGATGACACACGCCACGGAGAATATAAATTGCGTCACCTCATCGGCTTGCCAATGAACGGAGTCCCATTATCAGGATCAGGCACTGCGGTGATGCTGTTTGCTAAAACAGACATTGAGCATTTGCAAAAAAATCTAGAGCAATTTTTGAATAATTGGGAAATAGACGCGCCAGCGCAGGGGCTGACAATCTTACTGCCCAGCGATTTCGATATGTCAACATTGAGCCAGTTAGACATCGAACAAAAACCAGTGTTCTCTAAGCATAATAAAACCGAAGATACTTTAGAGATATCAAAATCAATAGGAGGGTGGCCAGCACCAGTACTGTTTTTCGCCGACCCTGTCGGAATTATCCGCTATGCAAAGCGATTGCGTAAAACTAGACTTGGCTTACCTCAAGACTTCTACAAATTGATTCGTGAGTATCAAGATCATTCTCGCAGCGGATTTGCTGGTGCCGGCGATTAATACTGTAGCTCTACTTCGCTAAAACCAATGGCTGATGATCCAAGAGTCCCGCCGATAACTTTAGTGACAACCACACGTAGTTTCTTTATCCTGACAGTCTCGCTAAAGGTGTAGATGGTTTTTTGTGTTTGATCAGGATTAATGGGAATAATGAGGGGCTCTTCTTCCTTGTTGATATAAACAGCAACTTCTTCTGGACGTGCAGCGCCGGTGCAATTGATAGGAGCGGTGTAGGTGTGACTAAATAGTAAGCGCTTGGTCTTAGCTGTCTTACGCAGAGAGATAGTGAACTCGGGGTTTTTATCATTTGGCTTGGTTAGCCAGCGCGTGCTGTGCCTGCCATCAAATAATTTGTCGCCATCAAAGTAATCTGCATTGCGACTTGAGACTTCATATGAGGGGCGACATGCCGGAATCAAGTTCTCGAAAGCGTCATCGCCGTAGCCAGTGTCGTTTGGTCCGAGATTCGGCACGAAAAAATAAGTTACATCCGTAGAATTGACTATCTGGCCGCCAATCGTGCACTCAGCTTTTACCAGCCACTTTCCAGGCTCAGCCAGACGGCGGGACAATGCAAATTTGGCTGCTGACGAAGTACCAATTTTTTGCCATAGCGAATCCCTTGCGCGCTTTATGAAGTACGAGACCGAATCACTTTTTGCCCCGGCAGGAAGTGAAGTCCACATCACGGCAGGGTCGCCGTTATTAACGTGTAAGCGAAGTCGACCCTCTAAATCTTCAGACACAACCTCATTGCCGGTACTAACATCATTCTCGCCAGTAATCGCCGCGCTTGCTGTGGCGCGTTTTAAGAACAACAGCGAATAAAGGGTGTCAGGAAGTGATGCGATGTCAGATTGCCAATAGCCGTCTTCGTTTTGCCCGTCTACCAAAAATCCGGCGCCGTTATTGTACCAATTGTGCTCGCCAAAATGGGTTATGTCGTGAACTGCGCCAACGCGTTCGATTCCATAAAGAGTGTAGTAGTGGTGGCTGGAACCATATCCAAAGTTTTGGGCAACGGTAAAGTTCTGCGTCATCCACGCCATGCCTTCGCTAGCCGCCCGCTGAACTTTTTTGCGTATTTTCTGCGGATACTTGCCATCAAGTTGTTGACGACATATTTCTATCGACGCTATAGCAGCAGCCGTCATTGAAAGCGTGCCGCTCGAAGTGTAATTGGGGTAGTATTTAAAGCCAGTAATCGTTGGCTGTGTGCTTCCATCAAATTGAGCGCCACATAATAAGATACCTTCTATTGCATCGCGCCAAACTTTTGCTGGCACCGCAATGCCTATTTCTGCTGCTGCGCGTAAACCAAGAATTGCAAATTGCGTGCATGACAAATCCCAGTGACCGCTGGGATAGGCCCACATGCCATTACGCTCTTGCCACGAAATCAAGTCAGAGGCGATAACCTCCATTTGCTCGTAGTACCGTGAGTCATTTAGTTCGGCCAGCGCCATCAGCTGGCATCCGGCCGAATATGTTTTTTCTGGGTAGGTCGCGCTAATGTAGCTAAGGCCCTTTTGGACGGCCGCGGATTGTGGGCTAACCCCACAACTTAATAGAGTATAGACCGCAAGTGAAGTCGCTCCGTTACGGTAGGCATTATTATGAAAACCCCATGATCCATCGACCAGTTGATTTTGAATAAGCCAATCAGTGCCTTTGCGTATTGCGCGATCGACCTTAATGGGGTTGGGGCTGGCTTCGCTGTTGATTGAAAATGACCAAGCTCCTCCAGTATTCAGGATACCAATGGCGAGCTGGTTTTCACCATCAACTAAAGGTAGGGCAATGTGCTCTTCGGACGGGTTAAGCCCACGGTCGATGTTATGACTTAATAGTAATTTCCCGTTTAGCCAAACCTTTATCCCGTCGTCGCTGCCCATACGCACATGCAGTACCCCATCTTTTTCAGCGACAATTTTATGCTGATAAAAAGCTGAGGCTTTTGCCACCTCTCCTCCAACATCGTTGGCTACGTTGAAGGTGCCCCAAAACCACTCAACGTTAAGCGGCGTAAAGCCTTCAACAGAGACACCAGTGGCGATGGACTTTTCAACAGCAGAAATCTCTGCAGCATCAGTATGTGGCCCAGAGTACGTCCAGTCACCAACGAATTGTTGAGCGTAAAGGAGAAGTGTTACTGAAAGTATCAATCGCGACGGGAGAGCAACATCAAAATGCGTTGAAACATGATGATGAAGTCAATCATTAGAGTAGCCGCAGCAGCAGCAGCCATATTCGATGGGTAGCGCTTCATGATGTTTTGAGTATCGTATAAAACGAAGCCGCCCATCAATAAAACCCAGGCGACCGAAATACCCCAACCCATTTGCATTGACTCACCGATGCCGAACATCGAAAGAATGCCAAGGCCGAATAGCAAGAAGAAGCCCATCCACAACGCACCCCCTAAGAAGCTGAAATCGCGCTTGGTGGTTAAGGCGTAAGTGGTAAGCCCGCCAAACACCATGCCGGTGAGGATGAAGGCTTGGGTGACGACGTTCCCTGCGTCGAGCAGTGATAAATTTTCGCCACCGGTTACTGAGAGAGCGTAAAAAATAAGTGGCGCAGTAACGAATCCTTCTAGGACACTAAATAGTCCTAGGCCGATGTAGTTAATTGGCACCGAACTGTTGCGCGTCAAGTGCAGCAATCCGAACAAGGCGGCCATGAAAACTATCATCCCGAGGAAGCCGTTGCCGAAAATATTCATCACCATTGCTAACATAGTTTCAGATGTTGAGACCCAAAGGGCGGTTCCCATCCATAAGACCATGGAGCAGCTGAACAAGGTGTAGACTTTGCGCAGGAACGCTAGTCGTTGTTCGAGAGTGTCGTTTGCCGCAGAGTTAGTTACTGCGGCGGTTCGAGTAGTAGACGCGAAAAATGCCATGCGCTTATTCTACTAAGCATCGAGGCATTTATGCCAATTAATGCGGAGGATAATTGCGCCGATAATGGCGCAAATAAACGACGTTAGACATGGTTCTCCGAGTAAAAATTGGCCTACGCCAATTAATAAGCCATAAATGAGAGCAATGCCACTAGCCCAGGCGGCGAAGAAGTGCGGAAGCGACACTTCGTCGGTGCGGATTATTGAATAAAAGCGATTAAGCGTCGCTTTATCGGCGGGCGGAGTTACAAATGTAACTATTACTGCGACAGCAAGTGAACCGAGGACGACAACCATGTAACTGAATGGATAAGCAAACCCTAGCGCTTTAGTCACAAAAGTAAGAACGGTTGATGTGCCTAGTGCAGATATTTCCGTGAATACATTCGCGCGGCGCCAGAACCAGCGCATTAATAACGCGGGCCCGAGTCCCCCCATTAACGAAAGTGAGAGTGTAAATAAATCAGAAATGCTGTCGGCGTGTAAAGCAAATGTTGCAGCAATAATGCCGATTAAAATTTCGGCGAAGCGCCCGACCCAAACGTAATGTTTATCTGGTGCATCTTCATTAACGAAGCGGCGGTAAACATCATTTACTAAATAGGCAGATGCTAAGTTGAAGTGGGTGTCGAGCGTGCTCATAAATGCTGCCAAGAAACTTGCACATAATAATCCGAATAAACCAGGTCCTAAAAACTGTGCCATCATCATTGGGTAGGCCGCCTCGTGATCGACATTGCCATCGACGACAGGTAATGAGCTAGGGTCAATTAAAATTAACGAAGCTAGGCCAACGATAATCCATGGCCATGGGCGAATACAGTAATGTGCAATGTTAAACCACAACGCTGCCTTACGCGCATGGTTTTCATCAAGCGATGCCGAGTAACGCTGAACGCCAGCACCGCCGCCGTCCGCATTTTTGTTTAACCAACCTTGAATGCCGATGAAGATGAAGAATGCGCCGAAGCCCTGCGACCACCACGCGATGTTATTCCATGAAAGGCCCTCTTCGTTGGCTAGCGGCATGATGGAGGTGGTTGCGCGAGGCAGCTCGGCGAAGGCTTGTTGAGCGGCGGTGAAACCACCAAGCGCATCAATTGACTTATAAGCTAGTAAAATCGCGCCGAACATCGCAAGTGCGAATTGCATTAGGTCGGTGACTACAACCCCCCAAAGGCCAGATAAAAACGAGTAGCTAAGCGCAAGAACTAATCCGCCGCCAACAATGTAAATATCGTAACTGCCATCTTCGGCGCCGAGAATAACGCGCACAAGTTTTAACATCGCAAGCAACACCCAAGTTAAAACAATAGTGTTAGTGATCAATGCGTGATAGCAACCGTAAAAACCACGTAGAAAACTTGCCGGCTTGCCAGAGTACCGGCGCTCAATAAACTCGGCATCGGTAGTAACTTCAAGGCGTCGCCACCACGCAGCCAACACCACGAAAGTTAACGAGCCGCCGACAGCCATTCCCCACCATAACCAGTTTTGAGAAATCCCCGAACTTCGCACCCAACCGCTAATAACTAATGGAGTATCAGCGGCGAATGAAGTGGCGACTAAAGATGTGCCGGCGACCCACCATTTAAGTGACCGTCCGGCAAGGTAAAAATCGGAAGTCGATTTTGATGCGCGCTTAGTCAGATAAATACCGACGGCCATCGCAAAAACGATGTAGCCAATAACGGCAATCCAGTCAAGCGCGACGAACTTACCCATTTATTGCTCGTCGGCGGTGAGCAACATTCCGAGCAATGCCGGAGAGACGCCTGGCACATACCAACCGCGCGCCGAAGCGGGAGCAATCTCTGCCGAGTTCGGAGAGCCAGCCATATATAGTCTTGGATGCTGATGGTGAATCGCTTCTAGCCAATTACCTGGGATATCAGGCAAGCCATGCCCTTCACGTGCCCCACACAGAACCAATAAGGCATTGCCAAGGTCAGCTGGAGGCTCTTCGTCTGGTTTGTAAACAGGCACCCCCCATTCTTCAAGGAAGCGGATAGCATCAGGGGTCGAGGCTAAATCTAGAGCAAATTCTGGACGCGGGTGTGAGCGTCCCCCTGAACCACCTGGCAGCGGACGCATCAAAGTTTTCATTCCGCCACCTAAAACAAGCGGACGAGTTTTTGCGGGCTCGGTGTCAAGCGATAAGCGAATTAATTTGTCAATGCGCCCGACCGCTTGGTGAACGCGCTCTTCGTCGAGATCACCGCGGGCAACAGCATCGCGCAACGTCATTGCTAACGCAATAGGGTCTTTGGGGTCGAGCAATAAATCAACACCTGCGGCGATTGCTTCGACAGCCAACTCTTCTTGTGGCTCGCCAAAGCCAGCCATGTTGATGGAATCTGTTACTACAAGACCTTTATAGTTAAGGTCGTTGCGTAAAATATTCATCATTGTTTTCGAGCGCGAAGCCGGCGCGCCAGTTTCATCGACCATCGGGAATTCAATGTGCCCAACCATGATGCTTGGCATATGCTCGACCAAAGCTTTGTATGGCTCGAGGTGTGGCGTAATGTCGTCAAAGGCCACAGCTAATTCAGTATGCGAATCTTGCGCACATGCTCCATGCCCCGGGAAATGTTTGCCGCACGGAATGCCGCCAGCGTCAGTTACGCCTTTAATAAAAGCACCGGCACACTCAATCACGCGCTGAATGTCTCCGCCGAATGCGCGGTTAGCAATAATTGGTGACGAGATGTCTTCGGGGCCAGTACGGTGCAGGTCTAGGCATGGTCCGAAAATCCAGCGCACGTTTGCTGTAGCGGCCTCAGCAGCTGTGCGGTGTCCAGCTTCGTAAGCAGCTTCTGGCCCCAGCAAACCAAGTGCCCATGCATCTGGCAATGGAGTTAGCCCTTCAAATTGTTGCCCAGCGCCGCGTTCTAAGTCGGCAGCCAACAAAATAGGGTGTCCTGCCTGGTCTTCAAGGGTTTCGTGAAACCATTGCACATCTTCAGCATCGCCACCAAAGATAAGAAAAACACGTGGATCGAACTCGCGTAGGCAACGCAAAGCTTCGGCTAGCCCCTCGCCCTTATCGAGGCGGATTGTTGGGGCAACTAGGTAATCGGTGGGAGCATGTGTCAATGTTCTAGAAGTTTAGCAACACTACGCTAGAATATTGTTAATGAGTACTCCATTAGTTCTAGTTCATGGCGGCGCAGGCGACGTTCCTGAAGCGTCGCGCGAAGCACACTCAGAAGGTTGTCGTTTAGCAGCGATAGCTGGAGGAAAAATTTTGGACGCCGGCGGCTCAGTCATCGATGCTGTCACAACGGCTGTTGCGGTAATGGAAGATAACCCCATTTATAATGCTGGCATAGGCTGTGCGCTAACTAGCCGTGGCCGCGTCTCTCTTGATGCAGCGATCATGGACGGTAAAACTCGTGATGCTGCCGGCTTGGCTGCGCTTGATGCGTTTAAGAACCCAGTAAAAATTGCCCGTGAAATGTTGGCGGCACCAGAAGTTTTATTGGTCGGTCAGCCCGCATCTGAATGGGCTGAGCGAAATGGCTTTAACTTGGTACCTGAAGACGAACTAACAACTGAGTCAGCGCGTTTGCAATGGCATCGAGTGGTTGAAGAAGGCGAGTCGCCCAACTTCGCCGGAGGCACAGTCGGTGCGGTCGCGCGCGACGCCGAAGGTAATTTAGCTGCGGCAACTTCAACTGGTGGCGCAATGGGTAAAAAACCTGGGCGTGTTGGCGACTCACCATTAATTGGCGCCGGCACTTACGCTGATGAAGTTTGCGCGGTTAGCGCTACTGGCGAGGGAGAGTCATTTATGCGCTCGGTTTTTGCAGCGCGCGTATCAGACGCTGTTCGCTTTGGTAAAGAGCCGGGTGAGGCGTTGCAGTTTATGCTCGAACGAGTGCGCGATTTCTTTGACGGCATCGGTGGCGCGATTTTGATTACTCCTGATAGTGATCCCCACGCATTCTGGACGACTGTCGGAATGTCTCATGGTTGGTGGACACCAGATGAAAACGGTAAAGGGATTTAACCCCGGCACGTTGTGGATGATTGCATCCGCAGCGTCCTTTTCGGTGATGGCTTTGTCTGCGAAGATGTTGCCTGAGATACCTGCTTTTGAAAAAGTTTTCTTTCGCAGTTTGATTTCGGTGGTGCTGACGCTGTACGCGTTGCGCGTCGCCGGCATACCGTTGCGCGCAAATCGCAAATGGGCTTTATTATTGCGTTCGATTTTCGGCTTCGGCGGGTTGGTGTGTTATTTCGAAGCGATAGCGCGACTGCCGCTTGGCACTTCGGTAACCATTTATAACACTACGCCGATTTTTGCTGCAATCATTGGCATTGTGGTCTTAAAAGAAAATCACAGCGCAAAGCGTATCGCATCAATTTTACTTGCAATCATTGGCATCGCTTTCATTAAAGGCTTCTCTGTCAACGCACCAACTGACGGAATAATCTTCGGCTTACTTACAGCCTTCTTCTCGTCAATCGCATATTCGCTAGTGCGCATTTTGGGTAAAACCGAAAAGGCGTTGATTATTGTTTTGGCATTCCCTCTAGTCTCAATCCCGCTATCAATCGCGCTCGGCGTCACTGATTTCAGATTACCAGTTGGCATTGAGTGGTGGTGGTTGTTAGCTTTGGGTGTCGGCACACAGGGCGGGCAGGTTTGTTTGACTCATGGTTTACGATATCACACAGCCACCCGCGCCACGCAAATTGGCTTCATCGGCGTAATATTCGCAATGTTTTTTGGCGTTTTTGCCGGCGATGGGTGGCCAGGTCAAATAGAGATAGTAGGGGCCTTATTGGTATTTTTCGGTATTTATTTAGGCGCTCAACAACTCGCTTCCGCGCAGCAGTCGAAGTAATTAGATAAGATATAGCATGAGTGAAACCAACTGCTGCCAGGTTTTTGCGCCCGAGAAATTCGATGGCGTGCAACTCGAATGGGATAACAAGCGGTTTCTTCATAAGCGCGTGCGGTGCCTTTTTCGTATCCCGCCAAGAAGTTTGGCAAGAACTACGTGGTGTTGATGGCCAAAATCGGTTAATGCACACACTATTTTCGTTTAGACGCTG
>Ga0233427_10002622_pt1 | contig 16715 bp, 13 predicted proteins | sample SI_118_April2016_5_FD_179885 | JGI IMG/M metagenome (GOLD analysis project Ga0233427, IMG submission 179885) | Seawater microbial communities from Saanich Inlet, British Columbia, Canada - SI_118_April2016_100_MG | ecosystem: Environmental > Aquatic > Marine > Inlet | place: Canada: British...
GACCAAGCTCGAAGCCCTCAACTGAATCAACACGAAACTCACAGTGGCTTCTGTAGTTCTTGACGCCAGCCTTTTCAGCGGCAACGCGTTGAGGTTTAGCAACGTGCTTATCGCGAGCCTGCTTAAGACCCACTTGGACGGCAGAGTAGCCATCGCGCTCTGGTGTACGTAGCATTGTGACTGCACAATCGCTTACGTCTAATACTGTGACAGGAACGACGGAGCCGTCCTCGCGGAAGATTTGGGTCATCCCCTTCTTCTGTGCCAACAAAAAGTTTTTAGTAGTCATGTTTTTCTCCCGTATCCATTTCGGGGCAATTTCACAGAGGCGTTTATAGCATGCGGGATTAAGTTAACGCGAACTAGAGTTTAATTCGCACGTCGACACCAGCTGACAACACGAGGCGGTTCAAAGCATCGATGGTTTGTGGTGTTGGTTCGAGCAAGTACATCAGACGCTTATGCGTACGGATTTCGAATTGCTCGCGGGCTTTCTTGTTTACGTGAGGTGAACGCAACACTGTGTAACGTTCGCAACGCGTAGGAAGAGGGATAGGACCTGAAACCTTAACGCCAGTCAGGCGTGCTGCTTCAATAATCGATTCAGTTGCCTGATCAATTGCTTCGTGGTCGTATGCCTCGAGTCGTATTTGAATGCGGTTAGACATTTTAATTTAATGCACTTTAAGCCTCGTAAAATCTATCCACCGCAGAAGTTGCGGTTAGGTCCGGATTTAGCGAGGCATTCCCCAGGAATTGGGTCGGGTATTTTAGTATTTATTCAGCCAAGGTCAAGTCAATACCGTCAATTACCTAGGCCAAATTCAAATAAAACTCAATTATTTTAACTTTTCCAGCTTTGAGCACCAATTGTGAGCTCAGCTCGTCCGTGAGACTGCGACCTCAACTCTGTGGAGTAATTCGCCATATCAGAGAAGAAGGCTTCGGCGCTGACTCTAGCACAGCCATCCTGTTGGCCTACGGCTAGGATTTTAGCATTTCTCTTCTGTAAATCTGCCAAAACGGCAGACAACTCGCTATCTGGTGTCTTGATCTCGAATCTAAGATGTGGCTTTTGCGTAACACCATACTCAGAAAGGATTTGCAACAAACAATGGTGCAGAGCTGCTACCAACAGACCGTCTTGCTCTCTTGCGCCTTCTGCAAACTGAAGATCGACAACGCGCAAGGACAAACCACGCAAAGCATAACCATTTACGCCAACCCAGCCCTCAAAAGCTGCCGATGAGTACAGGCGCTCAAGAAGGACATCGTCACAGTCACTCAAAAGTGGAGAAAAGCGCAATTGTACGCCGTGGGCCTCGCTAGGCGAAACCTCTAATTCAATTGATACGCTCTTATCTTGCGCATCGAAATGAGAATAATTAACCTCTAGAACATGCGGCACCAGAACGCTCTCGTACTTTTCAATCAGCACCCCGCCAAAATAGACCTCATAATCGCACATTGAGCGTAGATGATTCGCAGCAATCTCAAGATGAAGTTGCCCCTGCCCTTGCAAAACGATTTGGTTGTCATCAGAAAGCACCACCAAGCTGGGGTCAGAGCGACATAGCCACTTACACTGAAACAGCAAGTCGTCGCGCCGTTCGGCATTGGGGGGTTCAACCCGCATAGACATCACCGGAGATGACAACGATTCGGGCTCGAGCGCGCCTCGCTTATGAGTTGAGCGAAGGGTATCACCGCTTTGCAGTTCAATGTCAGCCTTGATTACAAACAGAGAGCCACACACAAAAACAGCTTTCGATTGCAGGTCATCAGCAAGCACGGTGAAACAGTCTTCAACTAAAAACTTCTGCTGGGTGCGCTCTAAAAACAGGTGTTGTCCGCAGGCCAGCTCTCCGGAAAACAACCGCACATACGCCACATCCTGACGCCCAATACGCTCGACTTTGAAGACATACACTACTGTTTCGGCATCAGACGCAGAAAGAGAGACGTCTTTACCCGTTTGAGAATCGTGAAGGATTATCTCGCTATGTTCCACTGGGGAAGGAAAATAATCAACTACAGCATCAAGCACTTGCTGCCCACCGACCCTCTGCAATGCCGAAGTAGCGAGGGCTGGGCACCAACTTCTTGAGCGAACGGCATCAGCCACCCCACTTCGCAGAACATCTGCCTGAAGTGTCGCGTGTTCCAAAAACTGATCTACACAACTAGGATTCAAATCAGCCACCTTTGAACATAATCGCTGATGCCCTTCAGTTGCTCGCTCAAGCAAGCTCTCGGGGATTTCGTGTAGCGTGCAGTCAGCGGTATCATCTTGAGGATTCCAACGCACAAGTTTCATTTCAACAAGATCGATGATTCCGCAGAATTTTTCATCTTCGAAAAAAGCTTGTTGCAACGGCACGATATCAATCCCAAGTTGCTCGGCCGCTGATTCGCATGATGACGCAAATTCGGCACAACGCCTATCCATTTTATTAAAAACAAATATCAGAGGCAGGCTGTGGTCACGCGCTTGGTGAACAACCGAATAAGTTTGCGCTTGGACACCTTCTAAGGCATCAATAACGACAATTGCACCATCTAGGACCTGCAAACTACGACGCACCTCTGCGGCAAAATCAACGTGCCCCGGAGTATCAACGAATTGCAACCGATGTTCTCTCCAGGGGCAATGGGCAACCGCTGCCGAAATAGTTATGCCCCGCTCGCGCTCTTCGCTATGCCAATCCATCGCTGCAGTACCAACATCAACTGCGCCCATTCTCGATTCGGCACCGGTCAAAAACAGAATGCACTCTGACAATGTTGTCTTGCCAGCGTCAATGTGCGCAAGAATGCCGAAGTTCCGTAAGAGGCTAGGTTTCATTAGTCAACTGAGTGTTTTGTTGGAGCCATTGTTCGCGAAAATGGTAACCCTCTAGCAATGAATCATCACGCCGACCAAGAAAAACTGTTGCCGCATGAAGCGCCTCGACACTCGCGAGTCCGGTTTCTGGGTCTTCAAAAGTTTTCGACTTTCTCGGGTATGCAGTAAGCAAGGTCTTAGGCAAGCAGCGCAGATTAAATTCGCCGCGCACAGTTGCGAGCACTCGTGGCAAATCACGCCATGACGAATCGACTAACAACAGTGGTCGTGAATCGTCATCAGAACTTAACATTTCGCCGTCTGGATGAAGCAAAGTTACTGAGCCGACGTTGACCTCTTCGCCTATGTCGCAATGGTGCCATTCAATGTCTAAATCATCACGCTGGCGCAGAGGCGTGAGACTGCATTTCTTGACTGACTCTTTATTAAGTCGGATGATGATGGTCTTAGACATAAGAAAACTCAGGCTGCCCTAGTAAAAGAGCAGCCTGAGTTTAACAGTTTATGCTTAGCGCTTAAAATGCAAAGTGACTAAATGCCTTGTTTGCTTCAGCCATTTTGTGGACGTTTTCTTTCCATTGCACTGATGCACCGGTGTTATTGACAGCATCAACGAATTCTGAAGACAAGCGCTTTGCCATTGGCATGCCCTTCTTTTTGCGAGCGTTGCTTACAATCCAGCGGATTGCAAGAGCTTGGGCGCGCTTAGGGTTAACCTCGCGAGGCACCTGATAGTTTGAGCCGCCTACTCGCTTTGAGCGAACTTCAACTGCTGGACGCACATTTTCTATTGCCTTTTCAAACACCTCTTCGACCTTAACGTCTTCGAGCTTGGCTGCAGCCGTTTCACAGGCCTCGTAGAATATTGCAGTTGCAATTGACTTTTTGCCATCTTGCATTACTGCATTGATGATTTTAGTCGCTAACATTGAACCAAAACGCGTATCTGGCTTTTGGTATTTCTGGGTTGATCTGAAGTTACGTGGCATATCTATTACTTATCTCGACGAGCACCGTATTTTGAACGGCCCTGTTTACGATCGTCAACGCCAGCACAATCGAGTGTGCCGCGAACAACGTGGTAGCGAACACCAGGAAGATCTCGTACACGGCCACCGCGCACTAGGACAATTGAGTGTTCTTGAAGGTTATGGCCTTCTCCGCCAATGTAGGCCGTTACTTCTTTGCCATTGGAAAGACGAACACGAGCTACCTTACGAAGCGCTGAGTTAGGCTTCTTAGGAGTCATTGTCTTCACTTGTGTACAAACACCGCGCTTATGCGGGCACTTATCAAGCACGCGGCTCTTTGAAACAGAGCGTTGAGGCTTTCGGCCTTTGCGGACTAGTTGGTTAATTGTAGGCATTATGTTTATTCCTAGAGGTCTAGGCGTTTAGGGCCAAAATTTTATCGTAATTGGCCCCTAAGTCAATCTTTATTGTAGATTTATTGGTTAATTGCTTTCTTCAGCAGCTTCTGAGAGCCCTGCTCCTTCAGCAGCCATTGCTGCATCAAATGATGTGGACAGATCTAATTCATCCTCAAACTGGGCGAAATCGTGTTTACGCTCAACGTGAGTACGGAGTAAGTCACGGAATCCGGTACCAGCAGGGATTAAATTCCCCAAGATCACATTCTCTTTGAGGCCAAGCAATGTGTCTTTCTTGCCACGCAAAGCGGCTTCAGTGAGCACTTTAGTTGTTTCCTGGAAGGAAGCAGCCGAGATGAATGACTCAGACTGCACAGAGGCTTTAGTGATACCCATGATTTCAGGACGACATCCTGGCAACGCCTTGTCTGGGTCAACAGCGATTTCGTTCCGGAGAGCACTAAATTTCTTGCGGTCAATTAGTGAGTTAGGCAGCAACTCAGAGTCACCGGCTTCTGTCACAACAACCTTACGCATCATTTGAGCAACAATGATTTCAACGTGCTTATCGTCGATACCTACGCCCTGCGCCCGGTAAACAGATTGAATCTGCTCAACCATATACGCTTGCACGTGTTCTTCACCTTGAATTTTAAGGATGTCATTTGGAGGCAATTGACCATCAACTAGAGGGTCGCCAGCTTTAACATGATCGCCATCGTGCACACGCAAGTGTTTCGACTGTGGAACCATGTGTTCAATTTCGATGCCAGTCTCTTCGTTTTTAACGAGGATAGCGCGCTTAGCACGACGCTTCTCGCCAAGAGTAACGATACCTTCAATCTCAGACATGATTGCCGGATTCTTTGGTACACGAGCTTCGAACAACTCGGTAACGCGAGGCAGACCACCCGTGATGTCTTGAGTACCACCACCAGCAGCAGGTGCCTTAGCCATCATCTGACCGGCTTTAACCTTGGCGCCATCTTTAACTTCGATGTAAGCTTGATCAGGAAGCGATGTAATGTGAAGCACAGAACCGTTTTTCTTATCAAGCAACATCAGCTGCGGATGCAAATCTCCACGTGACTCAATGATTTTGGTTCGTTCAACATTAGTCTTTTCATCGACTTCTGTGAGCATTGTTTTACCCTCTTCAACATCAACGTATTGAACTACTCCGTCTTCCATTGCTAGCAATGGCGCGAAGAGAGGGTCCCAGGTGAGTAGGCGTGCGCCCTTCTTCACCTTGCCACCGTCATCAATTAGAAGGTGCGCACCAATGGTCACTTCGTATTCATCTAAAGTACGACCTTTAGCATCACACACATGAATTGAACCGGTGTTAGACAGAGCAACTGTCTTGCCCTCTGGGTTGACAGTTGTACGTAAACCAGCGTACTTGACTGTACCGCCACGTCGCGTTTTAGTGTCAGACACCTGAATAGCACGACTCGCAGTACCACCAATGTGGAAAGTACGCATAGTCAACTGCGTACCAGGCTCACCAATAGACTGCGCAGCGATAATTCCGGCAGCAGTTCCTAGTTCAACCCGCTCACCGCGAGACAAGTCTTCGCCGTAACAGCGCGAACAAATACCAATTTGCGATTCGCAAGTCAGTACAGAACGTACACGTATTTTCGAGTAGCCCATATCCTCTATGAGCTTAGCAGCTGCAGCAGAAATGACTTCGCCATCTTCAACAACTAATTCATCAGTAACGCGGTCACGGATAGTATCGCGCGCAGTACGTCCCTTAATGATTTCGCGTAACGGGATTGAAAGCTTTTCACCGTTGTAAACTGGAACTTTTGAAATACCGTTGAGGGTGCCACAATCATCTTCGGTGACAATCACGTTTTGCGCAACGTCAGCCAACTTACGAGTCAAGTAACCAGAGTCAGCTGTTTTTAGAGCTGTATCAGCAAGACCTTTACGCGCGCCGTGAGTTGATGAGAAGTATTCAAGAACAGCCAATCCTTCGCGGAAGTTCGCACGAATCGGAGTTTCGATAATTTCACCAGATGGCTTAGCCATCAAACCACGCATGCCGGATAGCTGACGAATTTGGTCAACGCTACCACGAGCACCAGAGTTCGCCATAACAAACACCGGGTTGATGTAAGGCTTACCGTCACGAGTATCTGCCTCAAGCTCTTTAAGCAAGCACTTCGACACTTCGTCACGAGCCGTTGTCCATAGGTCAATAACCTTTGAATTACGCTCATTGTCAGTCAACACGCCATCAAGGAAATCTTGACGGGTTTGGTCAACCTCTTTCTGAGTAGCGCTGATGATATCCCACTTTTCAGCAGGGATGCGCATATCATCTTTAACAATAGACAAGCCAGAACGCGTTGCGCCTTTATAGCCTAGAGCCTTTAGATCATCAAGCAATTCGAGAGTTGCAGGGCGTCCACAGTATGCGTGACAATCGTGAATGATGTCGCGAATCGCACGCTTATCGAGAATGAAATTATAGAAAGGCATACCCTCTTTCATGCTGTCGTTAACGACTAATCGTCCGGCAGTCGTAATCATGATTTCATCTTTTTTCAACACGCGTGGCTTTTTACCATGCTCATCTTGAACCAACATGCCCTCAGGGAATACAACCTTGACACTCGAGTGAGTTTCTAAGTGTCCTGCGGAATAAGCCTGAAGCACCTCTTGATGAGAGCTGTAAATACCAGCAACACCTTTAGCATCTTCGGTCCATTCGTTGAGAGCCTCGGCGCGACGGGTTGTCATGTAGTACAAACCAAGAATAATATCTTGGTGAGGAGAAATGATTGGCGCACCGTTTGAAGGCGAAAACACGTTGTTGGTTGAAAGCATCAAGGTTGATGCCTCGACCTGAGCCTCGTAAGACAGTGGTAAGTGAACAGCCATTTGGTCACCGTCGAAGTCGGCGTTATAACCAGGGCACATCAATGGGTGCAGCTGAATCGCATTACCCTCGATAAGAACCGGCTCGAATGCCTGCATACCCATACGGTGAAGTGTAGGAGCACGGTTTAGAAGAACAGGATGCCCGCCAATTACTTGTTCGAGAATATCCCATACAACTTCTTCGCGACGCTCAAGCATCTTCTTGGCGGCCTTGATTGTTTCAGCAAGACGCTGCTCTTTTAGGCGACGGATAATAAACGGCTGGAACAACTCTAGCGCGATTACCTTCGGCAAACCACATTGGTGCAGTTTAAGTTCTGGACCAACGACAATTACTGAACGCGCTGAATAGTCAACACGCTTACCCAACAAGTTCAAGCGGAAGCGACCTTGCTTACCCTTGATCATGTCAGTCAATGATTTAAGTGGCTGATTAGATGTACTCAGCACCTGGCGCTTACAACGGCCGTTATCGAACAACGCATCAACAGATTGTTGCAGCATGCGCTTTTCATTACGAATGATAACTTCTGGCGCGTTGAGATCAATTAGGCGCAACAAGCGGTTGTTACGGTTAATCAAACGACGGTAGAGATCATTCAAGTCAGATGACGCAAAGTTACCCGAATCGAGACGCACAAGCGGACGCAATTCTGGTGGGATAACTGGGATTACATCCATAATCATCCATGAAGGATCATTAGGCGAATCACGTAGCATTTCTACTGTGCGTAGACGCTTAATGGTGTCAGCGAGGCGCTGCTTAGAAGTGCAATTTTTCATGCCTTCGCGCAACTCGCGAGCAGTACTTTCTAAGTTTAGGCCATCAAGCAAATCGCGGACGGCCTCTGCGCCCATTTTCGCCACGAGAGATGTGCCATGTTGCACACGCGCACGACGGTATTCGTCTTCAGTGATTAGCTGGCAACGCTTGTAATCAGATTCTCCGGGATCGGTTACTACGTAGTCTTGAAAGTAAACCACGCGCTCAAGCTCGGTCTTCTTCATGTCTAGCAAATTGCCAATACGCGAAGGAGTAACAGAGAAAAACCAAATGTGAACTACAGGAGCAGCCAAAGTAATATGGCCCATACGCTTGCGACGCTCACGTGATGTCGTAACTAGAACGCCACACTTATCACAGGTAATACCGAAGTGTTTTTGACCTTTGTATTTACCACAAGCACACTCGAAATCGCGCTCAGGGCCAAAGATACGTTCACAAAACAAACCATCTTTTTCAGGACGGAATGTACGGTAGTTAATTGTTTCGGGCTTCTTAACTTCGCCGAATGATGCCTTACGGAATTCTTCGGGTGAGGCTAAGCAGATTGACACAGACAGTTGGTCAGAGTTGTAATCGCGGGTAGGCTTCTCTGCCACTACCGCCTCTTCTACTGGTGTTGAATTTGTTGTTGTTTCACTCATTGTGTAATCCTTTATTAGTTAACCTCAGGTGCGTCAAGTTGAATGTTTAGACCGAGACCACGGATCTCGTTCATCAACACCTCGAATGACACCGGAGTGCCTGGCTCGAGAATGTTCTTTCCTTTAACCATTGATTCGTAAATCTTGGTACGACCGTCAACGTCGTCGGACTTAACGGTTAGCAATTCTTGCAACAAGTATGCTGCACCATAAGCTTCAAGCGCCCAAACTTCCATCTCGCCGAGACGCTGACCACCGAAGCGCGCCTTACCACCAAGAGGTTGTTGAGTAATCAAACTGTAAGGGCCAGTCGAACGTGCGTGGACCTTAGCATCAACCAAGTGGTGAAGCTTTAGCACGTACATGTAACCGACACAAACATTTTGCTCAAAAGGCGTACCGGTACGGCCGTCAAGAAGAGTGCTTGCACCATCAGTGCGCATGCCAACCTCAGCGAGGACTTCTTCGATTTGCTGTTCGGTTGCACCATCAAACGCTGCTGTGTAAGCACGGAAACCAGCTTTCTTTGCAGCGATACCAAGGTGCGTTTCTAGAATCTGACCAACGTTCATACGCGAAGGCACACCTAGTGGGTTGAGAATGATATCGACTGGCGTTCCGTCTTCAAGATATGGCATATCTTCTTCAGGAAGAATTGTCGAAATGACACCCTTGTTACCGTGACGACCAGCCATCTTGTCACCAATCGACAAGTTGCGCTTAGTCGCAATGTAAATCTTAACCATCTCAAGAACACCGTTCGGCAAGTCATCGCCACGCGACAAACGCGATGACATCTTCACCTTCCAGGCTTCTTTATCTTCGATACGATTCATGTGAGTGCGGACTATCTCATCAGCCTTACTACGGCGTGACGGATGATCAAGCGACTCAGGGAATGCCTTTAGAAATTCGCGGATACGCTGCAAGTCGCCGAACAAACTGGCTTCTGTAACAGCCATGATTTTCTTTGTAGCAGGATCTTTGATTTTAGAACCGACGTATTCGTTTAGCTCGTCTACACAACGTTGAAGTTCGCGACGTAGAACAGCATCATATTCATTCTCGAAAGAACGAATCTTTTCGTGTGCTTCGCGTCGCTCGGTAGCAGTCATGTTCACCTTACGGCTAAATTTCTCTGCACCAATAACAACACCGCGAACACCAGCCGGCAACTTAGAGGAAACGTTCTTTACGTCTTCTCCTGCACGGCCGAAGATAGCATGCAATAGCCGTTCTTCTGGAGTTAATTCGGTTTTCGACTTAGGCGCTACTTTACCGACAAGAATGTCGTTTGGCCCTACGCGAGTACCAACACGCACCATGCCCTCTTCATCGAGGTTTTTAAGCGCACGTTCACCGGCATTAGGAATATCACGAGTGAATTCTTCTTTACCTAAAGTCGTTTCGCGGATTTCGGCTGTATAACTATTAATGTGTACTGAAGTAAACATATCGTCTTTAACCAAACGCTCAGACACAACAATCGCATCTTCGTAGTTGTAGCCTTCCCATGACATAAATGCCACGAGCAAGTTCTTGCCAATTGCAAGTTCACCGTTATCCGTTGAAGGGCCATCAGCAATGACCTGATTCTTCTTTATCTTTTGGCCTGCTCTAACGAGTGGGCGTTGGTTTAAGCAAGTATGCTCGTTAGTGCCTTCAAACTTACGCAACACGTAAGGTTCAGGGTCACCCTCGACGCGAATTTGCATTGCATCTGCGTACTCAACCACACCTGCAGCACGAGCCTTAACGACCCATCCTGAGTTTTCGGCAACAGCACGTTCCATGCCAGTGCCTACGAGTGGTGGTTCGGTAGCAATTAGTGGCACAGCTTGACGCATCATGTTCGAACCCATCAATGCACGGTTTGCATCATCGTGTTCGAGGAATGGAATCAAAGAAGCAGAAATACCAAGGATTTGAGCTGGGTCAACATCAAGGTATTGAATTTCGTTGCGAGGCAACAAAGCGAAATCACCATGGTGACGAGACATAACCATGCCGTTATCGTCAGTGATTAGGAAGCCCTTTTCATCAACGTTAGAGTCGGCAGGAGCGAAAATACAATTGTATTCTTCGTCAGCACGCACATAAGCTACTTCATCAGTAATCTTACCTTTCTTCACAGTACGATATGGAGTTACCAAGAATCCGTAATTATCTACCATTGCGAACAAGGATAGTGAAGAAATCAATCCGATGTTAGCACCTTCAGGTGTTTCAATTGGACACAGACGACCGTAGTGAGAAATATGAACGTCACGCTCTTGGAAGCCCGCACGCTTACGATTCAAGCCACCAGGCCCGAGTGCTGACAAGCGGCGCTCGTGAGCCAACTGGGACAGTGGGTTAGTTTGGTCAACAACCTGTGAAAGTTCTCCGCGAGAGAAGAACTGATCTATAGATGTCGAGAATGGCTTTGCATTAATCAGAGCACGCGGAGTTAAAGATTCAACATCTTCTTCTTGTGACATGCGGTCGATTACTGCACGAGAAACCTTAAGCAATCCCTTGCGGAAATCATCACGCGCCATTTCAGCAATGGTACGAACACGACGGTTGCCCAAGTGGTCAATATCATCAATTTCGCCACGGCCAGCGCGCAATTCTAGAAGGTACTTGACAGTATCGAGAAAGTCTTCGATTTGCAGAGTACGAGGACCATTGTTTGCCTCGTCTGGACGCTGGAATTTGCGGCTGATGCGGAAGCGCCCAACCTTGCCCAAGCTATAACGTGCCTCATTAAAGAAGCGATCTTGCAACAACTCGCGAGCTTTCTCTAACTGCACTGGGTTGCCCGGACGCAACTTAGCGTAGATAGCTGAAAGAGCTTCTTCATGGTTGTTAGAAGTGTCTTCTTTGAGAGAGTTGATGATTAGTGGATCTTCTGGATCAATAAGCAACTGTAGCTCTGTCAAGTCAGAGCCGGCAATATGCTCGGCAACCTCAGAGGTAATAACCTGGCCTGATTCAGCCCAAACCTCGCCTGTACGAGTGTCACGAATTTGCTCTAGAGCAAGGCGACCTTCGATTTCTGAAGCGAATTTAGCCTTTGAGCCTTTCTTTGGACGGGAAACCGTTTCTACATCATAGAACAAGGCTAATAGCTGGCCATCACTGCCCCATTCGGGATTTAATGCACGCAACAAAGTCAATGCACTAAATTTACCCTGTTGGTCAATACGCACCTGTAGCGCGTTTTTACCTGACACCATAAAGTCTACCCAAGAGCCACGCTCAGGGATGATACGTGCCGTATGCAGTTTTTTGTCGCCAGAGGCGCGGTCAAGTGCAAAGTCGATACCTGGTGAACGGTGCAGCTGAGCAACTACTACGCGCTCAGAACCGTTGACGATAAACTCGCCACCACCCATCATCACAGGAACTTCACCTAAGAATATTTCTTCTTCGATTGCTTGGTCACCCTGACGCAATGCCATCTTAACCCGCAACGGGTAAGAGTAGCTGTACCGTAGTTCACGACACTCGCTCGGAGTGTAGCGAGGACGCCCAAGCGAGTAGCCACCATATTCGAGAGCCAATGTTTTATCATGGCTTTCTATCGGGAAAACATCACTAAATAAAGCCTCAAGGCCTTGATCTTTTCTACGGGAAGCTGGGACATTTAACTGCAAGAAATCGTTGTAAGAACGAGTCTGCAAATCAGAAAGTCCGGGAAGTAGAGAGTCATCTCTACTAGCGAAGGAGCGGTAATCGCGAATTTCGAAATCAGCGATATTTTTGGTATTGGTGGTCATCCGGAAAGCACCTGGCACAGGTTTTGGGAAAAAAAAGCGTGCTAAATACTACGAACGAATTAACGTTAGCAGTGAACTTTGCTTAAGCAAAGCAATGTCGCGGGGAAACGACAGAGAATCCGCGACCACTCCCGCTGATTTCGCAGCGAAAGTGGTTTGCGGTATAGCTAATAAAAGCCAAAAACTTATTAAGCAAGCTTGACTGTGGCGCCAGCTTCTTCAAGTGTTGCCTTTAGCTCTTCAGCTTCGGCAGTTGGTACACCTTCTTTAATTGCCTTTGGAGCACTCTCTACAAGCTCTTTAGCTTCCTTAAGACCTAAGCCTGTGATTGCGCGGACAGCTTTGATCACTGGGATCTTCTTGCCGCCATCGTCTTCAAGGACTACGTCGAATGAATCTTTAGCAGCCTCGCCACCACCTTCATCACCACCACCGCCACTAGCGGCAGCAACAGCAACAGGAGCAGCAGCTGAAACACCCCAACGCTCTTCTAGAGCCTTGACGAGAGTAGCAGCCTTGCCGATAGGAAGTGCATCTAGTGATGCGAAAATAGCTTCTAGGTCTGAATCTAGTTCTACAGTATTTGTTTCTTCTGACATGATTTTATGTGTGTTAAATCGTTGGTTGATTATTGTGGACGCAACCGCTATTCAGCAGATTCGCCCTGATCGACACGCGCTTGTATGACGCGTGCCAAAGATGTAGGAACCTCGTTAAATATCGAGGCGAGTTGACGTGGCGTGCCCATGACAGTGCCACAGATTTGACCACGCAAGGTGTTTTTGTCGGCCATGCCGGCAATCGAAGCAGCCTCGCTAGCGCTCATAGTCGCGCCATCAAGAACAGCCGCACGGTAGTTAACCTTGCGCACTTCTGCTTTCTTCCAGAGAACCTCGATTTCCTTTGCAGCTTTAATCGTAGACTCGGTGTCACCAACTAGGATGCCACACATGCCCGACCAAGCTTCTTCTTCGAATTCAATCCCGGCTTGCTTAAGTGCTACTTTTGCAAGACGGTTTTTTGTAACACGCAGTTGGGCACCGCTTTCGCGAACCTTATTGCGTAATTCTTGTGATTCTTCAACTGTTAGGTTTTCAATGCTCAACAACACCAAGCCTTCCATTTCAGAAAACTCTGTGCCGTATGTGCCGACCATCCATTCATTAAGAGTACTTACCATTTTATTGTCCTGTATTCTTATAGATTAAGAGAAGTCAACCTTGAGCCCAGGGCTCATTGTTGAAGAAACTGAAACCGTGCGAAAGTAAATACCACGCGCGGACGAAGGTCGCATTGAACTAACCAGGTCAAGGAAAGTACGAGCATTTTCTTCGAGTTTTTCAGCAGTGAAAGAAAGTTTACCCACTGGCACTTGAACGTTACCAGCTGAGTCAACACGAAATTCAACCTTACCGGCCTTAAACTCGCTAGTCGCCTTTGCGACATCAGGAGTAACGGTGCCAGATTTAGGAGAAGGCATCTTGCCTTGAGGACCAAGTGTGCGGCCCAATTTACCTACAACACGCATCATAGCTGGATGAGCAATAACAATATCGAAGTCGGTCCAGCCGCCTTCTACTTTTGCCCCCAACTCGTCGCCACCTACTTCTGTCGCGCCCGCAGCTTTAGCAGCTTCGGCAGCGTCACCTTCGGCGAAAACGATAATGCGTACATCTTTGCCCAAACCGTGTGGCATGCTTACAGCGCCACGAACCATTTGGTCAGACTTTTTAGGATCAACACCCAAGCGTGCTACTACTTCAACTGTTTCGTCAAACTTAGCAGGACGTAGTGTTTTTAGAGTTGACATTGCGCCTTGCAAATCATAGACCTTTGAACTATCTAGTTGCTCGACATTGTCACGAAAACGGCGACTAACAGCCATATTACTTAACCTCCAGGCCCATTGAGCGGGCAGTGCCTTCGATGATGCGCATTGCAGCTTCTACTGATGCAGCATTAAGGTCGGCCATTTTGGTTTCTGCAATTTCGCGCACTTGGTCAGAAGTAACTGAACCAACAATCTCAGTACCCACTTCGCCAGCGCCTTTATCAACGCCTGCGGCTTTCTTTAGGAGTACAGCTGCAGGTGGTGACTTGTATTCAAGCGTGAAACTACGGTCGTTGTAGACAGTAATAACCACAGGAATAATCATGCCACGCTTATCTTGCGTTGCAGCATTAAACTGATTGACGAACTCGCCGATTGGCACACCAGCAGCGCCCAACGCAGGGCCCACAGGAGGTGCAGGAGTTGCAGCGCCCGCTGGACACTGTAATTTTAATTTGTTTACTATTTCTTTTGCCATTTTTATCCCTCCCACGAATGTGGTGAAAACGGGTTAGCCAAGGCGGCTATTAATTTGGCTCGACGTGCCAATGATCAATTTGAACACTGGTTGAACGGCCAAAGATTGTAACAGAGATAGTTAGTTGCCCACGGGCATCATCTATCTCTTCTACGTTTCCGTCAAAGCCCTCGAAAGGCCCATCTTTAATGCGGACGGAATCACCAAGTTTAATTTTGACAGCCACGCGTGGTGTTTCGGCTGTGTCGTTTACACGATCAAGGATCTCTTTTATCTCTTCAGGAGACATCGGTAATGGTGGCTTTTGGCCACCAACAAAATCGCCAAACCCCTTAGACTCGTGCAGTGTGAACCAAACTTTTTGGTCGGCCTCTGATTGCGGGACCTCTGCGCCATCCCAGTCGCCCAAATCGGCCTGCAGAACGCAGTAACCTGGGAACATCTTGCGGGTGACAATTTTCTTTTTGCCATTTTTGATTTCAGACACCTTCTCTGCTGGCACCAAAACCTCAGGAATACGGTCATCTAAGCCTGCAGCTTTTACGCTACGCTCGATGTTTTCGCGCACCCAATCTTCGCGGTTGGTGAGCACTCGAACGATGTACCACTCTTTAGCCACGGAGACCTCCCCATAGTAGAACGTCAAAGATGCGAGCTAGAGCGAAATCGGAAAATGCCAAAAAGCCCATCAAAATTGCCACAGTAAACACCACAACAATTGATGAATTGGTTGCATCATCGAAGGTAGGCCATGTAACTTTGTTCATTTCTTGCTCTACTTCAATTAGATGCTCGGCAGTACTTTCGCGCCCCAAGTAACGGAGCAGCAAAAACGCAGAAACGAAAAACACAAGTGCCGCGACTGCAAATGCGCCTGAAAGGCGAATGCCAAGTAATGGCACAATCTCGAAACCAGCAATAATTGGCCCACGCAATGACTCGACGCCAGTTAGAGTGCCACTCAGAGAGTAGCATCCAAAAAACAACATGCCAATGCTCATCCAAAATGCTGTTTGGCGAGCGTTGCGTCCTTCGTCTGGCTTGTAACGGTATAACATTACTTAGAGTTTCTTTTCGCGGTGAGTAGTGTGACTACGGCAGAACTTGCAGTACTTGCTTTTTTCAAGCTTGTATTCTGCGCGTGCCTTTTTGTCTGTCGTGTAATTACGGTTTTTACACTCTGTACACTCTAGGAAAACGTGGCGTTCTTTGTTCTTCATGACTAACTTAGGTTTGGTTATTAGCCCCCACCTTAAGCAGGGGCCAATGAATCTTGTCGATTACTCGATGATCTTCGCTACAACACCAGCGCCAACAGTACGGCCACCTTCGCGAATAGCGAAGTGAAGCTGCTCTTCCATTGCAACTGGAGAAATTAGCGTAACAGTTACTTTCACGTTATCACCTGGCATAACCACGTCGACACCATCAGATAGCTGGATAGAACCAGTTACGTCTGTTGTGCGGAAGTAGAACTGCGGGCGGTAACCACTGACGAATGGCTTCTTACGACCACCCTCGTCTTTAGTAAGCACATAAATTTCTGTTTCGAAAGTCGTGTGCGGAGTGATAGAACCCACAGCAGCCAAAACTTGACCACGCATGACGTCTTCCTTCTTGATACCGCGAAGCAAGATGCCAACGTTATCGCCAGCCAGACCTTCATTAAGTGTCTTCTGGAACATTTCAACACCTGTACATGTTGTCTTCACGGTTTCGCGAACGCCAACGATTTCGATTTCGTCGCCAACGTTAACCTGCCCTTGCTCGATACGGCCGGTTACTACAGTACCGCGACCTTCGATAGAGAACACGTCTTCAACAGGCATTAGGAATGGCTTGTCTAGGTCACGCACTGGCTCAGCTACATCTGCGTCAATTGCATCCGCAAGGGCCTTCATGCACTCGAAACGTGGGTCGTCTAAAGCAGCACCTTCCTGTGCAGCCTCTAACGCCTTAAGAGCAGAACCTTGAATGATGGTAACATCGTCACCTGGGAAATCGTACATTGAGAGAAGCTCGCGCATCTCCATTTCAACTAGCTCTAGCATCTCTTCGTCGTCTACCATGTCACATTTGTTCATGAAGACCACTAAGCTAGGTAC
>Ga0233427_10002628_pt1 | contig 16682 bp, 14 predicted proteins | sample SI_118_April2016_5_FD_179885 | JGI IMG/M metagenome (GOLD analysis project Ga0233427, IMG submission 179885) | Seawater microbial communities from Saanich Inlet, British Columbia, Canada - SI_118_April2016_100_MG | ecosystem: Environmental > Aquatic > Marine > Inlet | place: Canada: British...
TACCATTAATAATATTTTTATTTTTATTTTTAGCAGTAGTTGAATTGGCAAGTATTGGGCTAATGGCTCCATATGTAGCCTTCATTGCAAATCCAGAGGTTGATGGAGGAAGTTTAGGAGTTGTTATAAACGTTTTCAAGATGTTTATTGAGCCAGATATGCTGCTGATAGTTATTGGGCTTTGTTTATTCATTTTATATACCATCAAATCATTATCTGGAATATTTATATCTTATTACATTGTTAATTTTAGTATGCGTCAGCAGACATTGTTGCGAGAAAGAGTTATGACGGCGCATCAATCAATTAAATATGAAAAATACTTGAGCCTTAATAGTGCTGATTTTTTATATGATATGCAAATATTAATTCCAAGATTTTCAGAGAATGTTTTATTTTTTGGGCTTAAAACAGTTAGTAATTCACTTGTTGCAGTAGCAATCTCAGCATTATTGTTTTTCGTCAACAGTTTTGCATTTATTAGCATGATAGGAGTCTTAGGATTGTTTGCATTTATTTATGATAGATTCTTTCGAGTCAAAGCAAAAGAGTTTGGTATTCTAGCGAATTTAAGTGCCGCAAATATGGTTAAAGGGGTTAATGAAAGCAATGAAGGAATGAAGGAAATTAGAGTGCTTGGAAGTGAAAAATACTTTTTTGATGTTGTCAAAGAAAATTCTATCAAATTTGGAAAATATAATACTAAAACAACTGTTATGTCATTAATGCCGAGATACCTTTTAGAAATAATTCTTATAACATTCCTTGTAATTTTTGTGGTAATTCAAAATCAGGCACAAGGAAGTTTAGAGACTATTGTTCTATTCGCTACAGCTGGACTCAGATTGATTCCAATAGTTAACGAGATAATGTCTACTTTCCTTCAATTTAGAATATCTCGTGATGCAGTGTCTAGGCTTTATAATAATCTGAGTAAGCAAAATGCATCTACTTCAATCAAATTAAACACATCACAGAAGAATGATTTATTATTTAAATCTATCAAGCTTCATAACGTTGACTTTACTTATCCAAACTCTAATTATTCTGCTCTTTCTGGTATCAATTTAGAGATAAATTCCGGGGAATCAATAGGCTTCATCGGGGCCTCTGGATCAGGAAAAACAACTCTTATAGATATCCTGCTAGGGTTGTTGACTCCAAAAAAAGGATCTGTGATATTAAATAATGGACTCTTAAAAGAGCAAGTTAGGACCTGGCATGATAATGTAGCATACCTTCCTCAAGAGGTTTTTCTTACTGATAATACCCTTGCATGCAATATAGCGATGGGAGTAGCTTCGAGTGATATTGACTATACAAAACTTAAGTTGGCAATTTCAAAAGCAAATCTAACTGATCTAATTGAGCTGCTTCCTGAGGGTTTAGAAACTCGAGTAGGTGAGAGGGGTGCTAGGATTTCAGGTGGTCAACGTCAGAGAGTTGCACTTGCTAGGGCTTTTTACTTTGAGAGGAGTGTTTTGATTATGGATGAAGCAACAAGCGCCTTAGATGCTGCTTCTGAGTTTGAAATAAATGAAGAAATTAAGCTTTTAAAAGGAACAATAACTATAATTGTTATTGCACATAGATTATCAACTGTGAAATCATGCGATCGAATCTATAAAATGGAAAAAGGTAGGATAGTTTCTCTTGGCTCCTCTAGAGAAATGCTGGGTGATGAGAGTAATTAGAATGATTATAATTAAGTAACGATTTTGGAGAAGAAATGCTAACAAATGCATCAATTTTAATAACTGGAGGAACTGGCTCTTTTGGACATGCTTTTATTCCTATGACGCTTAAAAAATATAATCCAAAAAGGCTGGTTATTTTTTCTAGAGATGAAATGAAGCAATGGGAAATGGCAAAAATTTATGGAGATGATAAAAGAGTTCGTTTTTTTATTGGAGATGTGAGAGATAAAGAAAGATTAAATCAAGCATTGTTTGGTATTGACTATGTAATTCATGCTGCTGCAACAAAAATTGTTCCTACAGCTGAATATAATCCTTTTGAGTGTATTAAAACAAATATAAATGGTGCAATGAATGTCATTGATGCTTGTCTTAAATCTAATGTAAAAAAAGTTGTTGCTCTGTCTACAGATAAAGCATGCAATCCATGCAATTTATATGGTGCAACTAAGCTGGCATCTGACAAGCTTTTTATTGCAAGCAATAGTTATTCTGGAGAAAATGGCTCTAAATTCTCCGTTGTTAGATATGGCAATGTTATGGGGTCAAGAGGCTCCGTGATTCCATTTTTTATGTCTATTGATAAAAATAATAAAATCCCTATTACTGATGAAAAGATGACAAGGTTTATGATTAAACTAGAAGACGCTGTGGAAATAGTATGGAAAGCCTTTGATGAAATGATTGGTGGTGAGATATATGTTAAAAAAATACCATCCATGAATATTCTTGACATTGCTAAGGCTGCTTCAACAAATAAAGAGTATAAGATTGTAGGTATTAGGCCAGGGGAGAAGTTACATGAGCAAATGATTGCTTCTGAAGATGCGCCACATACTTATGAATATAATAGTTATTTCAAAATTTTACCTGCTATTTATAATTGGAGTTCAGACCCTATAAGGATTGGAAATGGTATTAAAGTTAGTAATAATTTTACCTATACCTCGAATAACAATAAAGACTGGATGAATGTTAAAGAATTGCAGCAATGGATTAAAAGTAATAATAATTTTGAGAGTATCTAGCTTTGATTCCCTATGGTAAGCAAGATATTAATCAGACTGATATAGACTCAGTTATTAGTGTTTTGCAATCGAATTTTTTGACCCAAGGCCCACAAGTCCCTCTTTTCGAAAAGGCGGTATCTAATTATTGTAATGCAGATTTTGGAGTAGCAGTTAATAGTGCAACTTCAGCTCTTCATATTGCATGTTTAGCTCTTGGCCTGAAAGAGGGGGATTGGCTTTGGACTAGTCCAAATTCCTTTGTTGCTTCTGCTAATTGTGGGATATATTGTGGGGCAAGTATTGATTTTGTGGATATTGATCCAAAAACCTACAATTTATGTAGTGAGGAATTAGAAAGAAAATTAATTCAAGCCAGGCAAGACAAAAAACTTCCAAAGATCGTTATTCCAGTTCATTTTGCTGGGCAGTCCTGTAATATGAGGAAAATCTACTCCCTTAGTCAAGAGTATGGGTTTAAGATTATTGAAGATGCTTCACATGCGATTGGTGGAAAGTATTTAGAGAGACCTATTGGCGGCTGTCAATATTCTGATATTACTATTTTTAGTTTTCATCCAGTTAAAATTATTACAACTGCAGAAGGTGGTTTTGCAACAACTAACTCCAAAAAACTAAGCGAAAAAATGCGACTTTTTCGTAGTCATGGAATTACGCGCGATAAGAGTTTAATGACAAAAGTTACTGATGGTGATTGGTATTACCAGCAAGTTGTTTTAGGATTTAATTATCGTATGAATGAGCTCCAAGCTGCATTAGGGTCTAGTCAAATACAACGACTTGATAGTTTTGTTTCAAGTCGCCATAAACTCAAAAAAAAATACGATACTTTGTTAAATAGTTTACCTATCATTAGGCCTTTTCAAGATCAAGATGGGTTATCGTCATTTCACCTATATCCAATTCAAATAGACTTGAAAGTTGTTAATAAAAGTCGTAAACAAGTTTTCGATGAGCTTAAAGGGATGAATATTGGAGTTAACATACATTATATTCCAATTCATATGCAACCATATTATTCCAAACTTGGGTTTAAAGTGGGAGATTTTCCTAATTCTGAAGCTTATTATGAAAGATCAATTAGCATTCCACTATTTCATTCCATGTCAGCAGAACAACAAAATGAAGTATTTAGGGCTCTAAAGCTGGCTCTAAAATGAATATATGTGTAATACCTGCGAGAGGTGGAAGCAAGCGCATACCACGTAAAAATATTAAAAATTTTAATGGTAAGCCTATTATCGCATATTCTATTGAGGCTGCTATTGAAAGCAATTGTTTTAGTCATGTAATTGTTTCAACTGATGATAATGAAATTGCAGAAATTGCAAAGAAATATGGCGCAGATGTTCCATTTTTTAGGCCAGATGAGCTATCTAATGATTTTATTGGAACTGTTCCAGTTGTTAATCATGCTATAGATTGGATGAATAGCCATTTCAATGGTATTGAGAATGTATGTTGCCTTTATGCAACAGCACCTTTTATCCAGCCTAAGATAATATCTAAGGCTTATAAGCAACTACTAAATTCAAAAAGTGACTATTGTTTTAGTGTAACGAGCTTTGCTTTCCCAATTCAAAGGGCATTTAAAATTGCACATGATAGTAAAATTAATATGTTTTATCCAGAGCACTTTGATAAACGATCTCAAGATTTAGAGGAAGCATATCATGATGCTGGTCAGTTTTATTGGGGTAAAGTGCAAGCTTTCAAAGATGAATTGCCATTTTTTTCTGAAGTTTCATCTCCTTATATTCTTCCAAGGTATTTAGTTCAAGATATTGATACTATGGAGGATTGGGTAAGAGCTGAGATTATGTTTAAAGTTCTACTAGAGACTAAAGGATTACTGTGAAAATAGTTTTTAGAGTTGATGCGTCTTTAAAAATGGGCATAGGTCATTTAATGCGTTGCTTGACATTAGCCAATGAGTTTAAACTTCAAAGCCATGAAATTTTTTTTATTTGTAGGGAGTTGCCTGGAAATCTCATCTTGTTAATAAAATATCCAGTGCTAGTATTGCCAAAGAATGATAATTTTCAATCAGATAATTTATATTTAAATTGGCTAAGTGCATCACAAAAGCAAGATTCAGAGCAAACGATTAAAGCTATTCCTAAAGATACAGATTTATTGATTATCGATAACTATGCTCTCGATGAAAAATGGCATAAGAGATTAAGGCCATATACTAAGAAAATTATGGTGATTGATGATTTAGCTGATAGGAAATTTGATTGCGATATGTTGTTAAATCAAAATTTGGGCTTTCATATAAAAGACTATGATGATAAGGTTCCAAATAGCTGTGAACTTCTATTGGGCTGTGGTTATGTTTTGTTAAGACCAGAGTTTCAACTTTTGAGAAAAAAGGCGTTAGTTAAGAGAAAGAGAACTAAAGTGATTAAAAATATTTTAATTAGTATAGGTGGCGTTGATCAATCAAATAAAACCTATGATATTTTGCAGGATATCCCTGATTCTTTCAATATTGTAGTTGTTTTAGGAGGACAGTCTCAGCACAATAAAATGATTACTAATTATGCTAAGATTAAAAAAAATGTTAATGTTATAGTTGATACTGATAATATATCTGGATTAATGCTGGATGCTGATTTAGCAATTGGAGCTGGTGGCTCTTCATCTTGGGAGAGATGCTGTTTGGGATTGCCAACATTACTTTATGTTTTGGCAGACAATCAAAGAAAAATAGCAGAAAATTTGGAGCAAATGGGTGCAGTTAAAATTATTGATAACTTAAATGAAAATTTACAAAATCTTTTAAATAATTTTACTTTGTGGCAGGCGATGTCAGAAAAATCTCAAATTGTATGCGATGGATTTGGTGTTAAACGGATAAAAATATGATTGAAATAAATAATCAAGTGCTAAAAAATTATGGAAAGCCATTTATTGTTGCAGAAGCGGGGATTAATCATAATGGTGAATTGACTAAAGCATTGAAAATGATTGAGGTTGCAAAGCAATCAGGCGCAGATGCAGTGAAATTTCAAACTTTTAAGGCAGAGGAGTTTTGTGGGGATAAGTCTCAAATGTTTACTTATCAATCTCAAGGTAAATCCATTACTGAGCCAATGTTTGAGATGTTTAAGCGTTATGAGTTTGATTACGATGATTGGCTGAAAATAAAACAAAAGTGTGATGATGAAGATATTTTGTTTTTGTCAACGCCTCAAAATCGCTCAGATCTAGACCTATTGCTAACATTAGATCTAAAAGCAATTAAAGTAGGTTCTGATGATTTTACAAATTTACCGTTGTTAGAGAGCTACTCAACAACAAAATTGCCAATGATAGTTTCTTGTGGCATGTCTGATTTAGCAGAAGTGCACGAAGCTTTGGAAACTATTGGTACTCTTAATGGCTACCCAACGATTTTATTGCTCTGTACTTCACAATATCCAACCTCTCCTGAAGATGTTAATTTATTAAAACTTAAAACATTGGCGAGTACTTTTCCTGATTTAGTTCTTGGATTTTCTGATCATACAAAAGGAAGTTTAGCATCGTCTCTTGCAGTTGGGTTTGGCGCTGTCTTTTTCGAGAAGCACTTTACTTTAGACAATAACTTAGCAGGCCCTGATCATTGGTTTTCTGAGAATCCAGAAAGCTTAAAAGATTGGGTTAATGCAATCAACCAGTCTCACTTAATGATGGGTAACCCTGAAGTCAAGCCAACTCAAAAAGAATTGGAAATGCGAAAACTAGCAAGGCGAAGTATTGTAATTTTAAAGTATACAAAAAAAGGGGATAAACTAACCAAAGAAAATATAGGACTAAGACGAGCAGGAAGTGGCTTAGCACCTAAACTTATGAAAGATATTTTGGGCTCTTTCGCTTTAAAAGATCTAGCAGAGGGAACTATATTGGAGTTAAAAAATGTTAAATAAAATAATTCAAAAAATATTTACTAAATTTACAACTTTTAAAGCTAACCCTTTTCATCCTTTAGTTTGGATAAATGGAAATCCAAAGATAGGAAAAAATGTTGTTATTTCGGGATTTTCAGAAATCAATGCTAATCATGCTAATGTTACTATTGGAGATAACTGTGATATTGCTTCTTTTGTTGCAATCAATGCTGCAGATTCTCATATGAAGTGTCTTGGATTGTCAAATGAAATAGATAGAAGAGATATCACTATTGGAAATAATGTTTTTATAGGATCCCATAGTGTTATTAAGGGTGGAGCAAATATTGGTAATTTCTGTGTTATTGGATCTGGAACGATTGTTGATGCTGTTGATATACCAGATTATTCTCTAATAGTTGGAAATCCGATGATTGTTAAAAAAGGCTATTATAGAAAGTGATTGCACATAATAAACCCACTTTAGGCTATCAAGAACAAAAAGCAGCTTCTAAAGTTCTTAATTCTGGTTATATTGCTCAAGGTAAAGAGGTTGAAAAATTTGAAAATGAGTTTTGCGAATTCATTGGTTTGCCTGAAAAACATGCTGTTGCTTTATCAAGTGGAACGTCGTCATTATTTATGGCTCTTTGGTCTTTAGAGGCAAAAAATAAAGCTATTGCAATGCCTGTTTATGTTTGCTCATCGCTTCGTAATGCTGTAGCTATGTCCAACGCAAAAGAAGTTCTAATTGATAATGCAGAAGATAGTCCAAATATTTGTTTAAATAAATTACAAAAGAGTAATGCTGACATAGCTATTATTCCTCATATTTTTGGAATACCAAATGAAATTACTAATATCAAAAATGTAGATATTATTGAAGATTGTGCTCAGTCACTTGGTGCCTTGATTGGGAATAAAAAAACAGGATTAATTGGTAAGTGTGGTATTTTTTCTTTCTATGCAACTAAGTTAATGACATCTGGTGGGCAGGGTGGAATGTTTGTTTCTAAAGATAAAAATTTAGTTGATAAGGTTAGAGATTATCGTGAGTTTGATTGTAGAAGAGACCAAAAAGAAAGATTTAATTTCCAGATGACAGATATTCAGGCATCTATTGGAAGAGTGCAGTTAAAAAAGCTACCTAATTTTTTAGAAAGAAGGCAAGAAATATTCACACTGTATAAAGAATCAGGCTTAGATTTGATAGAAAGCAAAAGTAATGCTCCTGTGTATTATCGAGCTGTCATAAGAGTTAATAACCCCAAGGAAATTAAAGATCAATTATTAAAGCAAGGCATTAAAACTATTGTACCTATTGAAGATTGGGAGTTATTGGGCGATGCCGTCAATTATAGTAATTCTTATAATTTTACTCAAAAAACCTTATCTTTGCCCATTTATCCTTCGTTATCAAATAAAGACACTTTTAAGGTTATCAATCAACTAAATAATCTATTTGGATGATTTTAACTGCACATCAGCCTGTTTACTTGCCTTGGTTAGGCCTATTCCATAAAATTGCTTTAGCTGATTTATTTTGTTATTTTGACATTGTTCAGTATCAAAGAAAAGACTATAACAATAGGAATAAGATAAAAACCAGTAATGGTGATTTATGGCTTTCTGTGCCAGTAGAGTCCAAAGGTCATTTGAACAAGAATGTTTCTGGGATATTAATCATTCAAGATAATTGGGTTGAAAAACACCTTAAATCTATAGAGCTAAATTATAAAAAAACCCCTTTTTTTAAAAATTATTTTCCTGAACTTCAGTCTATATTAATTAATGAATCAAAGAGTTCATTAGGGCATCTTAATTTAATATTATTAAAGTATTTTATGGAGTGTTTAAGTATTGATACACCTATAGTAAAGGCAAGTGATTACAATTTTAATGGCGTTGGATCTGATTTAGTATTAGATATGTGTATAGAATTAAATGCGAGTAATTATATTTTTGGCAGCCAAGGTAAAGATTATGTAAATTTAGAAAAATTTCGTGCTAATAATGTTAATGTGCATTTTCAAAAATATAATCATCCAAATTATGAACAATATGGCAAAGAATTTATTCCATTTATGTCCATTGTGGATTTACTTTTTAATAAAGGTGATAAAAGTCTAGAAATCCTTTTATCAGGTAATATTTCAAAATCTGAAGTATTAATGCAATAATTTATTATATTCAAATTTCTATTAACTATTTTTCTTGTAGATATTAACTCCTATCTAGTTATACTATTACTTTTAATAATAAACCTTTGATTGGAGACTATGATTATTCATAAGGGATTCTCAGAACAATGGGATGATGTATATATTCGAAATGAGCAGAATACTTCTTGGCCATGGTCTGATTTAGTTAGCTTGGTGCATCGCTATGGTAAAAATATTATTAATAAAAATCACCCTAAAGTCCTTGAATTAGGCTGTGGTCCTGGGGCTAATATTGACTTTCTTCTTTCATTAAATTTTTCTTACTTTGCTATTGAGGGCAGCAAAGAAATTGTTGGCAAACTTCATAATAAGTACCCCTCCTTAATTAAGCAAATAACCATTGGGGACTTTAGCAATAAAGAGTCATTTCCATATTTTGATTTCTTTGATTTGATCGTAGATAGGGCGGCTTTAACCCATAATAATGAGAAATCGATTGAATCTTCATTGAGTTTAATATTAAATTCACTTTTACCAGGCGGCTTCTTTATTGGAGTAGATTGGTTTTCTGTTAATCATTCTGATTCGTCTCTTGGAGAGACAGGAGGTGATTTAAATACACGAAATAAAATAACTAGTGGGCAATTTTCTGGAGTTGGCAATGTTCACTTCTCTGATGAGGCCCATTTACGTAAATTATTTTTAGAGTTTGATATATTATTACTGGAAGAAAAAGTTTTAAAAAAACATGAACCAAAAAATGAGCACCAATTTTCTTCTTGGAATATTGTTGCGAGAAGGAGGATTAATTGATTAATAAAGTACTTATAGTTGCAGCACATTCTGATGATGAAGTGCTAGGTTGCGCAGGAACAATTGCAAAGCATGTTGAATCTGGTGATAAAGTGCATTTAATTTTTATGACTAATGGAGTTGGTTCCCGAAAAGCTTCATCGAGTGAAAGTATTGAAAATCGAAAAAAAGCAGCACAGAAAGTGATAGATATATTAGGTGTTTCTTCAATGCAAAACTTTAATTTTCCAGATAATAAAATGGATACTGTGCCTTTATTAGATCTAGTGAAGGTAGTTGAAGGAGTTATTAATAAAATACAACCCGGCATAATTTATACTCATCACATTGGTGATTTAAATATAGATCACCAAATCACTCATAACGCAGTAATGACGGCATGCCGTCCAGAGCCAGACTTTTGTGTGAAAGAAATGTATGCTTTTGAAGTTCTATCAAGTACAGAATGGCAATCACCTGGATATCTGCCCTTTATTCCAAATGTTTATAGTGATATCAGTGGACAAATAGAAACTAAGAAGAAAGCTTTAAAAGCTTATAGTAATGAAATGCGAAAACCACCCCATAGTCGAAGTGCAAAAAACTCTATTTGTCAAGCTAAGTATAGGGGATCAAATGTTGGTTTACATTATGCAGAGGCATTTATTTTATTGAGAAAAATAAGATAGATTGAATTCTCATATAGCTTTTAATTATCAAACCTATGAAAAAGATTTTTCTAGTTAAAAAGTTAAGCTTTTTATCATTATTTATAGTTTTTTTCTTTAAGATTTTAAACTTTAAGATTTATGTTTATAAAACTTCTTTAATTACTAGTAAGGAGTGGTGGTTTAAATTCTTATCTATTGAAGAGGTTAGTTTTGAAACAAGCCCCCTTATAAACACAAGACCAATATTTGGACATGAGGGAGATAATTTAGATAAAGTTGTAGATGAATTGATAGATGAATTTTCGCTTAAAGCATTCAATAAGCTTTTTATCAATGTAAAGAATTCAGAAGATAAGTTGAGATTACTAGTTAAAAATTATGTTCTAAGTAGTTGTAAAGATATCGATAGAATTTCAATTTGGATTAATGGAAATTTTCACAATAGTTCTGAGATTAATACAAAAGTTTATTTTTTAGGGGTTACAAATAAAATCAGTAAAATTTTGTTATTAAAAGAATGTAATAAAGTAAAAATTATTCCAATATTTTCTTCAAAAATATTTTATCTAAGTAATTTTGTTTTTAAAATATTCAAATTATTCCTAAGAAAGTTTCTGAATTTTTTCAATAAAGTTTCTATAAGCAAAAGAATTAAATCTGATTATAATTTTTTTTCTATTATGAATAGAGGTCTTAATACATCTATTTATCCAGTTTTATTCTTCCCTCATCAAAGCATTTTTTATGGTGATTTATTTAAAAAAGATTATTTTTATAGTATGGACCAAAATTCAGTATTTCACCCGTCAAAAATTTTGCATGTCGAATTTAGCAACATAATGCTTGATGAACAAAAAGCAAAGTTTTATAGCGATAATAACATTAAAACAGTTTTATTTCCTTTGGCCAGTATAAATACTCATTATAAAAGCTTAATTTATTTACTCAATAACATAGGCTTAAGGAAAGCAATATGGCTACTTAAAAAAAATCCAGTATTATTTTTTGCATTGATGATAATTAGCTTAAAGTTTTTATCCTCAAGAGATATTATTACTAATTCTTATAATGCTAATATAGTTCTTATGGGTTATGAGCTTAACTTTCCGCCAATTATCTCACTAGCATTTGAATCACTCCAGGTTAAAACTGTTGCTGTTCAAGAGCGTTTTTTACCATCAGCTTTTTATTCAAATTTTGGATTCATTGTTGATTCTTATTTATGTAGTAGTGAATTTGTAAAAAATAAAATAAATATGTCAAGAACTAAGTTTGCAAATAACTCTATTCCTTGTGGGCAAGTTAGAACTGATTTATTAGTTAACTTACAAAAAAATATTAACGCGCCTAATAAAATATTTACTATTGTTGCCTTTGACTACTACTCTGAGAAGGATATATATGCTAATCAAAAACAACCCTTAATAAATTGGAAAGGTAATATAGTTTTTTATAAAGATTTATTTAGGCTAGCTAAGAATATTCCAAATATTAAAATTATTATTCGTGGTAAAGATCTTGAGTGGACTCAAAATAAATACTTTCAAGATATTTTAAAAAATATTAATGGTCATTCAGCAATCATTGTTAGTTCGGACTATTCAACAAACGCCCAATATAAAATCTCTGTAGAAGCGGATTTAATAATTGCTAAGCATACCTCAATATGCGATGAACTCCTTGCCATTGGAAAACAAGTTATATTTCATGATTATTTACCAAATTCAAGCAAGGTCATAAGCCTTGAATTTGACTATAATAATACTAATATTTTTGCAAACTCTTATAAGGAATTAGAATCAATGGTTAATGGTGTAATAAATCAAAAATCATTATTATCAGATTCAGAATTTTATGCTTTACAAAAGATTATTAATAATGGTCTTGCAGATGGCATGGTTAGACAAAGAATTATGAGTAATATTAATAATTTGTATCAAGAAAGTTTGAGTGCGACTGAATAATTAATTACGTATGACAGCAAATATGAACTTTATAAAAGATTCGCTTCAAAAAGATGGCTATATTTTAGTTGATCAAGGAATCTCAAGTGAGGCTTTGAAAGCTGCTCAGTTGGCCTATCAAGAGATATCAAAAAAAGCAGAACTTAGTGAGTATAAATATATTCGTGTTTACGATGATTATCTGGGAAGTATGAATATCTCTGCGATTGAGATGTGCTTTCATCCTAGGATCATAGATCAGCGGATGATTCAGTTTCTTAATTATTCAAATTTATCAAAAATAGCAATCGAAATATTAGGTGAAAAAATTAAGATGTCTCTTTCCAGATATCATATGACTAAAAATTATAGCCATGTTGGTAATTGGCATAGAGATAGTCCCCCTAAAAGTATAAAATCGTTACAGATGTCCATTTTTTTGTTTGATGAAATGGGTATAGAATTCATTCCTAGGTCTCATATTAGGGATTATTCTCAAATTGAAAAAAGAATATTAAATAAATCAAAGTTTGGAGACTTACCTAATAGTATTCATGTCTCAGCAAAGGCAGGCTCTATGCTAATTTTTAATCCAGCAATTATCCATAGAGGTAGATCAGCTCAACCTAGAGCTAATATTCATTTTAGATTTGAATCAGATCATGACTACCTTCTTCAAAAAAATGATGATTTAGAGGGCTTTGATAAACATTGGAAAAATATTTTGAATAACAAAAATTCTATAATTATTGATGACTCTATAATTGAATATGATCACTCAAAAAAAATTAGTGATCATGTTAGAAGGTTTTTTAGAACTTTTGTGCATTACGCAATTTTTTGGTTGCCACTAGATTCTTGGATTTATAAAAAAACTGGTGCAAATCCAAGTCTAAAGATGCGAATCTTGTTTAAACTTAGTTAAACTTAGTTAAACTTTTTATTAATTAATAAAATAAGTATGAGTATTAATATATTAGATTGTACATTTAGAGATGGTGGCTACTATTGTGACTGGAACTTTCATAAGTCAATTGTAAATAAGTATTTGAAGGCAATTTCAAAGTCTAAAGTGGAGATAGTAGAAATAGGCTTTCGCTTTATGCCGAAATCCAAGTTCCTTGGACCTTTTGCATATTGTTCAGATGACTTTTTAAAGAGTCTGGGATTGCCAGATGGAGTAGATTATGCCGTTATGATTAATGCTAGTGATTTGATTAATTATGATGACGGTATTGATGCAGCTATTAATGTCTTATTTTTGAATAAAAAGAAATCTCCTGTTGATATTGTGAGGATTGCAACTCATTTTAAGGATCTAGAAGGCTGTAAAGAGATTGCTAAAAAACTTGATTCTTTAGGTTATCGTGTCTTTCTTAATATTATGCAAATTAGCTCCTTAGAGCAAAGTTCTATTGAAGAGTTGGCTAGAAAAATAAATTCATGGAAAACTGTTGAAGTTCTTTACTTTGCTGATTCTCTTGGAAATATGGAGGCAAGCTTAGTAGAAACAATTACTAATACAATAAGCAAAGAATGGACTGGCCCAATAGGCATTCATACCCATGATAATAAAAACCAAGCCTTGTCAAATTCGATTAAAGCAATCGATTCTGGCGTAACCTTTGTAGACGCAACTATTTTAGGTATGGGCAGAGGAGCTGGAAATGCAAAGATGGAAGATTTACTTGTGGAAGTTTCTTCTAAAGGCTTTGACAAATATAACCCAGATGCAATCTTTCCACTAGTTATTGATGATTTTAGTGTACTCAAAAACAAATATAATTGGGGCGCTAGTATTTATTATTTTTTATCAGCTACCCATAACATTCATCCTACCTATATACAAGAAATGGTTTCAGATCAGCGTTATGATACTGTTCAAAAGCTTTCTGCAATTAACTATTTAAAAAGTACAGGCGCAAGCGTTTATAGTTTTGAAAATATGAAAAAAGCGATTTCAGGAGATTTAAAAAGTGAAAAGGGCGAGTGGTCAGCAAAAAACTGGGCACGAGGACAAGATGTTTTAATCATTGGTTCGGGGCCAAGTACAAAAAGCTATATTGAAGAGATTATTGGGTACATTAAAAGAAAAAATCCAGTTGTTCTTTGTTTAAACATTAATGAACTTATTCCTAACGATCTAGTTACTGCTTATGTGGCAAGTAGATCATCTCGTCTATTAATTGATTCTGGCAGATATAAAACACTAAAAAAGCCAATAATTATGCCTTTAAGTAGAATTCCAGATAAATTAAAGAAGCTCTTTATAAAAACGAATATCTTAGACTATGGCCTAAGCATAAAAGACGAGGCATTTCAGATATCAGATAACGGCTGTATTTTAGACACTTCATTAACCATGAATTATGCTATTTCGGTAGCAACTGCAAGCGGCGCTAATCAGATTTTACTAACCGGCGTAGATGGTTATGAAGAATCCGATATAAGACAACTAGAAATGGTATCTTCAATTGAGAGATATAAAAAAATAAGTAAATCTTTACCAATTTTTGCTCTTACCCCAACTAATTACCCAATTGAAGAAAAATCTATATATATGTCAGAAAGATTTGATCAAATGGCATCTTTACTATCGAAAGGAAAGTATTTTAAGCTAGTTTGTGGAGCTGGTAATGAGGATGCCGAAGAAGTGAAGAGATTATCTATTCTATATACTTTGGCTGGTGCGAAAGGCTTAGATATCTCAGCAAATGTTGAAGTAGTAAAAGCTTGTATGGAAGGGGTTGATTTTGCCTTTAATTTGGCTAATGAGTTCAATATCAATCTTAAAATACGTCCTTTTATTATGGTTAGTGTTGGGATGCCGGGTGATCATCATGTTAGAAAATCATACATAAATCTGGATACATGTTTGCAATGTGATTTATGCATTCCTGTTTGCCCAACTGATGCTATTCCTGATAGTTTGGTTGTTATTAAGGATAAGTGCATAGGGTGTGGGAACTGCAGTGCTATTTGTCCTAAACCGGATATTATTCATTATGAACATAATGAGAGAGGTCTCCGAAAATTGCTTCCAGAATGTTTAAAAGCTGGTGCAGAGCAAATTGAACTTCATGCTGCTGTAGCAGATGATGAATCTATTATGGAAGAGTGGAAAATGGTAAGTGAAGTATGCACCGATGGACATATCTCTATGTGCCTAGACCGACTTCATTTATCAAATTTTGCATTTGAAAAAAGAATTGAAAAAGCTAAAGAGATTGCTAAGGAAAGGTTAATTATTCAATCTGATGGCTACCCTATGAGTGGTGGTGAGGATAACTACAATACAACACTCCAAGCAATTGCAACAGCAGATGTTTTAAATAAAAAGTTTAATATGAAGCTTAGAAAACGAACTAACACCCTGATCTATAAAAAATCAAATGAGGTTAATCAATTATTATCAGGTGGTACAAATTCACTGACTACTATATTAGCAAATCAAGCTGGTGTAAGATTTCAAGGGTCATCAATAGGAACATTTGCTAGGCAAATTGTGAAAGATGTTGTTGATAGTGATAATTTTTATGACACTAAAAATATTAAAAAAGGTTATTTGATTGCTAAAGAGCTAGTCTTTACTAGTGTTGGAGAAATTAATGATTAAAAAAATATTCATTTAATTAAATGACTCTAATCTATGTCTGATTATATTTTTTTGTTAAATGTAGGTGACAGTATCATCAACGAAGTTACTATTACAAAGCTAATTCAGAATAGGCGCTCTTCAGCTAGTAAGTTCTGTGATTTTAAAATTGGTCTTTATACTCAAAAATTTGAATCAACTATATGGGAAAAACTAGGTGAAGTAAGTTTTAAAGACAATAGTGTTTTACTAAAATCATCTGATTATGATTTATCAGTGGGTCAATTAGTTGTAATTTTGCCTTGCCATGCTAATTATCATTTAAAAAATAATTTAAATGAACTTCCTGAGCCGTTAGTTGGGAAATTAAATTCATCCTTGATTAATGTCCGAGCTAATATTGCTTTTATAAAAGACAACTCAAGATCGAGCTTCCAAGGAGATTTTCCATATAATATGAGTAGAATTAAAGGGACTTTTTTAGCTTTTGACCATTTAGTTTGCTCTAATCATGAAGCCGTTAAAACAAAGTTTATTCTTGTTAATGTTCACTCAAAAAAACTCCAAGATAAAATATCTTTTAACCTTTATATGGCAAACTCTAAGAGCAAGAAGAGCCTAATAAATTCTCATTATGTTCATAATTCTGTTGCAATTATAGATAATGTAAATAAGCATGATTGCTCTTCACTTTTTTATTCAAAAGATACTTTGGGGATTCCTATTTTTATATCTTTTACTGAGAATATGGAGCAATTTATCTCAGTTGAGCATGCTCATCCTCCTTCTGAGTATTTTTGGGGCGATGATAAGTTTCGTGGTCAATCCATAATTAAATCTACTTGGCTAGATCTATTGACATGATTATGAATCATTTATTATTAAAAAATATTTTTCCAAAATCTATTAAAAGATTTAT
>Ga0233427_10002630_pt1 | contig 16671 bp, 10 predicted proteins | sample SI_118_April2016_5_FD_179885 | JGI IMG/M metagenome (GOLD analysis project Ga0233427, IMG submission 179885) | Seawater microbial communities from Saanich Inlet, British Columbia, Canada - SI_118_April2016_100_MG | ecosystem: Environmental > Aquatic > Marine > Inlet | place: Canada: British...
TGTTTATTTTTGGTGGCGGCGGCGCACCATGTTTAGAAATGTGGATGCCCCACATTAACGAGGTCATCAACAGCCGCTGCTTCGGGCGCAACGCTAATGATTTTGTAATTACACAAGCTAGTTTAGGTAACGACGCCGGTGTCTGCGGTGCAGCCGCCTTAGTCGGTTAAAGTAACGGGCCAGCCGTTAAATTGTTTGGCATCATCGGCATCGGGGTTCACCCAACGCGGCCAACACTCGAACACCACTTCATCACCAAATCTAATCACTCCGTAGCCCGGCATACGGTCATAAAGAGTAGCCGGTTCTAACCCAGTGTTAATGGGATTAGCCACTGCAATCACCGTAATCGGGTTACCGAAGCCATCAATGAAGTCTCCGGTGTAATGCGGCGCACCTTCAACAGCATTCTTGCCCCACAGCGGCGGCCACCAACGACGCGGCCAAGTATTCGCCATCGCCGGAGAAGTAAACACATAAGCCCCACTATCGGTGTAGCGCAACAGGCTACCCAAGTGTTGATCACCAGCAAGATGGATAGCATCGGCATCGCCAATCATCTTTACTGCACGATTGCGCGCCGACTGCGGCCATCCGCCTGAATCAGTGTCAGCTGCGAACTTATAACCTTGTGGATATTCACCTTTTTCAGGAATGGGTAATGAGGGCAACACACTACCGCTCTTTGCTTTTTCGGGCAAGGTCGCCAAATTACAAAACGGCGTTTGTGACAATACTACTTTTTGATATTTATCATTCTTTAACTGCGACCATTGTGCCAAAAACCTCTCTTGCCGCTCGCCTAATAAATTAGCGCCTGGCACATCTGCATCTAAAGCATCGAATCCCTGCGCCTGCGCCCAACCGTTCTTAAATTCTCCGGCCGGTACCACATCACTTGCCGAATCTTTAAATTGGCGATCAGCGATGACCGCAAAATCGACGTTAGCGTATTTGAAATCAGTAAAGTACACGCTCATACCCGAGTCACATTTACGTTGATCAACACCGCGTGGCAAATGCGCAGTTTGAGTTTCATGTACCACATTTACAAATTCAATCGGGTACACATATCCTCCTGAATCTTGCGCTGTCAGACCGCGCGCTTTATCAGCCTTAGCTTGACGTCCGCCGGCACCCCAGACGTTTCCTTGGTAGATGTCGTGGTCATCAGGAATGCTCAGGCTTGGCAAATACCGCGTGAGTTCGCCGAGTGACCAGTAAAAACGGTACCATCTGTACAAGTAATCAAACGTTAATTTTTCGATACTGCGCGAATCAACTGGGTCAATATCGCCTTCATAGAGTTGGTCTCCAGCAAAGTAGAGCATGTCGACATTTTGCAATTTTACGTTGTCAACAATTTCTTGATGCGGAAACCAAATTGCATTGGAATTCCATTGCAAGTCGCCAACATAATGTTTGAGACAATTCAGTGAAGCTAATGCGAACTCGCCTTCGGGTTCAGAGGTAAAGATGCCGTGATATGCATAGTCATTGAATTCTTCGGCGTGCAACACGATTTTGAATTCTTCGCTTCGATTTAGATCACGACTTAGGCTGAACAGTACATTCCATGACTTAGGTTTCAAAGTTGAAACACTTGCTGTCTTCCAGACACCATTGCGCTTTATCAACAACTCTGCAGTCAAATTCTTGTAGTTTTCTAGCGGCACCAACTGTGCATTCAAGCGCACGCGATTTTGCGTTTGGGTGTACTGTACGCCTATTACCGGACCAAAGTTATGATTGTCGAAATTTTCTGCTAGATTACCGCTGTTGCTAAATTCACTAAAAGCATAACCGCCACCATTAGCGCCAAGATGTGAGACTAGTCCGAACAAACCATCGATGTTTTGGTGAGCAACACCCGTTGCTGTGCATGTCGAAACCACTGTATCACTACGCCCTTGATACGATGTCAAAGTGACGCTGGCATCGACTTCATTGACATCGATATCTACTTGCAAACGTAATTCTTCATTCAACCCCGAAAGATGCCTGGTTTGTCCAAGAGCCAGCTGCTGCAACTCGCCCTCTTTCAATGCTCCGCCTATCCCCCAACGCCCCGTCTTCACATTACTCTGCGAATTGTCATACAGCGCAATATCGCCATTTAGGTTTAGCGTTGCAAGCAACCCACCGTCATTCGCTGGACGATGGTGCACTTGCGCAGAAAGACGATAATCGACATCATCGCCACCAGCGCCAAAAATAACGCCGCCGAATCCTGAATAGATAGCAGAATCGTTGGTGCAATCAACCATAACGCTAAAACTATGCTTGCCAGCTTTAGCGCTCAAGCTTTGGTCCAATGACATCAAGGTGCGCAAGGGGTAGTTCTTAGCGTCCTCAACGCATTCAATACGCTCGCCGATGACCCGCCAATCTTGCAAGCGATTCGCCCACTTACTAGAACCTATCCAAGTACGCGGCGCACTACTTAACTTCTTTTTCGTGGATGTAATCTCGCGAATTTTTATATCGCGCCATTTAATATCTGTCGCTCCGCCGTTATGTACTTGGAAAGCAATAATGCCCGAGCTTAGTGTATCGTCGTAAACATCGCAAACGGGTACGCTGTTAATCCAGCTTTGAATATGACCGCCCACAGCCAAAATTCTAAAGTCAGTCCATTCTCCCAAAGTCATCGCCGCACGTGCAGCAGCATAACCATCACCTTCAAGTGGCTGTAGCCACCCGCGCCCACCCTCGTCGTATAAGCCACCGGTATAAGCACGCGGCTTACCATCGATTTCAAGTTGATATCCGCGCAAACGATTGCCGTCCATAGCCGAGCGAATTTGGATACCGCTATTACCCCCCGCAGTCATGTTTATTTGACAAGTTAATTCGAAATCGGCATACTCGCGTGGAGAATGTAAAAAAGCATTACCACCGCTTGCTCCGACACCGTGCAATGTGCCCTCGCTCACGGTGTAAGTGGCTTTACCACCAACCTGCACCCAGTTTTCGAGTGAGTCGCCACTAAGTTGCACGACGAAATTATTTTGCGCTGGCTGTGGTGCCACGCATGCAGAAAGACAGATGACAAGGGGACTTAGCTTCGTTAGCATTAGATTATGTTAACTACCCTGACATTGCTGTGCACATTGTTTGCTGCACAAAATGGCGACAAAAGTGGCGAAGAGCAACCAGAAAAGTGGTCATCAGCGAGTCTTGTCGCAGCGCCAATCTTGAGCGCTGCCGAAGAGCTTGAAACATTTAGATGCATAGACGGATACAGCATCGAATTAGTTGCTGCAGAGCCGCTTATTTTTGATCCAGTGATTGCGATGTTCGATGAACATGGACGGCTTTGGGTAGTTGAAATGACAACCTATATGCGCGAACCAACTGGCGCCACGGAAGGCGATGCGACTTGCTGTGTTGCGGTCATCACCGACAGTAATGGCGACGGCGAGCTTGATACGCGCACTGAATATTTAAACGACTTGATTTTGCCACGCGGTATTGTGCCAGTGAAAGAGGGCATGTTGATTATGGCGCCGCCTAATCTAATTTTATGCGAAGATTTCGATGGTGATTTGGTCGCTGACAAACGTACCATCATTAAAGATGGGTTCGACTTGGGGCTAACTTCTCCTGAACATGCGCCCAATAACATGCTGCGTAGCGTAGACAATTATATTTACCTAGCAAAATATAATCAGCGATGGAAATGGCAAGAGCGGAAGCTCACCCTCGAACCGCATTACATGGGCGCACAATGGGGATTAGCCGAAGACCGTTACGGGCGTAAATTTTATAATCATAATTCGCACACCATGTTCATCGATCGTTTGCCGGCGCATTATTTCTCAGGAAAGGATTTCGATTTTAAGGGCAAAGTCTTGCAACAAGCACTGCAAGCTCAACGTCCGCATCCCGCGACCTTGGGCTTCGGAGTAAATCGCGCTTACCGAGAAAATGTGCTAGACGAGCAAGGTTACCTCCAACGTTGGGACGGCTGCTGCGGCCCGTATGTGACCGGTGAAGACAATATAGCTGCCTACAATTGCGAACCTTGTGGCAACTTAATTCATGTTACGAATTTGACTGGTGCTGGCGAACAAATTAGCGATTACGACGTACTCACTTCCACTGACGAACGTTTTCGCCCGGTGAATATGTTTGGTGGCCCCGACGACGCAATTTACATTGTCGATATGTATAGAGGAATTTTTCAGCACAAAGTTTATCTTACGTCTTACTTACGCGAATATTCTGAAGCACGCGGCTTAGATAAACCGGGCAACAATGGTCGCATTTGGAGATTAATAAAAGATAAGAACGAAGTGGGCTTGTTGCCTGGTGATGCAACCGAGTTGCAGTTAGTTGCAATGTTGAGCCACAGCAATAAATGGTATCGCGATTGCGCACAACGCTTGCTAGTTGACGCCGACGATTTGGCTGTGCCGACAATCGCCGCCCTACACGACGAGGAATCTATACACGCTCTTTACGTTTTAGACGAACTCGGACTGCTGAATACTCGTGATGTTACTCGTGCATTCCATGCTGATGATTTAGAAATTAAGCTTCATGCTTTTCGCCTGCAACAGTCAAACAACATCGCTGCGGTCTTACCCAACGACAACCAACTCTTTGCTTGGCAAACTAAGTTGCTCGCCGAACCTAAGCCAATACCTCCTGTAGTTGAGGTTGAAGAGAAATCGGTTGGCGAAGTGCAATTCGCTAAAACCTGTGCTGCCTGCCATGGTGCAGATGCGCTGGGTATCGACAAATTGGCGCCAGCATTGGCCAACAGTCCATTTTTGACAAAGACTGACGCAGAGTTGCACCAAGTGATTACCGAAGGCAATAACACCATGCCACCAATTTCAATTCTTAATCAGGAACAGCGACAGCAAATAATCGACTACTTGCGCACCTTATAATACCCGCCATGACTAAATCCCTAGCTATTCTCATTGCGCTTGTTGGCGCCACCTCAGCTCCAGTTCCTGCACAGTCAAACAACGACTATGCGCCACCTGTTATCGAAGTCGATGGCTTGCGCGGTATTCCGATTGATATCATTGGCGTTGACACACAAATGGTTTTCGATTTTGAGACTAAATCAGTTAGCGTTATTTCCGACATGAATTTCAAAATGATTGGCGAAAAGGGTTTCCCACTATTTGACCTGCGCCAACAAATTACTAGCGCTGCGTTAAATGGTATCGACATCGATGTCGAGAAACTAGCTGCCCACGATTTCGGCCGCCAAACCGGCACTATGCGCATCATTGAACGCGAGTGTGACATGAAAGTAGTCAACGTTTTGCACCTCGAATACACATTGTCCAAGCCATCCTCACCGGCGGCGATTGATATCAAATGGGAAAAAGCAGGAATGACTTTCGACACTTGGTATTCCGACTTGAATCCCGGGCGCTATGCCGAGCAGTGGTTCCCAGCAAACCTGCTTTACGATCAACACCCATTGAACGTCAACCTAAAATTAGTCGGCGCCGAAACCGACCACTTGATGATTACCAATGGTGCGACGCTCGAAGTCAGCGAACACGATTGGCAGCTACGTTTTCCTGATTCATCAACTGCGTTTTCGCACATGATTGTAGTGGTGCCAGCAAGCGAAATAGATTTTCTCACAAAGAAAGGTGACGTCAACGGCGACAAAATGCGTATTGATGTTTACTGCCGCAAAGACGCTCCGACCTCAGCGCAGCACGTGCTGAACGAAACCGCCAAAAGCTTACGCGAATACAGCAAGTCGATGGGTAAATGGGATCACGGCGATGACTGCATCGTTTATGTCTGGAAAGGCAGCCGCTCAATGGAATACGACGGCGCCACAACTACTGCCCTCGGAGCACTCGACCACGAAATCTTCCACAGCTGGTTCGGCCGCGGTGTAAAGCCAGCCTCACAAAATGCCGGCTGGTGGGACGAAGCATTCAACGTGTACTTCGCTGACGGACGCCGTCCAAACCGTCGCGTAGTCGAAAAAGAAGGTAAGCCGGTGACTTTGTCATCGAGCAATCCTTACAACCGTATTACTCCGGGTAGTTCATATTCACAAGGCGCAGTTTTCTTCGGACGCCTTGCGCATCTACTCGGCGCCGACAATCTACACCAGCATATGTCCGATTTTTACAACAAATACACCGGACATGTTGCCTCAACCGCAGATATGGAAAACTTCCTCGTCGCCGAAAGTGGTAACGAAGAAGTTCGTAAATTATTCGCGCGTTATGTTTACGGGCGCGACGAGTAATTATTGAATCACCGTAAGCGGCTGCGAATCATAATCAGCCGGCACCGCCACGTTCATCAAATCAAGAATGGTTGGCGCCAAGTGTGTTGAATCGTAAAAAGTATTGCCTTGAGGTAATTGCGTTTTCTTGTTCGAAAAGAAAATGCCCTGCACTGCATGAATGTCAACTCCGCAGTGATCGCCAGACCAAGCATAATCGTTATCGCTAACAAACTCGCCTGGCACAGCAATAGTGTCGCCGTTTTCATCAACGCCATCGGTTAAAGTGATTCCGCCGCCAGTCACACTCCATGACGCCCGGTATCCAGAAACAAAGTCGATAGTTATTTCAGCAGCTCCGGGGTTAACATCGGTTTCATGCACATAAGGGCCAGAATAAAGGTCATCGCGCAAGTACACCTTCTTAACCATCTTCTCGCCCGTTTGCGGGTCTGTCATCTGATACAGGCGCTCTTCGATTGCTTTTAGGACAGCATCTGCATCATCAGCCTCAACCAAGCCTTTCGCCTCACGCCCCGCAAGGTTGAGATAAATCTTACCAATCGCAATCGAGTAAGCCTGCGTTTCATTCCAATCTACAAAGCGCAATGTTGATTTTTTCATCTGTGAAGCAGTTAAGGGAACAGCAACGCGGTTGTGGTTGTCCAAGGTCAAGAACCCTTCATGCGCTAGCCATGAGTTAAGGTCAACTTGGCGGCGGAAAGAATCAAAACCATGATCCGAGACAATCAGCAGCACATCGCTATCAGACAACACTTCGTCAAGCAGCCAACCGACAATCTTGTCCATCTCTTTGTAAATCACTAAAGCAGAATCTTTCATCATAAAAGATTGGCCAAAGTAATGCACAACACGATTGGCCTTAGCCTCATCAAATTGCGGGTGGCGCGGGTCCATGTGACGCATCAACATGTGACAGATTCGGTCTGGCGTACCAAAGAAATGGAATAACACCTTCCAGTCTTGCGCCTTAACTGCGGCCTCAAGCATTTTCTTGCGCCATCCTAAAGTAAACTCGATGTCGCCTAAAAATGCATCGTCTGACAGCTCTGCATCTTTAACCGCATGAGTTTGGCATGCCCATCCGAGCGTTTCGAAGCGACCTATTTCATCCTGCATCTCTTTAGCAAATGAACGTGGCCAAGAAGTTTGGTTGCCCGGAGTTAAATGCTCAGGATCAACCTGCAACGGAGAAGTGAACATTTCAAGCTGACCTTCACGTTCTTCAACCCAAATGCGCACTAAGGCCCAGGTGCTAAACTTGTCATTCCATTTAAACTCGATCTGATAAAAATCAGACCATGTATTAATAGCCACGTCTTGGGTAACGCCATCAACTGTTAATGTAACTTTTTCTCCTTTGGACCAATCTGCTGACAACGCCACTTCAGTACCAGAAGGCCCTTTCACTGAGGACGACATCTTGTCGTCTAATAAATATATTTTCACCGTGCCTGAGCTTTCGCCTTTGTGAGATGGGCTGATAGTTTTCCGCGAAGTAACGCGCTCTTTAGACGTTGTGTAAATTGCTGACGAATTAAGTCCGCCTAAAGCATCTGGCGCGCCGAGGCCAGCGAGCAACTTGCCATGTTTCAACTGTTCGGTTGGGTAGGAAACGATTGTGCCCTGCCCACGGAATGGGACGCCGGCATTATCGAGTTCTACCCAAAAATTGTCGGCCAAATTTAGCGATTCGTAATCAGTGAAGGCACTGCCCTCTGGATAAACGCCTTGCCACGACATGTAAAAATAGCCACTGCCGCCAGCTCCGATGACAACTAGCAAAGCTCCTGGTACAAATTTACGGCGCATTATCAAGACCAAACCGAGCAACGCTAACACGTCACCGAGACCAAAGTCTACGAAAAAATCGCTAGTCTGAGAATAAGGTAAGCCTGCATCAACCGCACTAATCTTGGTCGGCTTCTGAAAGCCTATTTGCGGCATTACAGGAAAACGGCGTCCACCTTCGCGGCTGATGCCAACAAAATCGTAGATGCCATGCTTGCCAGGATTGCGGCCAGTGTTGATTGAGGCCCATGACACAGGAGACTGCGCAGGGTTGGCAGGCATGAACTCAGCAAAAGTACCGCCATCACGCAAGCGCGCAAAATTAGGTAATTCTCCGGCGTCCATCCAGTCACCAGCCATCTCGGCGTCCATACCGTCCATACCAAGGACGATTACTTTTTGGTCAGCGCCTTGACCGTTAAATGAGGCAAAAGAGAGTGCTGCCGCGCTGATTGCGGCAACGAACAAAGCAAGAATGCGTTTTGTAAGCATGATTTATGGTTGGGAGACTGATGTCTTTGTGTAAGATTAAGCAAGCGTGAGTATTAATCCCACCTTAGACAGCAAAAAACGTTGGTTAGTTCCAATGTTGCTATTGTTGTTTGTGTCGGTAATCGCCTATGTGCTTTCTAGTAAAATTGCTGTGGATGACAATTTACCCACGAGCCCAATATCGGCCAATGGTGATAACAAAATTGAGGGTATTCAGCCAGGAATTTACCAGGGCCCAAGCATGCCTGACGAGCCTATTTTGCGAGTTCCTACCCACGGCTCTATTCGAGGGAGAATCACATCCGAACAATGGGCAATGTGGCCGTCAGAAGTAGTTGTAGAGCTGCTCTTAAAGCGAAACAATTCTGTGGTCGCTACATTTGCCGGCCGCCGCGAGGAGAATAAATTTGCCTTTGAAAATCTAAAGTTTGACAATTACCGACTGCGCCTTGTTGGCGAACGCATCTTACCGTTCGGCATTGATGCTAGCATTAATGCTGATCAGCCAAATATTATCCAAAACCTCGCGCTAAGAAATGCTGCGTCGATTACTGGCTACGTTTACGACACTGCAGGAAATCCGGCATCGAATGTGCAGGTCGTGTCACGATTCCAGCACCCGCTAGCTGGATTTTATGTCGCACCGCAGATAGCCATGACCAATAAAGACGGGCATTTTTCAATAGAAGGCGTTCGTCCAGGTCAACACAACGTATTCGTTGGGGCCGAGCATAGCCCACTCTCGAAAGTCGAAATCATTAATATCAGCGAAAATGCGCCTCAGGCATTTACTCAATTTACTATCAACCAGTTCGGGACAGCGTCTGTATTTATCAATGTTGTTAAACCGCCATCTAGCCTTGACAAAGAGTATAAAAAGATGAGAGTCTCGGCCGAGCGCCTTAATAGTGAACCCAAGTTCATCCTTAGCGTAGGTGTAAATGAAAATGGTGTGGCGCAATTTAACGCCTTGCCGCCTGGCCGTTTCGCCTTCACCGTGTATGGTGGTGGATACAATCGTACGCATTACACAGCCACTGTAATTACTAGCAAAAACAGTGACATCAAAATTGATATTAGCAAGCGCTAGGTGGGCAACGGTATATTATTAGGCATGAGCCGCTCCGACTCCTTCATTGACCCTGCTGATTTCCCACTCGACGCCATTCTGTTTGACGCCGAAGAATGTATGCGCCGCAATCCTCAACGTTTCGAATTTTTGCAGCTCACTTCAATTCTGCATATGTGTCTTGAAGACAACTTAATAGTTGGTCACCGCCACATCGGCGACGACGAATTCTGGATGCGCGGCCACCTACCTGGGCGTCCGCTTTTTCCGGGTGTGCTAATGATTGAATGCATGGCGCAAATTGCCTCGATTCATGCACACCATGAACTAAAGCTAGACGAAGACATTTTCATGGGGTTTGGCGCTGTTGACAATGTCAGGTTCCGCAGACCAGTTGGACCAAACACAGATTTGATTGTTGCCGGCAAAATCATTAAAGCATCAGCGCGAATTCCGTACTTTAAGTGGGATGGCCAAATGATGACTTCCGACGGCGAGCCTGTATGTCAAGCCACAATCACTGGTGCGGCTTTTTAATCGAAGAATACGCCAAGCACATCTAGTTGTGCACAAACACAATCTTCAGACAGTAGCTCAGTGAACGAGTTTTTGGTGCGGCCTTCGTCTGACGAGATTGCCTCTTTAACATAAGTGCCATGCTGCGAGCGCAAATGCAACAATCTTGCATCGCTATCAACCTCGTAAGAAAGTAATTCTATCCAGCGCTCGCGGACAATGTCTTTGCCACGACGATGGGCGACACGAGTAGGAGTGCCTTGACTTAGCACCCACCTTCCGCTCGACTGCAATTCATCTAACTTAGAATCGACAGCGGCAAAGTCAACGGCATTAGCTGTGAACTCAACCCTAGCCAAGTATTCTTTTTCTGCAGTAGCTTGCTTGATCTCAGCAACACGTTTGCGGTTGCATGGTTTGAGGTCAAAAACTTCTATACGTCCATCTGAACGCTCGTTGATAGCTACCGCCAATTCTTCAAGATTAATATTCTCACGTTTCACTTTGCTCATTTCAAAAACAAAAGGGCGGCCTGAGCCTAGCATCAACACATCGATGTCTTCACGACCAGCACCGTGAAACTTGTTTCGTCGCGCTTTAAAACGCGGCATAGCAACTCTAGCAATTAAATCTTGCACCGAATCACGAACTAGCCTGCCGAAGCCCTCGCAACGATCACAGCCCTTCCCTTTGCACTCAGGACAAAAGAAAATGGTCTGAGGTAAACCACGCACAAGTTTTCGATAACGACCTTCGAACAAGAAACTCTGCGGTGAACCAGGAAACTGATGAGGGGTCTCACTCAATTTGCTAAACCACTAGAGCAGCTTTTTTCTTTATTTCTGCCAATTCTTGTTGGATGAAATCTAGCTTCTCTACGAACGCCTCGCGCTGATTAACAAACGCCGATGTCGCTAACTCGCGGTAATGTTCTACGCCGGTTTCTAAATTTTCACAGCACTCGTTAATCGACTGCATAATGCGCTCGGAGAATTGCTCGCGACACTTCGTAACATCGGTACGTAAAAAGTCTAGGCTAAGGCTAAGCTCTTTCAACAGCATATGTGGACGGTCGCTATTTATTGGCAGCCGTAACCGGCCGTAAATATGGCTGGCCATATCTTTGAGAGTGGCCGTGCCTTCAAAATAAGCTGCATTAGGACCACAACATATTGAAGCTTTTGCGTCTGGATCAAGGTCCATTTTGATACTTGCCACGCCAGCCAAATCATGGCAAATACAAGCCTTTGCCACCACCACGTCAGATTGGGAGCTGCTGTCATTCTCTGAAGCATCTGATTGTTCGATTTGCTGCAGCTTGCGGCGCTGATAAGCACTACTTGCTGTGCACAGAGGCGCCTTTGTGAATTCGGTATCTGCTGCCAAGAACCCCTTGGGGCACTTAGAACCTGGCTTGCCGTCAGATATTTTTTGGCGACGCACAACTTCGCTCACGGAAGTTGCCAGCGACCAAAATGGGACACCTATGGGGCTTAATGGACTGAGAACAATGTCCTTTGAATCTGCAGAGATGATGCGTGCAAGACTTTCATTGTCTACATTCGTAACTTCAGGCACGAACAAAAAGGTGCTCCCCCAGCCAGTGCCATCAACTTCATAGTAATTACGCAATAGATTGTCTTCTCTATAGTCGCCAATGCCTCCTTGAGCAGTAATACGAGCTATCGGCGGCTGACCACAATCAAAACGGCCAGCAGCCTCATTTGCTTTGCCACGAATCTTTTGCAGAGCATCTGCCAACTCTAACTTCTTGTCTCGGAATTCACTAAGAACTGGGCCCATAAGCTGGCCTTTACCTCCAAATGCATGGCCGCCACAGTTAAGTCCGGATTCGACTCGGTATTCTGCAACATGCAAGCCAAGTTTGGCAAACATCTTCCCTTGAACCAAAGCCGAACGGTAATCGCTAACCTTGAGAATGATACGCTTTATTGCATGCCCCGTTTTGTCAGGGTATGCAACATCAAACTTAGATATATAGCTGAACAGACGTCGGTTCATGCCTGCTGATAACACCACTGAGCCATCAACATCGCTATTCATAAACCCACGTAATGCGCTCAAGGCATCCGAACTGTTTTCTGGATAGGCCATCCCGCGTCGATCAAAGTCACGATCAAGCTTGGTCATAATGTTTACATCTATCGGGCCCGGAACTATTTGACTACGAATTTCTTCTTGAAGCTCTAGAGATTTATCTGGGCAGTCGCTTTCAAGTAGGCGTTCGTAAGTAGTTCGCAAGTTGCACTCAGGCAGTAGTTCGCAATAACGCACTATTTCACTATCCTGCTCAAAAGATGATTTGCGTAAAATGGAAAATTGCTCTTTGACAATTTCATTCAACAAATTCAAATAAGCCGTAATACGCCGCGCACGAGCATCATCTTCGTTGTCAGTAATGCCTACAAATGGCTTACCATAATCATCAGCGATTTTTTCACGCACCTGCTCAATGAAAATGTCATCGACTAACGACACCACAGAAGCAATTCCGAAGCGGGCCACTTTCAGCGGGGTGTCAATGGTGAATCCAGTTCCCATTACGGGGATGTGAAAGGTATGCATTTAGTCGGCCATATTGTAGTTAAAACTCGGGTAGAATATACCCGTGTGGCCCGAACTCTTCACTATTCCCTTCGTTGACTTTCCACTACGTGCCTTTGGTTTGTTGGTGGCTACTGGCTTTTTAATTGGCGTATCCGTTGGCTCCAAACTAGCTGCCAAGCATGGTAGCGACCTCAAAAATGACCCTGAAAAATTCGCCGACGTTAGTTGGTGGATCCTTATTGGTGTCATTCTCGGCGCGCGTCTCGCCTTTGTTTTCGTCAACATCGACCACTACATCGAGAACCCAGGCGCTATTCTAAAAATATGGGAAGGCGGCCTTGTCATGTACGGTGGCCTAATCGGCGCAATCGCTCTTGGTCTTGTAAAGGCAAACATGCTAGGTATGCCAAAGTGGCAAACTCTAGACTACGGGCTTACTGCTGGCTTCCTCGGACAAGCTATCGGTCGTCTTGGTTGTCTTGCAGTTGGCGATGATTTCGGCGCACCGACTGATGTGCCTTGGGCTATCTCTTTCCCCGACCCTCTTCCAGCTGGATCAGCATTCCCGTCCGAACTAGCCACGGTACCGGTACACCCTACTCAACTTTACATGTCGGCCAAGGCTTTATCGCTATTCTTCCTCGGAAAGTGGTTGCTAAACAACAAGAAGTTTCACGGTCAGGTTAGTGCCGTCTTACTAATGGCTTACGCTGTCCTGCGCTACATCATCGAATTTTTCCGATTCGACATGGTTGCTCGCGGTGGCATATACAAACCTGGTCATTCTCCTATTGATGTTTCTGCACACTGGCAAGAACTTGGCATAGCTAACGAAGCTGGCCAAATCTCCGACGTCGGTAAATACCGCGAATTACTAATGGCAGGCGCAGACAACATGGCCCCACAGCTACTTATGTCTACCTCGCAAATGGTTGGCATCGCCATGTTCTGCCTTGGAGCCATACTGTTTTGGATTTTGCGCAGTAAGCCTAGCCTAAGACTATCCAAATAAATGGCGTTTCTTGCGGGCATTGACGAAGCAGGATACGGCCCTTTTGTCGGCCCATTAGTGCACGGCTACTCGATGTTCCGCGTACCTGATCTCGATATCGATTTATGGAAAGTGCTCGCCACTAGTTGTGACCGCAAACCTGCTCGAACTGACAAACGACGCCTGTGGGTTAACGACTCTAAAAAAGTTCACCAAGGCACCTTGGGGCGCGGACGCCTTGAGCGTTCTGTAGCGACATTTAGGCAATTGCTGAACAACGATACGATGTTAGACACATGGCTATCCGAGAAACCTGCTCCTAGCCCTCGCAATTTGCACCATGCCCCGTGGTTTAAAGAATTAGAAATCCCGTTCTGCCCTTCAACCACTCTCGAGCGCAGTAAACTTGATGCTTCTTCGGTACAACGAGATCTTTATGCCGCCGGTTGCAACTTAAGCTCTTTCGGAGCCCGTGTTGTGCCAGCTGCTGAATACAATAATTTATTAGACACTCTTGGCAATAAGGGTGCAACCAACTTCGAAATTGCCATGCAATGCGTTCGCCATGTCATTGAATTATCAGGTGATGCACCACTTCGAATCGAGCTAGACCAACATGGCGGACGACTTGACTATAGCCGTATTCTTGAGCAAGCCCTTAAGCCGCAAGACGTAAAGGTGCACGGCGAAAACGCTGGTGGCTCTACTTACAGCCTTCAATTCGAGCAGCGAATTGTGCAAATACGATTTAGCAGTGAAGCTGACTTAAAACACCTTCCTGTAGCCTTAGCTTCAATGGCAGCCAAACAATCGCGCGAGCGCATGATGGACTGCTTCAACAAGTATTGGGGCGAACAATTCCCTGACTTAAAGCCTACAAAGGGCTATGGCGTCGATGGCAAACGCTGGTTAGCCGACATCGAACCACATCTAGACGAGTTGCAAATTGATCGTAGCATTTTGCGCCGCAAACGATAACTATCATTGCTGGTGAATGCCGACTGCAATGGAGTTTACACCAACAAACGCGCCAAGCCAAACGGGGTCCAGAACTAATGTTCCGGCCATTGCTCTAATTATTAATTTACTTTCCTCTATTTACTTAGTGGCAAAGAAAATAAAAAAGTTTCAGAGAATCATTTAGAAGATTCGTTTTCTTTAAAGAATTGGTAGAACGGATTGGTTGGGTCAATATCTTCTTTCTTTTGCTTCTTCGGATCTGGCCCGTAATCATCTTTACGGCGGCGCCCTTTGGCTTTGCCCTTGCCACCCTTGAATTCACCTTTACCGCGACCGCCCGAACGTTCTTTTTTCTTAGCAGCGCGTTGTTCTTCTTGCTCTTCAGTTAGCATGCTCAGACGAATTTTCTTCGCTGACAAATCAACGCCCACTAAACGCACTTCGACTTCTTGCCCAACTGCCAAAACTTCATCGGGATGCTTGATGTAATCTGGAGAACATTGGCTAACGTGCACCAAACCTTCACGCTCTGCGCCAAAGTCAACAAACACGCCATATTCAGCAATGGTTTTCACCACCCCTTTGAATGTGCCGCCTACCCGAAGAGTTTCAAGCTTGCGTCCAGGCTTGCCTTTAGATGCCCCGCCCTGGAAGCGCAGTCGCTTAGGCTTCGAACGCAGCACACCGTCGCGGATACGAGTAATCGTGCGCTGGGCCTCAACGTCGTCAGCAAGCAACTCTGCAAGTGGTAACTTATCAAATAACTTTGGTGTTTTAAGCAAAGCCTTTAAATCGAAGTCGACTTGCGACAAAGCTTGGTTAAATACGCTATAAAACTGCGGGTGCAATGTGCGTGCATCAAGAGGGTTTTCACCGCCTCGAATGCGCATCATGCAAGCAGCAGCCTTGAATGCTTGATTAGACCATGCCAAGCGCGAGTTTACATCAAGTAAAGAGCTAAAGCGCCCTGTCGAACGCTCAACCAACAAATCATTAGAGTTCAATCCAGGAACCAACTTGAGCACGTCGGCATTCGCTGTGTTTACGTCGAAACCATGGCTCGACAATAACGCGCGCAAAAAAGTTTTTTCGAACTCGTCTAATATGCGTGGATTTATTTCTCCACGGTAAGGCACGAAGGCGCGAACAATGTGAGGAGCATGAAACGCTGCCGCTCTCGGGTCGGACGCCAACTCGGCTAACAAATAAGCTTGGCGGGCGTCGTGCCCCAACAAAGCCTCTTGCGGACGCCGTGCAACTTCGCGAACCATTGTTTTAACCACAGACATAGGCATTATCACCATGCGTGGCTTAGACCCAGGTAACGCCTTCATCAGTGGTTTAGAAAAAGATCGTGATTTACTGTCTGCTTGAATAGCGACTAAAGAAATCGCTTTGTCTCCGACAAACTCTTTTAGCTTAGATGCGAACTTCTCATCTTTGTGCTGAACTTCGAGAACACATGGTGTCTCAGAACCATCATTAGCTAAGGCGATTACCGCCTTCTCTTTTGTTAATGCCGTAACTCCTAACACTAAGCCTTGTTGCTTGCCGCGATCAAGAGTGCGTTCTACTTGCTCCCATCCTGATTGCAATGCAATATCTTCGGCCTGGCGCTTGAAACGAGCACGAATATGATGGACCATGCGCGTGACTCTTTCATTAGCCACAAAGTCAAAGAACAGTGGTCGGTAGGATTCTTTTTCTTGTGGAGGGACTTGCTCACATTCGCCAAAAAGTTTCTGCACACTATTAAGCGGTAAAGCAAACTCAACGACTACTTCGTGCGCCCGTTCTGCCCTTCGCAAATGAAGGTAGGTGGAAATATCAAACTCAGAAAGCAAAGTTGCCTCTGACAGTAAGTCCTTGTAACGGTGAGTGTTTTCTGGCTTAGCTTTAGGATTGGCCAAAATCGAAATTACCCCATCACGCTCAAACGCTTCGGTTAATTTCAATGCCAATCGCGCATCACCACGCAGGCCATCTAAAAACTCAACAAGTGGTTCGCGTTCTGGAACGACGAAGCCCTCTGGTGCAGAG
>Ga0233427_10002634_pt1 | contig 16644 bp, 13 predicted proteins | sample SI_118_April2016_5_FD_179885 | JGI IMG/M metagenome (GOLD analysis project Ga0233427, IMG submission 179885) | Seawater microbial communities from Saanich Inlet, British Columbia, Canada - SI_118_April2016_100_MG | ecosystem: Environmental > Aquatic > Marine > Inlet | place: Canada: British...
ACTACTCCACTTGCGATTGTCGGATTGTCGGAATAAACCACAGCTACATTGTAATCCTGCGCGAGGCTACAATTAGGCCATGGCATCAGCCTTAGATAGCTCCCAAATCGTTTTAGCACCCATCGTCGCCAGCCGTGAAGTTGGAGAGCAGGCTTGGGTTATTGACGTCGAAATCAACGGCATCGCTGATGGTTTGCGTCCCGGGCAATTCGCGATGTTGTCGCTATCCGAAAATTCGCCAACAGTTATTGCGCGCCCGTTTTCCGTTTATGATCGGCCTGAGCCCAATAGATTTACTTTTCTTGTCCAAAAAATGGGGAAGGGCACAGCGGCCTTAGTCGAAGCACCCATTGGCACCATGCTACGCTGTTTATTGCCGCTGGGTAATGGTTTCGATGTCGCTGCCGCCGATCAAGACGTAGTCATGGTTGCTGGAGGTGTTGGTAGCGCACCGTTTCTAATGTATGCTCAACAGCGCATCGCGCTTGGCGCATCAGAAAATACTCACATGTTTTTTGGCGGACGTACGCAACAGCATTTATTTGACCATAAGTCATTTGATGAGTTAAGCATTCCTACTCATTACTCCACAGACGATGGTAGTCAGGGTTTCAAGGGCAACGTCATTGCTTGTCTTGGAGTAGAGCTAGATAAGAAACGTATTTCAAGCAAGTCCATATTTGTAGCATGTGGCCCGGAGGGCTTGTTGCATGCCTTTGCCGATTTCGCTCGTTTGCGTAATCTCACCGCCTTTTTGAGTCTAGAAACTTATATGGGATGCGGCTTCGGAGTTTGTAATTCTTGCCCAGTGCCTACTAGCGTCGAGGGGCAATTTTCTGATTGGCCTTACGCGACGACATGTAGCCAGGGACCAGTCTTTTCTCTAGCCGATATTCAAATTTAAAATGGAACGCTGGGCAATAGAAATAAAAAAAGAATATTTAAAGTTCTCGGCGGCACACTTTTTGATATTCCCCGATGGTAGCGCCGAACGCTTACATGGCCATAACTACCGTGTGTTCTGCGAAGTATCTGGCAGCTTGTCGCAGTTTGGGTTAGTGATTGACTTCACTCAGGTTAAGCCACTCATTCGCGAAATTGTCGATTCTTTAGACGAGCGTTGGCTAATCCCAGGAGAGCATCTCGAGCTTACTCACAGCACTCGCGACGATGGAGTTGTCGAAATCAATTATCGCGAACGTTACTACGCAGCACCCAGCACAGATATTATTATCTTGCCGGTGAACAATACTTCGGCTGAAAACCTTGCAGCCTACGTCGGCCGTTTGTTGCTAAAGAAATTGCAGCAGAACTTCGCAGATATAGAAGTGCACTCGATGCGCATGGCGGTTGAAGAAACCGAGGGACAGCTTGGTGTTTGGTATTACAGTGCCGACTGATTAAAGGTAGAGATCAAAGATGACGACCGAATCAGGTTCCATATCAAAGCTCACCGAATCAGGCCCTAGCGTCACTTTAGCCTCTTCGGCGGTCATCGAAGTAACACTCATTTGCGGTAAGCTGTTCAATAAATCCATATCAAGCAAGCGCCCTCCAGCAAATGATTTTTGGTAAACATCTGTCGCGGCGCTAGCGATGCTCTGCAGTACATTATTTGCTATGGCCCATTGCTCTATATTATCGTAAAGAGCCATGTCTTCTGGACTAACAATAATCCCGTAAGTGGCGAGGGAGTTTGCCGCCTCATTCAGCGCATACCATTTAGCGTTATCTTCAGCCTGTACAAGGTAAGGCATTATCTCTTCGACGCGATCAGCAAAGTTGTTGTGAGTACTGTCAAAACGGCGAACATTAGAGATGTTTGGTGCTTGGCCTCCACCAAAAACAATCTCAACAGGGCGATCATTTTTGCTAAAACCCCAAGACATGCTCAATTCGTCTTCTGTTTTGCGGATGGCAACTATTTCTAATTCGGTCATTCCTTCAGCAAGTAACTCGGCGTGATCCGGCTTGTGAGCGGCACCATTATTTTTTGCTGCGTTAGAGTAAAGCGGCCACAAGTAACCAGGGGCCACGCCGGCGTCGCGTAACCTATTCGACCATACCCATTCGCCTGGGACAGGATCATTACTAACAACATACCGTACGCGGTTGCCCATCTTCGTCGCATAAACATTTACGCTAAGTTCATTGTCAGGACGGACTGTCGTAAGCATAGGCTCACTCGACATTGCTTGGATAGTTTCAATAACATGAAAGACTGGTTTTTTGATGCCGTGTTCCGTTATCGAGCCCATGCCGTTTCCAGTAAAGTCACCCATGCCAATATTGTCTCGCGTAGCATCTTGTATCATGAACATAATATTTCCGTCCAGCCCTAATTCGCGGGCTGTCGTTTGAAACCCGGCGTAGTTAGCAGCATTGTGTCCGCGATCGAACTCGGTATTCGGCCTTGCATAGATGTTCCATTCAGAAACTATTAACTTGACATCGGACATGTTGTAGCTGTCCAAGCGCTGTCGTACCTCTCCTAGAAACCCTGAGTACCGCAAGCTATTGGCAATAGTGTAGTGGTGCCAAGATACGAAATCTAAAGGTAGATTGTTGGCAGCGGCATGATCGATTAACGACAAAATTGCCGATTGAGTCCCGCCCATTTCGGACATGTACCCGGCCAATCCCATTCCACCCACTTGTATTTCCGGCCAGCGGATTTTAATTTTTTGAGAAGCGGCCGTGTAGATTTTCAAGTAGTCAGCGATGTCTCCGTTGTAAAATTCACGACGATCTGGCTCATTCCATATTTCTACAAAGCTAGGCACGAACCCGTTGAGCAATTCGTAATTCTCGAGCCTAGTGACAACCGTATCGGCCCAGATATCAGCGCTCATCGGGCTCCAGCGCGCATAGGGCGCTAGGCCATGGGAATAGTCTTCACCCTTCGTAGACGGAGATTGATCGAGAGGAGTTCCCATCGCGGTTAGCCAGGTTTTGAGCCCGATTCTTTCGCCTTCCAAGAACGAGGTTGGCAAATTTTCGCGAGAAAGATTGACTCGCATATCACTGCGTAACAGCCCACCACCAGTGCCGGCGTTATTCAGTTCACGCATGAGGGCCTCAGTAGTGCGAGCACTCGCAAAAAATCCCTTGGCAGCATCTCCTGGCGGAACATCGTTGGCCCCACTGCTGTGATCAACGTAAAAAGTAGCAAGGCCAGACTCTGTGTCTGGAGGATAGATGGGCTCACTTGCATCGCCACCGCCACTATCTGGCGGACTATCTGGCGAATCTTCACCGGCAGCCCCACAGGCTGGAAGTAAAGTTGTTAGAAGTGCTAATAGTAAGATTTTTCGGAATCGCATGATGTTCTGAGGTACCCCTCACACACATTTGCGGCTCAAAATCTACTCACTAAAGTAGATAATCACTATTTCTTCTTATAATTTTTCTTTACCCACTTCTGCCAAACGGACTCGAAATCACCCTCGTCAAAGACAAATATCTGGGCGACGGTCTCTTTGTCGCGCTCTACAAGCTGCTCAGCAGAAGGAACTAGGGTTGGCGCATAGCTGTCTTGCATCCGATGCAGCCATTTTGCCACCCAGTCTCTATGCTCCTTTAGCAGAAAATCTACACGCGCCCACGCCATTACGTGGTCGTTATAAGACAGCGACTCCGGCGAACCCCATGCTGTCATCTCTTGATAAGAAACGGCAATATCGTGGTCGACTCGTTTGCGGGTCTTAGTGTCCCACTTCCAGATGTTCTTATCTTCTGAATTGTAGAGTCGTTTATCAGTGAAGTAGTTGCGTTTCTGGTCAATGTCGCGGGCTAACGAATGAGCAACGCCCAGAGGCAACCAAGTCGGCATCGCTTGACCATAGTGCCGGTAACCGTTTAGAAGGTTCTGAGTAACGGCGTACACCATCGCGCAGTGCATGGTCGTATCAGAAGCGAGGCCCTCATTTTGGGCGGCACAGGCATATAGTAGAGTGCCTTCGCCCGGAAACAAAAAGCGAATAGGGATAATGCCCGTATCCCCCATGAATGCTGTGCGGTAACGGCCAATACTACTCTCTTTGTCAAACAGCAGCAAAGTAAATTTAGACTTCATCCCTAAGTAGGGACCTTCGCCCATGTACTTACCGTTTTTTAATTGACCAGGGCCCGTCGGGAAATCATCGTCGCTAACTTGCAGGATACCCTGAATGCTGGTGTATAGCTTTTCGATACGCATGGCATACAGGTGGAGCCGTAACCATTTATCGAGCACCTTCACGCGCCGAGGTATGTTCGGAATAAATTCGCGTAACTCATCGAGCTCGCTTTCTATTTTACTTTTCTCTACTTTATCTTCGCGAGAAATCTTATAGCTCGGCAAACAACAACCAATTTTAAAGTGCTTAGTTTCGATGAAGATTATATCTTCGTCGCCAATGGCATCTTCGATGTTTACGGTACCGTGCCCATCGGCCCAACCGAAATCGCCCATAGCTTCATATCCAGCTGCGCGCCATACATCTTCGATATTCTCGGTGTACGGATCTTCCCTATACTCTTGTTCTTTCTTGTCGTCTTTCTTCTTTTGCGCGCTAGCAAAGGTAGTACATGTGACTAATGCTAGGCACAAAAGAGAGAAACGTACAATTAGGGAGCGACGATGCATCTCCCTAATTGTAATAAATTACTGGCCAGCCGGCAGGTCGTTTTTGCGCGACTCCAGAAGTTCTGCGAGCGCGTTTGGCGCTTCGTCAGGACTCCTTAGCTGAAGGTTAGAAAGCACGGCTTCCTTTTCTTTAGCTGCTACCATTTCTTTTTGTGCGGCTTCTAGCTGCTTGCCGTACTTTTTAAGCTTTTTAGACTTAGGACCACGTTTTTCTAGCTCGTCGTCGATTGTGATTTCAAGACGTTGAATCTTTTCATCAAGCATGTCGTAAACATACATGAGCTTAGTTATTTCCTTAGCGGCCTTCTTTGCGTCTTTTTTGTATTCCGCCTTCAAGGTTTCGTGCATGTTGCCCAACAATTCGCTACGAGACAAATCTCCGCGCAATGCAATTGGATTACTACCATCCCAGCGCGACACGAATAAGTGCGGCGGGTGGTCACCCTCGAACAAAGTATGGAATGGATGCTCGTCATTAAGAATGTCTGTAGGCAACTTAACGCAATGGAACCAACGCGTAACTATCAAGACAGCCTCATTATTTTCATAGCTTGAAAGCAATGCGTCATCCGTACCGTTACATAGCAAGCACTCGCGAAGCACTAGCAACGGGCGGCGATCGTCGCCTGCAACTGTGTAGTAAGCTTCTTGCTCTGGAAGAGCGGCCTCTATCTTTGTTGCAATAGTTGCGTTGGCGCCTTTGGCCTCGTCGCGCTTATAGATGTTATGAGTAGGGAAATCCCACTTTAACTTCATGATATCTTTAGCCGTTTGACCGTGCGGCGGTAATGGCATTGCTGCGCCACCGCCTGCTGGGGTCGCTGGACCTGCGCCACCACCGGGTGTTGAAGGTGCGCCTGGAACGCCACCACCGGTAGGAGTAGATGGAGAAGCAGGGCCTGCGCCTCCTGGATTTGATGTGTCACCCGGACCCGAGTAACCAGCGCCGCCGCGAGGGCCGCCGCCGCCTCATCATTGAAGCGCGCCAAATGCCGGAGAGCTGAAAACAGCTATGCCGACTAAAGCTAAAGTTGTGCTAATTATTTTTTTCATTATGTTACCTATGTTGGTACACACCAATCTTAACGTATTTCCGCTGATAGTTAGTCTGAAAACGAAAAAATTAGCCAATCGCAGAGCGACACAATCGCCTTGTAGCGATTTACGGCCATTTCAGCGTTTTCGTCATCAGGCTCGTCGCTAATCAAATAGCCGTTCGCCGCCCATTTGTAGCTATCGAATCCATCCTGGCGCATATTCGCCAGCCCACCATCGTAAATCACGAAACCATCGGCGTTGCACCCAAAATGGTAGATGCTGTCGTCGAGAAGACTTGTCCCCAGGCCTTTGTAGCCTTTATGCCCCAATCCTGCGGCATGAAACAGGGTGGGGATGACATCTTTATGGCTGCCTGGCGTCAGTGGATTTGCCTGGTATTGCTCGCTGATGGAATCGGGTGTGAGTAATACAAAGGGTACGGCGCGCTTAAGAATAAGCTCGCTCTGAGCAAAAGGGATGCCCATGCCCGCGGTGTGGTCTCCGGTGATGCCAATTACCGTGTCGTTTGCGATCCCGCTTGTCTCTAAGTCGTCTAGGAAATGACCCAGCTGGTGATTTGAATATTGATAAGTCAAAATTTGCTGCTGCTGTATGGCGCTTAAATCTTGGTTGCCCGCGGCCAGTTGCAAAAACGATTTGCTTGGGTTTAATTCTGGCAGGTCAAAGTTCGCCGGCAACTGGTTTGGCGGATGATTGGTGGTGGTAAACACAACCATAAATGTAGGGCGCTGCGCTTCCTTTAGCCGGTCACTTACTGCGCGGAACAAATGCTCATCCCAGAGCCCCCATGGCGCGGCATCTTGTTCTAAGTCTAGTTGGTAGTGCTCTGCAATTTCTTTTTGCCCGACTATTTCTTTGTAGTTCTGTAAAGGTAAGAACTTGTCGAGGTCGCGCCAGTTTGTTTCTCCGCCATAATAAAAAGCGGTGTCATAGCCTTGGTTAGCAAACAGTGAAGCAGATGAGGTTAGAAAAGTGGCACCTTGACTTGTGCCTTGCGAAAGCTGTTTGGTGTTTGGCCGGTAAGGCAAATTGGTGAATAGACCAAGAATGCTGCCGGCAGAAATATTGTCAGCTGGCAAAAAGCGTTCAAAGAGAACACCGTCCTCAAAGTGTTGTTTGGAACTGCCAAGCAAGTCGAAGTCATTGTCTTGGAAGCGCAGTAGATGAGTGGCGAAACTTTCCATAACCACCAACACCACGTGCGGTTTGCTGTCACTGCTAATTTCGGGTTTAAAATATTGCGTGGGAATCTTGCTGAAGACAGTGTCGCCCTCAAAGATGCTATTGGGGAATAGTTCGCTAAGAGCGTCGTCAGCTGTGGCGTAGCCAAATTCTTTGGCTGTCGATAGCTCGCCCTCTTGTATTCGGTTCCAGACCGTTTCGGCAAGCTTCTCAACAGCGTTTTCGCTTACCGAACGCACAAAGTTTGATTGCGGAAAATCTTTGTTAAGTTCGACAAAGACCGGCGTTAGCGATATCGAGCAAAGAATAACAGTGCATACTAAATGACAGCTGAAATGCCAATTGAACATTATTTCAACTTGTTTTCTTTCGGGCTGTTTCTCGATATGCAAGAAGTGTGAAACACGAAAGGCGCGGCGGACTACCCGGTAGAGCAAATAGGTGGTCCCGAGAATCATTGCGAAGTACAGGGCCAATGGGTATGTTTCCCAGGCACTAATCAGTACGGCGCTGACGTCGTCTTCAACTGCGCCAAAGGCGAGAATGTTGAAGTGGCTCTGAAAGTAAGAATAATAGATTTGATCAGCGCCAAGTGCGATGAAAATGAATGAAATCACGAAGGTCCAGTAAAGTGTCGTACGGGCTAACCAAAGACCCCAGCGTTTTGCCGTGCGCTGGCGCATCCACAAAAGTGAAAGAGTGGTTGGCAGCGAAATCAATGACAGGATTCGCAAGTCGTGCAATACTCCGAAGGCGAATGCTGATGGCAAGGCGCTGAAAAAATCGGTAAATATCTCAGGGTGAGCAAACTGAATCGCGAAGAGCAGGCGAAAAGCACTCATGATGATTAGCAGTGTTGCCATCAGCCACCATATGCGTTTAATGGCAGCAAGCAAAGCATTGCGCGGACGTATAGAGTTAGGCATTTAGTTTGATGCAGCTGTCGACTGCTGCGCGCCAGCCTGTTAAAAGTTGTTGGCGCTCGTCATTTTTCATCGTTGGTGCGAAGCTGTCACCGCTTATTGTAACGTAACTGCCGAGGCTTAATAAGCCGTGTCCAATGGCGGCACAACGCGCTGCTCCCCAGGCGGTTGCTTCAAGGTTGGAGGGACGCACTACACGACATTGCAGAATATCGGCAAGGTGCTGTAACAGCCAATCGTTTGCCGCCATCCCGCCATCGACTTTTAAGGCGTCGGGCAAATCACTTGAGAAGATGTCGTGACATTGATAACTAACGGCTTCGAGTGCCGCGCGGACGATTTCTTTGCGTGTGGTTTTGCTACTGATACCAATCATTACTGCCCGCGCATCAGGGCTCCAATGGGGTGCGGCAAGCCCGCTGAATGCCGGTACTAAGTAGACTCCGCCGGTGCTGTTGATGCTGGCGGCAATTTTTTCACTGTCGCTAGTGTGGTCGAGGATGCCGAGCGAATCGCGTAACCACTGCATGGTGCTACCACTTGAAAAAATACTACCCTCCGTGGCGTAGGTAATCGTGCCTTTGTAGCTGAATAAGATTGTTGTTAATAACCCACTGTCGTTTGGACGGAATACGTCGCCGATGTTTTGTATGGCAAAAGCTCCCGTGCCAAGCGTACATTTGCCATTGCCTTTCGTGAGGCAGTTTTGTCCAATGGCTGCCGACTGCTGATCACCAATCAGTGCGCGGATAGGTATGGTTATCTCAAATAAGCCATCCGCAGTGGCCCCATAATCGTCAATCGAGTTCATTACTTGCGGTAAGATTTCTTGCGGAACATCGAACAGCGCGAGTAGTTCCTCGCACCAACGGTGTTCGACTATATCAAACAACATCGTTCGCGAGGCGTTAGAGGAATCAGTGGCATGCAGCTTGCCATGGGTTAATTTGTATAGCAACCAGCTATCGATAGTGGCGACGCCCAAATTATTATTAGCCAACGCCTCTTTGACTTTGTTATCGTTTTTTAATCCCCACTCTATTTTGCTCGCCGAAAAATAGGGGTCAATGACCAACCCAGTACGCTGCTTGACAAACTCGCTGTGCCCGGCATCAATGAGCTTGCGGCAGGCTTCGGTAGTGCGGCGATCTTGCCAAACAATCGCCGGAGACAAAGCAAGCTGAGTCGTTTTGTCAAAGAAAACGACAGTCTCTCTTTGATTAGTGATACCCATAGAATCGATGCGTAAATCATTGAGGCTAGCATATGCGATAGCTTCGCTACACAGCCTAAACACGTCATTCCATATCGCATTAGCATCTTGCTCAACCCATCCACTTTGCGGGTAACTGCTAGGAAACTCGTGCTGAAAAAGTTGGAGCACTGCGCCGTCAAGACCAAAAAGAACCACTCGTGACGAGGTCGTTCCTTGATCGATAGCGAGGATGGCGCCTCGCATTATTTAATCACAATATTCTGTTGCGTGTTGCGCGTCGAATTCGCAATCGGCGGCATCCCTAAAAGAGATAAGCACAAGTTCCCGGCATCGATATTACGAATAACAGGCAGCTGCCCAACCTGCGGACGCGGATCGTCGATACCCGGATCGCGGTGGGTGTCCGCATTAAGGTCTATTAGATCAGCATTAACCTGACCGTCACCAGTCCAAGTTATGAACGGAATAACGTAATTAATCCATAGGTGGCCAATGCCATGATGATTGTGATGCGGTGCACCACCACCGTGGTCGGCGGTTAATACAATCGCTGTGCGCTTAGCGTATTCGGGGTTGGCATCTAGATAATCAAAAAGATCGCCGAGCAAGGCATCGACAGCAGCAATGGATTGCATATATTTCGAATCGGCAGACAGGTTCCATCCGTGATAATGTCCGGCGGTGTCGGGATGTAAGAAATGGATAAAGTTGAATGTGCGTTGTTGCGAATGATTTTTTAAGTCATTAAGCAAGTGCGCCATTTCTTTATCGCCATTTGATTCGATCAAGTAGTCATCAATAATCTCGCCGTAGCTTTGCTTGAATAAGATAAACTTTTTCTTTGATGCTATTAGCGACGAATGTACTTCGTTAGCAGCGGTGACGGTGAAGATGCTATCCATTATTTTGCCATCAGCGTCAATCAATCTAGTTTCTTCAGAGGGCGTACCATTCTCGGTGTAATTATGGCCGCCATCTCCATTTGTCAAACGTGAAGTAAGCATGCCAACGTGATTAGGCAGAGTGACCGTGAAATCACAGTCGGTCCGCGCATTTAATGTGTGGGCGCCAGTTAGCAAGCGCTGGAAGTTGTGAAAAGACTTGGCCTGGTCTGTCAGTAGGGCATCAGAACGTAGCCCGTCGACACTTACAAGGATGACATGGTCGTATGTCGGCGATTGTAATTGTGTAAACGACGCAAGGATTATTGAAATCAACATTGCCATAGTTTACAAAAACAAGAAGGCTCCGCCAAACATGTTGACGAAGCCTTAGTTTCGTAAGGGGATATCCTTACTCGATGTATGTGCCAGCAGCGTTTGATGTGCTGCCAGGCTCAAGCGCTTGGAGCAATACCGATAAACCAACATAACTAGCTGGAAGGTAAACGTTAAAGCTGCCATTGCCGTTTATGTCGGCATTTGCAGTGGCAATGTGTTGTGGACTACGAAGGCCAAGATCGACGCCTAATGAAGGTATCGAGAATGTCCCGCGACCTGCGGCAGAACCGGCAAGGTAAACAGTGCCGTTGGGGGTGCCGTTTGAGAACGGTATCGCATTCGTTGCGCCAGCAGAAAGGCCGTAAGGCACATCAATGTGCATGCTGTTAGCGTCGGCAGTTGATGCGAATGCTTCAACCTCGCCAGTGAAAGAAACTCCGACTGAGATACCCGTGGCCGGGTCATCTATATCGACAGCGATGTCCAAGTCGCACCACAGGCTAATAGTGCTACCGTTTTGACTAACTATGCCAGATATTATTGTCGGAACCCCAGTAAGGCCGGCTAGAGATGCATTAGAGTTTCCTAGTATTCCTGTCATCACGTAGTTGCCTTTAGTCACCACGAAGGAAGTGACAGCGTCAAAGTCGCCGGTGCTCGAATTAATAGTAAAGGATGGAGCTGAAAAGGACATTTCTAGATTGAAAATGTCAAATTCGGCCAAAGGCGGCAAGAACCAAAGTGGGTTCGGTATCTCTCCGTGCAATGTTGTTGGGCTTGTGTAAGCTAAAGCCCCATTGAAAGTACCCGATTGAAATGGGCTGCTTGCGGAATCCAACATAAAATCAAAGGTTCCTCCCATTCGTAAAGTGCTTGGCGAGACATTAATGGTGCCAAGGCTTGAGGTGACATCCCAGGCTACGACATTGTTGGGCTGGTCTAACTGTCCAGAAAATTGCACGTTCTGCGCGGCAAGAGGTGACGCAGCAAGAATGAAGATGAGTGGAAGGGAGAATTTCATGACTTTCACTATAGCGCATAGTCTGCGATCAAAGGGGCATGGTCAGAAAATCTTTCATCCTTAAAAACCCTTGAATCCACGGCTTTTTTTGCAATGTTGGAAGTGCATATCTGGTAATCGATACGCCACCCGGTATTGTTGGCGAAGGCGTTCCCGCGATTTGACCACCATGTGTACCCCTCACCCTCCACTTCAGGATACAAGCTTCTGAAGTTGTCAATCCACTTGTTGTCGGTGAATAAGGACGTCATCCACTCACGCTCTTCGGGTAAAAAGCCAGAGTTTTTCTTGTTGCCGCGCCAGTTCTTGAGATCTTTCTCGGTATGCGCGATATTCCAGTCGCCGCAGATGACTACCTTGCGGCGCGTTTTGGCGATTTCATCCATGTAGTCTTTAATTTTATCCATGCACTGATATTTGAAGACTTGCCGCGAATCTTTTGACGAGCCAGACGGTAAATATAGTGAAATAACGGATGTTTGCCCGAAGTCGAGGCGAATCATGCGGCCTTCAGCGTCGAAGGGCTCCCAGCCCAGCCCAATATGCACGCGAGTTGGTTTTTCTTTGCTGTAGATGGCGACTCCCGAGTAGCCAGGACGTTCGGCGCAGTTAAAGAAGCTGTGCATGCCTTTGGGCTTGAGCATTTGCTCGGTGAGCTGATGTTCCTGAATCCTGGTTTCTTGCAAACAAATCACATCGGCATTTTGTTTCTCTAGCCACGGATAAAAACCTTTGCGTTCGGCGGCACGAATGCCATTCATATTTAAGCTGATAATGCGCATGTTAATTTGGTAAATCGAGGGCGGTTAATTGTTTTTCTATGTGTGGTTGCCATCCGCGGTTGGCCATGGGGCTGGCAGGAGAGGGGTGCAAGATAGTGCCGATTTTGACGTCGTAATCGGCCAAAGTTTTTGCCGCGCGCGATTCTGCGAACTTGCCAATGCCAATAACCCATTCAGGTTTTAAATAGTCGACGGTTTTACGCAAGGCATTGTCGCAAATCGCAAACAGCTCATCGCGTTTTGCGGCTTTGAATTTGTCAGGAGTAAAATTACGCCCGCCTTCTTCCATGAAAACGAGTGGGCAGTAATTGCATACATAATAGTAATCAGCGAAGGCGTCGGCGGATTCGAAACGATCAGCAACCCATCCCCATAAGCGGCGTCCGCTGACTTCACTGCGTTGACAGTCGAAGCCTTCAATCGGGCGTTTAGGATGAATAATGTCAGGCTGTTTGACGCGGCTGGCGACGTTAAGGAAATCGCGGGCGGCAGCAATTTCGCCAAAAGGCACTCCGGTTTGTGCCATGCCCCAAGGTCCGGGGTTCATCCCCAATAAAATCGCCGACGGATTCTTGCGCCCGTATTTGCCTAAGAATTTTTCATGTGGCGCCCGGGCGTATTGCAGTGGATTGTATACATGCGTAACGGGCTCGGGAAAATCGAGTTGATCGCAAGCTGCAGCTAAATCGCGAGAGATGGTGACTAGTTTCATCGTTCTAAGTGCGGGGGAACAGTATTCTATGCTCATGCAACGCGTACTTGAACCCGAAGTTATGGATACTGTAGAAGATGCAGCCACCTATGACGCCATGGACCACAGCGCGGTGAACGATTTGTTCATTGCGCGCTTGAAAGCACTGGGCGTGGCTGGCTTGTGTCTTGATATAGGTTGTGGGCCAGGTCATATCCCGCTGCAATTGGTGACCGAATGTCCAGAGGTTGATGTGGTGGCACTCGATCTTTCGAAGAACATGCTCTTGGTTGCGCTTGAACATCAAAAAGAATGCGCCAATGGTGAGCAGGTCGAGTTCGTGCATGCTGACGCTAAAGGCATCGGCTCCGATGATCACAGTTTTGATAGTGTGTTCTCTAATTCTATTTTGCATCACATCCCAGAGCCAATCGATTTTTTGCGCGAAGCATGGCGCGTGTTAAAGCCAGGGGGGATGCTATTGATTCGAGATTTGTTTCGCCCCGATAGCGAAGAACGCGCCCGCGAATTGGTCGCCATGTATGCTGGCGAAGAATCGCAACACGCTCAAGATTTGTTTTACGACTCGTTGTGTGCCGCGCTCCGTCCGTACGAGCTTGATGCGCTTGCAAAAGAAATCGGAATCCGTAATTACAAAATTATTACAGATTCCGATCGGCACATGTCGTTGCAGATTAAAGCAAAGACATATTAGTTAATCACTTTGGCTACTAAGTTAGATTTAACCGAAGCGTTACCGCCTAGGCCACGCCTAGCAACGGCCTGCACATAAGCTGTTGCGCCAACGGGCGCGTTAGGCGAAATGCTAACATTAGTGCCTGCTGCGCCAAACGAGTTTACGCTAGCTGAGCCAACATTGAAAACCGGTAGCCCGAGGTCAAGCGCCAGTCCGCCGAGTTGTGGCGGGGCATAGACACCGGAACTGAGCGACACTAAAAAGTAAATAGTTTCGCCCACAGTACCGTTGGTGGCATTGAGTGCAGCTATTCCGCCAGCAACGATATTGCTAACGCTTAAATCTAAATCGTGCGCCAATTCAAATTCACCGATCCAGGTAAGCCATCCCGATGTTCTGAATTCGTTGTGGCTCCAGTATTTGCCTGGGATAACAGGATCTTCTTCGAGCCCCGAGTAATCTCCCCAGCGACTGCCCGTTTCTGGTGAAGTACTAGACTGCAGAAGTTCGGGTGTGCGGAAAGTTCCGGTTGGGTCAGCAGCAGCGCGGAGGACCGATTCGATGCTAATGTATTGCGATGACGATGAGCGCGAGAATGAAATCGCCGCGGTGCCGTTTGCGCTAACGTTGATGTCTCCAAACCAAGTGTGCTGGCCACTGCCATAATCCAGGGTTCCAGATTGAGCTAACGCCGGGTATGAACCTGATGTCGGCCAACCGTTTAAGTCGATTTCATACCATCGCACTTGGCAGGCATTGTTGTTACCGGTGTTGTGACATAACCATAGTTTGTCGTTGCGCACCACACCGTTTTTGATGCGGTAGTCGATGGTTGAAGCTTGATTAGAAGTGCCCATTTGGCTGGCATTTGGCGGAAAGCTATATGACGGCACCGATAGGTATTTGCTGTGCAAAACTGGGCTACCATTTGGATCGGTAATTGCCCGCAACATAATTTGAGTTGAGCTACCAGCGTAGGTTGTGCCAAAGTAAGCGGCGGTGCTTGTCGCGTCGTAATTTTTTGTTGCGCCAAGAGATTGCGTGCTAGTTGAACACTGCTTTTGCTTCATGGTGACCGAAGTGCCGTTGATGAGTTTGCTCATATCCCACATGAAGATCCTGTTGCCGCCACCGCTAAAGCAATCGCCTGCTAAGAATAGTGCATCTTTGTTAACACCCATGTTCGGGAAATCAAGGAACACGCAAGTCGAAGTTACCGGGAAGCGGTATTTATGCCATGTGCCATTCGGATCGTTGTCGTCCGATACCGCGATACAAATAGCATCGTTGTTTCCGGCGCCATCGGCCGCAGCGACAACATAACGTTGAGTATGCGGATCATATAAAGCGACCGGGTCAAAAACGAAACCTCCCGCGCCTACGGAGCTCCAGAAACCCACAAGGCTATCGGAATAACTTTGATTACCACTCTTATCAAAAATACGGATGCCACCATTCACTACGGCAACTATGTGGTTGGGGCCAACGGCTAAATCAGGGTCAGGTGGTGTCCAGCCTGTTGAGCTGAATGCTTGGAAACCGCCGGTGCCGCCTAGAGCCATCGGTGGGGTAGTCGGCGCTGGTGCGACAAAGAATGGGTCGTAAACAGGTTTGGCCTCATTGCCATAAACATCGCTGAGCTCTAGGTCGGAGCCGGCGGCGCGGGCAACGACTGCTTCTGGTTTTTCTGGCTGCAGTGATTTTGGCACTACAAAGCTGAGCCCCACTGCGCGATGGTCGGTGCCGGTGTTACCGTGCCACGCCGCGATGATTTGATCTTGCGATGACCAAAGTAGATGCTTGCCATTGTGTCCAACTTGCAAATTTTGCTCGCCCTCATCAAAAATGTTTAGGCGCAGTGCTTCGCCATTCAGCTCGCCTTCGGCGGAATACTTTTGCGCGAAAACAGAAGCCATCTCATCCGGACGGTGTCCGGGGCCGCGCCAGAGTTTGTTTTGGTGAGAGGTGTAGGCAACAATAAATTCACCGTTGTCCGCAACGGCCACTTGTCCGCCTGAGCGCATATCACTGTTGGCTCCCGGCACGATGAACTCATCAGCGGCAGGGCTGAGGTCGCTATTAAAGCGACGCGCGGTGACATCGAATTGGCTGCCGTCGAGGGTGCTCATCCAGCTAACGACGAAAGACCCGTCATTCGCAGAATCGATGGATGGTTCAAAAGCTAGCGACGAAGCGCCATCGTGAGCCGAGAACAACTTTTGAGACATCTTTTGGTTCTCATCGAAGTTTATTAGACTGCCCTGAATACCCTCTGGTGATCCAATAAGATCAGTACAGGCCCATGCGGCAAGAACGCCTTGTGGGTGAGGAGCTAGAGAAACAAGATTAAGGCCGCGTTCATCATTTGAATGGAGAATAAAATCTTCAGTCAACGGCTGTCCTTGCTGGTCGAAAACACGTCCAAAAAGGGTGTTAACGTTATTTTTTTCGCTTACCCAGGCAGCCATGATGTCGCCATTAGGTAGTGCGCAGCAAACGCCATCGCGCTGATTGCCAACGATGTCACTATTCACGCGAAACTCATCAGACTGTGCGGTACATGTGCGATTTCGCACAGCGAAACGGCGTCCGTACACTTCAGTGCCAGCGCCATCTTGCCCGATTGAACGCCAGAAAACCCACGCAACGTCGTTGTCATCAATAAAAACAGATGGCTTGGCCTGCTCGCGCGGGAGGTACTGATTGACGTGGATTTCAGTGCCGATAGGGCGTCCTAGCGGGTCGAGGTATTGAGCGAATACACCAAAAGAACCTTGTTCTTGGCGCCTTGAGCCCCATACAGCCAATATATTGCCTTGTGAGTTGGTGGCGATGCTCGCCTCTGTTTGGCGGTTGTTGGTGAAAGTATTGGCCTGAACGTCAAATTGAGCGTTCCCAGGAAGCTGTGTCGCAGCAAGAAGAATGAGTGTTAGAATCATGCTATTGACTATAACATGCAATTTGGGTTGATGATGCCTAATGTTGGCACGCTTTTTGCTGATTTATACATGCGAAATGGCCTAAATAGAATACAATTACGAGCCTCAGGTTCGCCTTACTAAGATGATAGTCCAGATTAAAAAACTCACCCTTGCATTACTAATCAGCTGCGTAGCGGCTTTAGTTGGATGTGTCCCCGCTTCTGACTCGTCTTCGGTTTCGGCGACCGGCGCATTCAGCGTAGTTAGCGTGAATATTCTCGAGGGAGAAACGTGGGCACTCAATC
>Ga0233427_10002636_pt1 | contig 16634 bp, 12 predicted proteins | sample SI_118_April2016_5_FD_179885 | JGI IMG/M metagenome (GOLD analysis project Ga0233427, IMG submission 179885) | Seawater microbial communities from Saanich Inlet, British Columbia, Canada - SI_118_April2016_100_MG | ecosystem: Environmental > Aquatic > Marine > Inlet | place: Canada: British...
ATATGCTTAATTCATGACTACTCAAGCATGGCACCAATCCTACGACAACGGGGTCCCAACCGAAGTCGACTTTCAAGATATCCCTGTTGGCGAGTTTCTAAATCTTGCCAATCGCGATTACGCTGACCACGACGCGCTGGCGTTTATGAATTGCAAATTTACGTATGCGCAGCTCAAAGAAGAGGTCGATCGTTTCGCTACGGCGCTTTCAAATCTTGGTGTGGTTAAAGGCACTCGCGTTGCTGTGCAGGCTCCGAATATCCCACAGACTCTGATTTCGTTTTTGGCGATTCAGCGTTTGGGCGCGCATGCGGTAATGACTAACCCGTTGTACATGCCGCGCGAAATAGAACACCAATGGAAAGACGCTGAGGTCGAAGTTGCAATCACCTGCGACTTTATTTGGGAGCAAAAAGTGAAAGCGATGCGCGATAGGCTTCCGGTGCGTCACTACATCATTGTGTCGATCCCCGAGTACCTAAAATTTCCGCTCAATTTGCTGGCGCCGTTGAAGCTGAAAAAGCAAGATCCGCCGATGTTTGCAAAAGTAGAAACTGAAAACACGGTACATAAATTTCGCGCCTTAGTGAATGCTTCGGCAGCTACTCCACCACGAGTAGACATTAGCATGGATGACATCTCGGTTATCCAATACACAGGCGGCACAACGGGGCTGTCTAAGGGCGCGATTCTGACGCACCGTAATCTGAGCAGCAATGTGCAACAAGTTCGGTCGTGGTTCACCGGTGTAGCAGAAGGGGAAGAGGTGCTTCTGTCTGTGTTGCCGTTCTTCCATATTTTCGGATTATCCGTTTGTATGGCATGGCCAATGTCAGTTGGCGCTAAAATTGTGCTGCAGCCAAACCCTCGCGATATTGACGGCATGGTGAAAAATTTGGTTAAGCATAAGGTGTCGTTGTTCCCGGCGTTGCCCGCATTGTTTAATGCGATCAATAATTACGATGGCATCGAAAAAGTTGATTTGTCAGCGGTAAAATATTGCTTCTCCGGCTCAGCGCCTCTCCCAGAAGATGTGCAGCAAAAGTTCGAAGACATGACAGGAGCGATTATCGTTGAAGGCTTTGGCTTAACCGAAACATCACCTGTCGTAACAGCAAATCCATTACAAGGAGTACGCAAGATAGGCCACATCGGCATTCCGGTGTCGAGTACCGACGTGCGCATCGTTGATCCGGAAGATGGCCTAACCGATATGCCGTGTGGCGAGGCAGGAGAGTTAATTGTTAAAGGGCCACAAGTCATGCAAGGTTATCTCAACAACCCAGATGAAACTGCAAACATGCTGCGTAACGGCTGGCTATACACCGGCGACTTAGCAACGATGGATGAAGAGGGTTACTGCAAAATAGTTGGCCGCAAGAAAGATATGATTATTGCTTCGGGGTACAACGTTTACCCTGACGAAATAGATCGTATTATTACTTCACACGATGCCGTGTTTGAGTCATGCACCATTGGCATCCCCGATGAGACACGTGGCGAAACAGTTAAGGCCTTTGTTGCGCTTAACCCTGGCATGTCGGTCACGGCCGAAGAGCTAGACGAGTATTGTCGAGCAGAGTTAGCCGCTTATAAAGTTCCTAGGTCATGGGAGTTCCGTGACGAGCTACCCAAGTCGGCAATGATGAAATTGTTGCGTCGCACATTGCGCGATGAAGAAGTCGCGAAGATGGGGTAATCACAAATATGGACTTCCCAGATTTAACAGGACAAGTAGCTGTCATCACCGGCTCTAGTCGTGGCATTGGTAAAAACATTGCCTTGCGTTTAGCGCGTGCTGGCGCCGACATTGTTGTTGCCGCGAAAAGTGAGCTCTCTAGAGATAGTTTGCCAGGCTCGATTCACGAAACAGTTTCTGAGATTGAGGCACTCGGGCGGCAAGCTTTGGCTGTTCGCACCAATGTGCGCGATGCCGATCAACTTGAGAGCATGGTCAACGCAGCCCTCGAGCGCTTTGGTCGCATTGATATTTTGATTAATAATGCCGGGGCGCTGCATTGGCGGTCCGTCGCCGATACTCCGCCCAAGCGTTACGATCTGATGATGGAAGTCAACGCGCGCGCAGCTTTTGTCGCTTCACACTTTGTGTTGCCACATATGATAGAACGCGGTAGCGGAACGATCATTCAAATGTCGCCGCCCATCGACTTGCGCATGTTGCCAGGTAAAACAGGTTATTGCATGTCTAAGTTTGGCATGAGTTTGTTGGCCATGGGCCTGGGGGCTGAAGTTAAAGCCACTGAGATTAAGTCGTGCGCACTATGGCCGGCGACCGCCATTGAATCGCAAGCAACGATTAATCACAAGTTAGGCGGACCACAATATTGGCGTAAAGCCGATATTCTCGCTGATGCTGTCGGCGCAATTCTAGCGGCTAACAGTGAGCAAGTGAATGGTAAGTGCCTTGTCGACGAAGACGTATTGTCGATGATGGGCGTTAGCGACTTTGAGCCATACAATTGTGTTGAAGGCGGCACTCCGATGCGCATCGTTGGCGATGGCGGCGGCGACGCTAGTCTTTGGCAGTCCTAGCAGTGTCTTCTTCGCGCGCTGGGTCGTAATCAATAGTCCCAGGCGCTGGCGGGAGGTATCGCAAGAAATGATTGCGTACTGCGCGTGATCTGTCACGCATTTCAGAGAGTTGCCAGCTACTGGTATCTATCGGCGGCAAATAATCGATGCGCACTGTGCCGCTCAATAAAGTCATACCGCCACCAGGATTTATTTCTTCGAGGCCGCGCATTACGCTGGGCACGATCGGTGCTTTAGTTTGGAGCGCAATATGGAAAGCACCAAGTTTGAAGTTGCCTAAGCCATTACCGCGTGAGCGCGTGCCTTCGGGTGCCATCCATATTGAAACACCATCGTCGTTGATGCGCGCAGCAGCAGCAGCCATGGAGGCTTGGGCTTTTTCGCGACTGTTGCGGTCGACTGCGATGAAGCCAAGGCGTGGCATTAAAAAACCGAACAACGGAATTTTAGAGAATTCTTTTTTGTACATGACCGATCCCGGGTCAGACCATTGCCCCGAGTAAATAAATAAATCTATAAGGCTGACATGATTGGCGAGTAATATTTTTGCGCCAGGCACGCCGTGGTATTGCTGGCCATGCACTTCTAGCTTTACGCCGAACATGAACAACATGCTTTTCCCCCAACCACGGATTAACGGCGTGCGCCATTTGCGCGAGCGCTTTGGGAAAACACCCACAACCACGGCGAGAAAACCTAGGTAAAGAAAACACCAAATGAATGCGAGTGGGAAAAATAGTCGCGCTCGCCATGCACCACCGGGAGGCGGCCCATTCCAAGTTTCCTGACGAGGTGGCGGGGTGCCGGTCATGAATTACAGTTAGTCGCGGTCGCCACGAACACGGATGCCCTGCTTCTCAAAGAATCGAGTGAGCTGAGTACGGCGGTCGCCCTGAATGGCTAATAAGTCGTTGTCGATACTGCCGCCAGTGCCTAGAGTTTTTTTGATGAACTTAAGGGTTTCATCCATTTTCTCTGCGGGGATGTCACGCACAGTAGTGATGACCTTGCCGCTACCACGCCGCTCGTAGCCCAACACTACTTCCTTGATTTCATCGCCGTTTTCGTCTAGATCGGGCAATGAATCTGGGTCGTCGGTAGTGCCTTCGATGCCGGCTTTTGCGAACAAGTCTCTAAAGGGATTATCAGAACTCATAGACTGATATTGTACTCGCGTGCGCCAGATTGTGCGCGGCATTAGAATACCTAGATGATAATTGTCACAGGCGGCGCCGGATTCATCGGCAGTAACTTGCTCAAAGCTCTAGAACAGCGCGACGAGCTTGTAGTTGTTGATTGGTTGGGCGAAGACGACAAGTGGCGTAATATTGCCAAGCGCGAATTGTATGACGTGGTGCGACCCGAAGATCTGTTTGATTTTTTGGAAGGTCGTGAGGATGACGTGCAGGTGGTTTTTCACATGGGAGCTATTTCTGCGACTACGGAAACTAACGTCGATGCAATCGTTAAGAACAATGTGCGCCTTAGCCTCGACCTGTTCCGCTGGTGCGGATTAAATAAGGTGCGTTTTATTTACGCGTCCTCAGCTGCAACTTATGGCGATGGCAGCAATGGTTTCTGCGATGACGACGCCATTGATGCTTTGGCGAGTTTGGCACCACTCAATGCATATGGTTGGTCGAAGCATGTGGTCGATCGTCGTATCGCGCGTGTGTTGCGTAGTGGTGGCTCGTTGCCTCCGCAGTGCGTCGGTCTTAAGTTCTTTAACGTGTATGGGCCAAATGAATACCATAAGGGAAATATGCGCAGCGTAGTGCATCAACTGCATGGTAAAATTAGCGCTGGCGAAGATGCGACTTTATTCCGTTCGCACAACTCAGAGTACAGTGATGGCGGCCAGTTGCGCGACTTTGTTTACGTCAAGGACATCGTCGACATGATGATTTGGTTTCTGGATAACCCCGATGTGCAGGGTTTATACAACGCCGGCACAGGTCAAGCGCGTAGCTTTTTAGATCTAGCAAATGCCGTTTACTCGGCGATGGGCAAGGAGCCGAATATTAAATTTGTCGATACGCCTGCCGAAATTCGCGACAAGTATCAATATTTCACAGAAGCTAATATGAGTAAGTTACAGGCAGCTGGTTTCAGTAAATCAGCCACGTCGTTAGAAGATGGCGTCAGAGATTATGTGCTCAACTATTTAGAGCAAGACGATTGCTATATTTAGTAAGGTAGCCACCAATTGCCACTGAGCAAGAACATCGACAGCATCACCAATGAGTCGGAATAGTAGCCAAGAGATGATTGGTAAAAGGTGTCGTACAAATCGTCCATCCAAATTTGCATATTAGGGTCGGTCATTGCAGCAACTGCGAAGCCACAAGAAAATTCTGGTGCGTAGGACGGCCCGCCGTATATCGGTGCGCCATTCATGTCATAGCCCGCGGCGATGCCATAGGGGTCGCCTGACGTCTGGTTGTGAATCCATAAGCTAATGTCACGCATCGGCTGCAAGGTGCGAGTGTCACCAGAAAAGATGGCGTCCCCGGTATAGCGAATAGGGTAGCGCAGGGCGTTCCAGCCGTAGTTGCCATCATTAGGTCCTTCGAGGAAATAGGGGTAGGCAGGCTTGTATGTCGTCGCGCCAGACCACTGCTCCATTATGAAGTCCGGCAATAAATGCGGATGCAAACTGAAATCTTGCGAGACCTGCGCGCTAGCAATCAAGCACGCATCGATAACGTCATCCCAGAATGAATCACCAGTGGCTATGGCGAAGGCGCGGAAATGGCCAATCATAAAATCGGACGGTCGTGATGAGTGTTCGTCCCATTGGCTGCCATAGGGGTCAACCCAATCGCCAAACATCGGTAACTTAGAATTCGGACCAATCACCGTTTTCAGGGCGGCAATACGATTAATGGCTTCAGTGTGATAATCAAAGCGTGTGTTATTGCCCCATTGCTTTTCAGCTAGGAGTAGCGCGTAGGCGATATCGCAATCACCATCAAAGGCCGAGTCATTACCCCATTGATCGTTGCCCTCGTGTTCTGGAACATACCAGTCCATCATGTGTAAGTTATTAGTCGTAGGGTGATCGATGACAAACTCATACAAACCATTGAAATATTTTCTAGCGTCTACGTCTTCGCCTGCCATGAGTGCGGTGAACAGCATGCCATATCCTTGACCTTCAGAAACCGTTGCGTCATAGATGCTCCATCCAGATGATATGCGATAACGGGGATGGCCGTCAGCTTCATTGCCTTTCTGCCAAAGGTAGTGGCTTATCCAATTAAAGTAATAGGTACTGGTGTGCTGATCGAGCTGCGCTTGCGAATATCGGCTTGGCTGAATAATCCCTGTTTGATAGGTGGTATGTTGCGGGAAGGGATAGTTCGGTGGTAAATTTACCCCAATATGTGGCGGGGCCTCATCTCGATCCGACACTGCAGAGCTGGAACGCTGACCGTTAACGTCAGATACCGGCAGGCACTGCACACAGAGCAGCGCCGCCAGAGCAATCGAGGTTAAGCGAATTGGGTTCATGGACAGAGTAATTATCGGCATTTATGGCAAATAACTTTATATACTAGATTAGATGAAAACAGTAATCCTGTGTGGAGGCAAAGGCACTCGAATTCGCGGTGCAGTTGCCGATGCACCTAAACCCTTACTGGATATAGCTGGACGCCCGCTAGTGCATCGTTTGATGGACCATTTTGCCGAATACAATTACAAGTCTTTTGTGTTGTGTTTGGGGCATAGAGGCGGTGAGATAAGAGATTATTTTGACCATGCCGATATCCCTAGCGACTGGAGCATCGAGTTGGTTGACACCGGCGAAGAGACTATGACAGGTGGTCGTTTGTGGCAGGTACGAGACTTGCTGCAGGAGCAGTTTTTTGTGTGTTACGGCGACGCGTTGTCGGATGTAGACATCAGTCAGCTGGTTGAGTTTCATGGGAAGCACGGTAAAACTGCGACACTAACAACCGTACACCCACGTTCCGATTATGGTTTACTTGATTTAGATGGATCGGGTTGCGTGCGCTCTTTTCGCGAGAAAGACGTGCAGCAGAACCAATGGATCAACGCTGGCTTTTTCGTGATGGATAAAGCGGTGTTTGAATATTTGAATGATGACGCGAACTTAATACTAGAAAGACAGCCGTTAGAAAAACTAACGGCTGTCTCAGAGTTAATGGCCTTCAAGCACGATGGCTTTTGGAAGTCAATGGAAACTTATCGCGACTGGCTTGATTTAGATGAGCGCTTTAGAGCCAATTCGTGATACAACGAAAACATAACAGGTACCACGAACATCGTTAACATCGCGAGCAGCATGCCGCCGATGGACGGAATCGCCATAGGCAGCATCAAGTCAGCACCGCGCCCCGTTGCAGTGATGACTGGTAACAGTGCCAAGATGGTGGTTGCCGTTGTCATCAAACACGGGCCGACGCGGCGCTTACCTGCAGCGATTACGGCATCGCGAATGTCTTGTTTCGTTTTAATGGTGGCCTTCTCAAAACTCTGTTTTAAGTAGGTGCCCATTACCACGCCATCATCGGTGGCAATGCCAAATAGCGCCAAGAAACCTACCCACACGGCGACGGATAAATTAAGAGGCTGCACGGAGAATAGCTCGCGCATGGAATGCCCGAATACGTCAAAGTCTAAAAACCATGGCTGGTTATAGAGCCAGAGTAAAATGAATCCGCCCGACCATGCGACGAATACGCCAGAGAAGACCATGCCCGTTAAACTGATCGAACTGAAATGAAAATACAGTAACAGTAAAATAAGAATCAATGCAATCGGTAAAACAATTTTCAGAGTAGCATTGGCGCGAATTTGGTTTTCGTAGCTTCCAGCGAATTTCCAGGTGACGCCAGTTGGCGGCTGCAGGGTGCCATTGGCGATCATGGCTGCTAAATAATCTTGAGCGTTTTCAACGACATCCACTTCCGCATAGCCTTCCTTCTTGTCAAAGATGACATAGGCAGTCAAGAAAGTGTCTTCTGTTTTTAGCACCATCGGGCCGCGACGGTATTCGACGTCCGCAAGTTGCGCTAACGGAATCAGATTGCCGTTGCTCATCGGTATCATCAAATTAAGGACGTCCTCTGGGCTGCTGCGTAGCTCGCGCGGGTAACGCACCCGTACCGAATAACGCTCACGGCCATCTACTGTTTGCGTGACTTTCATACCACCCATGGCGGATTGTAGGTGATGATGTACTTGCGCTACTGAAATGCCATAGCGGGCAGCATCATCGCGTCGCACTTCAACTTCGAGATAGGGCTTGCCCACTACGCGGTCGGCGAAAACCGTTTCTTCACGAATGCTATCTACATTCTTAAGATGCTTTTCAAAGAGCAACGATGCTTCTTCTAGCAGCTCTATATTAGGAGCCGCTACCTTTAAACCCATCGGTGCGCGCATGCCGGACTGCAACATGACCAAGCGCGTCTCTATAGGTTGTAGTTTTGGCGCCGAAGTCACACCTAAGAATTTAGTGGCAGCAATGATTTCATCCCAAATGTCATCAGAGTTTTTAATGTGATCGCGCCAGTTACGTTGGTAGCTGCCGTCATCGAGCTGGGTGTATTCCGGGTAGTATTCAATGATGGTTTCTACCATCGACATCGGGGCCGGATCTAGCGGAGTATTAGCGCGTCCTATTTTGCCGACGGCGTATTTCACTTCAGGGATGCCCTCTATCGCGCGGTCAAGTTTAGCGATAGTCTCCGCGTTGTGCTGAGTCGAAGCATGAGGCATGGTTGTTGGCATATATAAAAACGAACCTTCGTTCAATGCCGGCATAAACTCACGTCCCATTTCGGAGGCTATGTTTGCGCCCCATGTAATTGCAGCCAGCGGTAAGCATAGAAACAGTAACTTGAAACGTAAGCACCAGGACAAAATCCTTTCATACATCCTGTGAAAGAGCATGAAGCCGCCAATCAACATAAACAGCAGCAAGCCTACAAACACAAAGTTGAGCAGATACGAACTACCTAATCCAAGAGGTAACCAGTGCTTGGCTAGCAACATGGATAATGCAATTACGATTATCGCGATACTGGCTTTATGCAAACGCGTGGTGAGCGCCGCAGCCGGTTTTGGGTTTGGCCTTCTAAACAACCAGTAAGCTAAAATCGGCGTCAAAATCAAGGTGACGATAATAGCGGCTATCAAAGTAAAGGTCTTCGTGTAAGCCAGTGGACTAAACAACTTTCCTTCAGCGCCAGTCATAGTAAAGACGGGCAAGAACCCAAGTATCGTCGTGAGCATCGCAGTCATAATCGCCGAACCGACTTCAACGCTAGCATTGCGGATGGCATCGAAGCGCGATTCGTTCGGTTTGAGTCGCCGCAAATGCTGCAGGATGTTTTCTGTAAGCACAATTCCGATGTCCGCAATAGTGCCGATGGCAATCGCGATACCCGCAAGTGCAACTAAGTTGGCCTCAACGGCGAATAATTTCATTAAGCCGAATGCGCCGAGCACACTAATCGGGATGGTCAATGAAACTAATAATGCCGCGCGTAGGTGCATCAGCATGGTCAAAATGACAATAATCGTAACGATGATTTCTAGGCTCAATGCGTGCTCGAGTGTCCCTAGTGTTTCACTGATTAAAACCGAACGATCATAAAAAGGAATAACCTTCAAAGTAGATTTGCGGCCGTCAGGCAAAATACGTGTCGGCATACTTGCTTCAAGACTCGCAATTTTTTCTTTAACGCCACGGATGACCATTAGCGGATTTTCGCCATAACGCGCTGTCACTACACCGCCCACAACTTGTTCGCCGCCACGGTCTAGCGCGCCACGGCGCATTGCCGGACCCAGTGCAACATGGGCAACATCACTTACGCGGAGCGGGGTGCCGTCGCGAGCGAAAAGAGGGGCCTGCTCGATGTCTTTAATGTCTTTAATCCAGCCGCGGCCGCGCAGGACATATTCGACGTTGTTCATCTCAATTAAACCAGCGCCCACTTCTTTGTTAGAGTCTTTTACCGCTTGCTGCACAGCTTTTAAATCAACATTGAAAGCCTGTAGTGCAACGGGGTCGACTTCGACTAAGTACTCTTGCTCGTATCCACCCACTGAGGCCACTTCAGAAACGCCTTCTACGGACGATAGGGCATAGCGCACAAACCAGTCTTGCTGACTGCGTAATTCGTGCAAGTCCCAGCCGCCAATCACTTCGCCGTTTTTATCTACGCCTTCTAAGGTGTACCAATAAACTTGGCCAAGCCCGGTGGCATCCGGTCCTAATTTCGGACTTACGCCTTCTGGTAAAGTGCCCGATGAAAGCGAGTTTAATTTTTCTAGAATCCGTGAACGCGACCAATAAAAGTCGACATCTTCATCGAAGATCACATAGATGCTTGAGAAGCCCAGCATCGAGTAGGAGCGCACCGTCTTGACTTTCGGGATGCCCTGCAAAGCGATCGTCAATGGATAAGTGATTTGATCTTCGATATCACGCGGCGACGATCCTTCCCATTGCGTGAATACAATTTGCTGGTTTTCACCGAGGTCAGGTATCGCATCAGCAGCAATCGGATTGCGCGGAATGATACTGTTGTCAACGACTTTGTTGTCAAATGGGGATACCGAAAGGCCAACCAGCACAATGGCGCAAATGCTCAAGAAGAACACAAAGCGCTCGCGTAAAAAGACGGAAAATAGTTTTTCTAACATTGCTTTTGCCTAGTTTGATTTAGGTACTAATGATTGCTCGAGACCACAACGGTACATGCTTGCACCAAAGTACGGGTTCTCCACTTTTTCGCCACTGAACTGAATCCAGTTTGCGCCACGGTCGTCGAATGCCATCGGACAATGGAACACGGCGAGTTTGCCTAAGCTCGTGTGATACGGATACTTTGCAGCAAAGGCAACAGCATTTAACTCGACTAACTCAAAATCAATACGCGCCATTTCTATGTCGCTGTGCTTCGAGAAGTTGTTCAGTAGCGTCATCATTTTATTCAAATCGCTACGTAAATCTTTGAAGGTTTCGAGACTAACACTGTCGATGTCGACTTGAGAAATGACTTGCTTGATCTGCGAAGAAATCTTTTTGGCGGCAGGCAAATCGTCACTAGCGAGTGCTTTAGACAAATCAACGTTAAGCGCTAGGGCATGACCCAATTGTTTTTGAGTAGCAAATGGAATCCCCTCGGCCTTAGTAAGCGTAGTGCTCTGCTGCTCGGCGCTCATCATGCTAAATTTGCCATTAATTTGTTGTTCGCTGTCGAGCACAAATGCAGACTGCGCAACAATGACATCGCCTTCTTCAAGGCCTGAGTTTACGACAAACCAATCTCCAGCGCGCGGGCCCAACACCACTTCGCGCGGTTCGTAGACGATGCCATCTGGCGTGTTCTCGCTTTGTATGTACACGAGTGCGCGCTTACCCGTCAGCAATGGTGCTGAAGCAGGTATGAGCAATGGATGCGCCGAGTCATCTACAGAAGCAAAGCCGAGGCTCATGGCAAGCGATTCTAAAGGCATGCCACATTTATTGCAGTCACCCGGGAAAGCAGAAGTGACCCCATTATGCATAGGGCACATAAACTCTTTATCGCTTGCTCCAGCATGTAGATGCCCGTCACTAGCCAATTTTGCTTGAATACCCGCGCGGCTTAGCATACCTGGGCGCAATTTAAAATCAGTATTATCTACTTCGACGCGCACGCCAAGGGTGCGCGTTTGCAAATCTATTTCGCGGTCGAAGAACACGACCTTGCCCGAAAAAGATTCGCCCGGAAAAGCGTCTATAGAAAATTCTACATCTTGACCGTAACGTAGCCATGCTAGATCTTTTTCGTAAGCATCGAGTACCAGCCACAGTTTACTTAAGTCAGAGATAGTGAATAATTCTTGACCTTCTTTTACATATTGACCTAACTTCGCGGATTTCCCTACAACGATGCCACCTATCGGCGCGGCCATTTCAATAGTATCTTTGGCTTGTCGAGTCACGCGCAATGCGTCTACTTGATCATCCCTAATCCCATACTGCATGAGTCTGATTTCAGCAGCAGCTGCAGTGCTAGCCGACAGTTTTTTAATGTAAGCATCATTCGATTTATCCGCTTTGTCCAGAGCGTTGAGCGCAACTACAAAATCTTGCTGCGCGTTAAACAATTCTAAGCTATACAGTTCAACCAGATGATCGCCTGCGCGCACCTTGACGCCGGTGTAATCGACAAACAATCTTTCGATGCGTCCGCTAGCCCATGCCGCGATGGTTGCGACGCGAGTTTCGTCTTGGTGTAGACGCCCAATTAAATGGACAGTATGCACAGCAGGACGGCGCTCGACTTTGACGGTCACCAATTCAGATTGTGTATGTTGCTCTTGCGATAAGGTAACGCCTGGCGAGTTAGCGCCAGGCGCTAAAGGGATTAAATCCATGCCGCATATCGGGCACTCACCAAATTCAGGCGCCTGCACATTGGGGTGCATCGAGCAGGTCCACGTTTGCGACTCGCTCTCGGTTTCGGAGTGCCCGTGCGAGCTGTTATTCTCGCCACCACCACAAGCAATGATTGCGAGTGGCGCGCAGGCGATAAGTATTAAGTTAGAAATTTTCATGGTTCAATTATTTATCGTTAATAAGGATGGCGCCGGCAATGATTGCCCGCGCACTGCACATGTCGGAATGCGCGGCCTCGAGTTGAAGTTGGTATTCGAGAATCAAAGTGCTAGCGTCAAGTACATCTTGTAGGCTTGCTTGGCTAGACTGGAATGCTTGCAGAGTGGCCTCAATAGTGCTTTCTGCGCGTGGTATTAATCTATTGCGATACAGGTCGACGCGGCGTTGCGCATCATCTTTTAAGGATAGCGCGTTATTTATTTCGGCATCAAGATTGCGAGTCGCTTGTTCGAGTTGCCAGCGCAAGGATTGCCGCCTTTGCTCGGAGGCGGTAACCATTGCCGCGTAAGGGCGATTGCCGAATGGGATATCAAAAGCTAATTGCACACCAAAGGCATCATCGCCAGAAGTGGCCATGCCCAGGTCGTTATCTCCGACCATGGTGTAATCGATGCCAACCGTAAAGTCAGGCATCCGCTGATCATTTGCGATATCGACAGACTTTGCCGCCGCCATCATTTTAAACTGCAAATTAAGCAAATGCGGACGCGCAGAGTCATTATCAAAATCGGTGGCGACTAAATTTTGCAATGGATACTCTTGCTCGTTCCAATCAATGCTACTGCCAGGCACAGTGCTCGCCGCAAATATTTTGGCATCGACTAAATCTGCTGCGGCCGCCAGACTGAAAACCTTATCTTCGAGTTTGGTGGTTGCCAATTGTGTACGCAGTACTTTGGCTTGCGAAGCGCGTTCAGATTCGAATTTAGCAATAACCAAATCTTCGATATGGCGCATCAAATCAACCTGCGTCTTAGTGATGGAGATACTGCGATCTAGCAGAATGCGCTGTGCCCATAGCTCGGTAAGTTGCTTACGTACCTGCAGCTGCTTGTCGACGACTTCAGCGGCAGCGGCTTGCGCAAGAATACGCTGCTGAAGACTTAAGTCGTCTAGCCGGCCTTGCCACGGTATGCGTTGCTGCAGACCGATTTTCATCTGCATCGGACCATTACGTGTTTCTATAGGTTCAATAAACCCGCCCAGCATTAGCCTTGGCTCAGGTAAAGCGCCAGCAATCGACTGTTGTTGTAGTGCCGCGTTATAACGTGCTTTGGCAGCGATGATGTCACCATTCTGGGCGAGTGCGACCGCGTAGGTTTGTTGCCAGTCACTTTGCGAATCGTCACCAACAATGAGCTTGTCGGGCATGGCGTATGCATCAGCAATCGAGGGTGCTGGCAAAGTGAAGCGTGTGATTGTTTGGCCAGTAGAATTAGACTGGCAGCTGGTGGCAAGTGCAATGCCACACATTAAAATTGTGGTATGTTTCATGATACTGAATTAATGTCGCATCAATGCGACAACGAAAGAAGGTTAATGAACTAAACTTCTTGCGCTTCAGCACAAAATACGTTGCGTGGCAAAATAGACCGCAGTAGGCGGGGCACGCGGCGCAACATGGCGCCAAATATTTTCGGACATTACCGAGTAATCAAACTCGATGGCGACTATCGTAACACAGGCCAATGGCCCAACGTTTTCGATAGAAGTATCGGCGATTGCGCGAGCAGGCTGGTGTTGCTTGTCAGAAGGTGCCGGGGCACGATCAGCTTTGCAGCAGCATCTGTTGGAAATTGAGCTAGGGGATTCAACCGGCGCGTCTTCGGATTGCGATACACAGCAGCAACCATTTGGCATACAGCTTTCACTTTGCGCCATCAAACCACAGATGTTGCTTGGTATCAGCAACAACACAATGGCAAGGGAAGCAAAGAATCGCATATTAGAAGTCTAGCCTATTTTTTAGCTGTTGGAGCCGAGAATATCGACCCGCTACCAATTCATCGGCTAAATTAGGCCGTTTATCGCATGAATCCAACAGATAATCCACTTCTGCAGATAACGAATAGTTCACAGAAAAGTTAGGTAAAATGCGCCGTAGCTTTGAGAAATCGACTAAATAGTCGCGCTGATCGGTGCCGGCGGTTTCAGAAAAAACCAAGTCACCGCCATCGCGTTTGGCACAAATCATGCGCGCGAGGTCCATCACTTTTATATTTTGCGCGGCATCACCAACATTAATAATCTGACCACTAATAACTTCTTGTGCCGCCTCAGCGCAACATAAAAATGCTCGAGCAATATCACGGCAATGTATCAGTGGGCGGTGTGCGCCACCATTGGACAATAGATGCACTTTGTTTTCAGTGGCGAGTCGCGCGACGAAATCGTTAAAAACTAGATCGGTGCGCAATGCTGGAGAGTGTCCATAGGCAGTTGCGTTTCGTAAAACGCACACGCTGAAGTCATTGTCGCCGAGCTCAAGCAATTGCTGTTCAGCGGCAATCTTGGAACGCGCATAAGCAGTTTGTGGAGCAGTCGCGAAACTCTCGTCGGCGTGCGCGCCGTGCGAATCGCCGTATACCGCGCAGCTAGATGAAAATAATAACCGTGGCACCTTCGCTGTTTTACAGATGTCCGCAAGGTGCATAGTCGCCGCAACATTGGTGCTAGTTGTTAAGGTTTCATCCAATTCACCCATCGAGTCGTTAGATATTGCTGCGAGGTGCACGACTACATCGTGGCCAGCTACATCCTGTGGTGTTAAATCTGCGACATCGGCAGTGAGTTCAACATTGGCGCGTGGCCGTTTCGCAAAAGTACAGTCTGAAAAATAACCTATATCTACACCTGTCACAAAATTCCCTGCACGCTGGAAAACATCTACAGCATGGCATCCTATGTAACCTTGGTGGCCGGTAATCAGAACTTTCATTGTTCTAATGATGCCATGTCCACCGCCTTTGGGGTTGTTTATTTACCCGACAAACCATGCTGACGGCGTGAATTTCTCGATTCCACCGGCTCTCTTTGAGATGTCATCCGCCGCGACAATTTTTTCTAGACGCTTGATTATCTCGGAATGTGTTTCTTTTTCTGCCCAACGTAATAACCCACCATGGAATGGGGCAAAGCCCATGCCAAATACAGTTGCCAGGTCTAGTTCTTGTTGGGTCGCCGTTACGTTTTCTTCCATGCAGCGCGCGGCCTCATTAGCCATCGATAAAATCAAACGATCGACGATGTCGCTGTCGCTTAGATCTTTACAGTCATCACTGGTTTGAAAACTTGCGAGGTCGTCACAAAGTTGTGGCTTCCCTTTGCCACTGTGATCGTAAAAACCGCGTTTAGTTTTTATGCCCAACCGTTTCTCAGAAGCCAGCGCACTAATGCCAGGACACGGAGTCATGCGTGCTCCATAAGCTTGTTCGAGAGATTCAGAAGCATGCATCGCTATGTCTAAGCCAACTTCATCAAGCAAGCGTAGCGGCCCCATTGGCATTCCGAATTTCAGCATTAGTTTGTCGATACGACTAGGGCTAACGCCATTAACAAATAAGCGCATCGCCTCGTCGAGGTATGGGCCGAGCAAACGATTCACTAAGAATCCAGCAACGTCTTTAACGATTACCGGAGTCTTGCCCATGCGCGCAGCCAAAGCCGCAGTTTCAATTATGGTTTCTTCACTAGTATGTTCGCCGCGAATCACTTCGACTAAAGGCATCTTACGCACTGGGTTGAAGAAGTGCATGCCCACGACACGTTCAGGATTAGGAATGCCTTCTGCAATTTTACTTACGGAAAGTGAGGATGTATTTGTGGCGATGATGCATTTGTCATCGACTTGAGCTGCCACTTGCTGCAGTACCTGCTGCTTGATGTCTAAACGTTCGGCAACGGCTTCAATAACTATTTGAGCATGGCTTATACCATCTATTTTGGTGCTGGTACGTAGGCGGTCAATTGCTGCATCAGCTAAGTGGGGCTTTAAGCGCCGCCGCTTCATCTTTTTTAGTATGGTCTGTTGGTGCTCAATTTCTGAAGCATCAAGCGCGTCGCGCGACAAATCTATTAACCGCGTGTTTAATCCTTTCTCAGCTAATACTGAAGCGATTGCTCCACCCATAACGCCAGCGCCAATTTCGGCGGCGTGCTCAAGTTTACGCGGTTCGAATTCTTTAGTGCCGCGCGCATACTTTTTGGCTGCTTCACTGGCAAAGAATATACTGACTAATGATTTGCAGACATCTCCGGTAGCTAAATCAGCAACAGCTTTTGCTTCGCGCTCGGACATCTTGTGCGCGTTAGCTCCCATTGAGTTGAGCACCAAATCAATGGCGAGTGGGTGCGCAGGGTAGCGGCCTTTGGTTTTGGCCATAATCATTTTCCGCACTTGATACCCGATTACTAATCTGGCTAGGGGATTGCGGTCAACTAAGTATTTATAAATGCCGCGTTCTTTCTTGCGCACCTTCATGCGACCCATCGCGACATCTGATGCTATCGAGACCAATTGATCGGCATAAGCTAAGCGATCAACCATGCCGCGCTTCAGAGCAGTTTTGGCGTCGTAAAGTCGTCCGCTCAAAATGGCATCAAGTGCGGATGGAATGCCGACACGCTTAGGAAGTCGATGCGATCCTCCCCAGCC
>Ga0233427_10002638_pt1 | contig 16629 bp, 15 predicted proteins | sample SI_118_April2016_5_FD_179885 | JGI IMG/M metagenome (GOLD analysis project Ga0233427, IMG submission 179885) | Seawater microbial communities from Saanich Inlet, British Columbia, Canada - SI_118_April2016_100_MG | ecosystem: Environmental > Aquatic > Marine > Inlet | place: Canada: British...
TCGCCACGGAATGCAATTTGGCGGATGCACCCATTATGGCGCCCATGGGCCTGGACATGGTTGGTCCGGTTATCATGGGCCACGGCAATGCGGCGCAAAAGGCGTTTTATCTGCCGCGAATCCTGTCGGGCGAAGATAGCTGGTGCCAGGGCTATTCCGAGCCGGGGTCGGGCTCTGATCTAGCCTCGTTGCAATGCCAGGCGGTCAAGAATGGCGATAACTATATAATCAACGGCAGTAAAATCTGGACCACCCATGCCCAGCACGCCGATCGCATGTTCTGTCTGGTGCGCACCAAGAACGACGGCAAGCCACAGGCAGGGATTACTTTTCTGCTGTTGGAAATGAACAGCCCCGGCGTCACTGTGGAGCCGATCATAACACTTGCCGGCAATCACGAGGTCAACCAGGTCTTCTTCGATGACGTTCAGGTACCCCAGTCGAATATTGTCGGGGCGGAGAATGACGGCTGGACCGTCGCCAAGCACCTGTTGGAGTTTGAGCGCGGCGGCCGGGCCTGGGGTGCCCGCTTGCACGGCGCCATGGCCATTCTGCGGCAGCTGGTCGAAGCCCGCAATTTGAACAGCGGCACTTTTAACCAACGCCTGGCCGGCCTGGCCGCAGAAATAACAGCCGTGGAATTTACGGAACAACGGGTAATTGCGGAAATGACCAAAACAGGTCGCATCGGCCCAGCGTCATCGCTGCTAAAAACCCGCGCCGGAACCGTATTGCAGGAAATCAGCGAATGCGCGGTCGAGGTGCTGGGCAACTATGCCGTCCCGCATCAGCCTGAGGCCAGCCAATGGGGCAGTAATATTGAACCTATTGGCCAGATTGACGAACTGGCTGTTGTCGGGCGATACCTTGACCTACGGGCGCGCTCTATCGCTGGCGGTTCCAATGAAGTTCAGCGTAATATCATGGCAAAGCTGGTTTTAGGCATGTAATAGCTGACAATCTTGGATATTGGAACGTCACAGGGCTGCAGGCGCGAAGGAGTAATGAATTATGGATATGGAAATGACGGCGGCGGATGCGGCCTTTCGTGATGAGGTGTGCAATTTTTTTGACGCCAAGCTAACCGAGGATATGCGTGAGGCCTCGAACCTGACATCGGGCGTTTTTGCGGAAATGGAAATTGGCCGCCGTTGGCATACCGCGCTTTATGAGCAGGGCTGGATCGCACCTGCCTGGCCGGAAGAACATGGCGGCACCGGTTGGACGCCCATGCAGCGCTATATCTATGATTCCGAGGCGGGGGCGGCAGGGGCACCGCGATTATTCTCCATGGGCCTGCGCATGGTCGGCCCCGTCGTGATGAAATTCGGTACGGATGAGCAGAAAAATTTCTATCTGCCCCGCATCCGGGCCGGCGACGACGTATGGTGCCAGGGTTACTCCGAGCCAGGCTCGGGCTCTGATCTCGCAAGTCTTCAAACCCGCGCCGTTGTTGATGGTGATCACTATGTGGTGAACGGCACCAAGCTGTGGACCACGGGGGCACAATACGCCGATCGCATGTTCTGCCTGGTCCGTACCTCTACCGAAGGCAAGCCCCAAGAGGGCATCTCCTTCATTCTGATCGATATGGATACGCCGGGTATCAAGATCGAACCGATCATCACCCTGGCCGGTGATCACGAGGTCAACCAGGTCTTCCTTGATGACGTGCGCGTGCCTATCAAGAACCGTGTGGGCGAGGAGAACGACGGCTGGACCGTAGCGAAATATCTATTGGAATTTGAACGCGGCGGCGCGGCCTATGCCACGGTATTGGAAGCAGCGTTGGAAAAACTGCGCGCCGTTGCCGAAAATGAGTGCGCGAACAACGGTCGCCTGATCGATGACGATGCCTTTGCCGCGAAGCTGGCCAATTTGGAAGTGCGCCAGATGGCTGTACAGGCCACGGAACATCGCATTATGTCAGACATTGCACAGCGCGGTCGGCCCGGACCCGCGTCCTCTATCATGAAAGTATTGGGCTCGGAGAACAATCAGCTGATCTCCGAGCTGGCGGTGGAAGCGAGCCAGTATTATGGCGCCGTCTATCAGCCTGAAGCCCGCGTGCCCGGCAACAATGTGGCACCCATCGGGCCGGCCAAGTCTGTCCCCGTAATGCCGAAATACCTGAACTTCCGTGCCGCGACGATTTATGCCGGGTCATCCGAGGTTCAACGCAACATCATGGCAAAGCTGGTTTTGGGCCTATAAATTTGAACCTGTAAGGAACCTCCCATGGATCTGGAAATGAATGCGGACGATCGGGCCTTTCGTGATCAGGTCCGGCGTTTTCTGGATACGGAATTGACCGCTGATATGCGAGAGGCATCGCGTCTGAATTCAGGTGTTTTCGCAGAGCACGAGATCGCGCAGCGTTGGTACAAGACCCTGCACAAAAAAGGCTGGATCGCACCAACCTGGCCGGCGGAATATGGCGGCACCGGCTGGACACCCATGCAGCGTTATATCTACGATTCCGAGGCCGGGCAGATCGGCACCCCCAGCATCAATGTCATGGGCCTGGCCCTGGCGGGCCCGGTATTGATGCAATTTGGCACCGATGCGCAAAAGGAATATTATCTGCCCAGAATACTTTCCGGCGAAGATACCTGGTGTCAGGGCTATTCGGAACCCGGCTCCGGCTCTGATCTGGCATCGCTGCAAACCAGGGCGCTGGCGGACGGTGACGATTATGTGGTCAACGGATCGAAAATCTGGACCACCGGTGCGCAACATGCCGACCGCATATTCTGTCTGGTGCGAACGGCGGACACAGAGAAACGCCAGGAAGGTATCTCCTTTGTTCTGATCGATATGGATACGCCCGGTATCACCGTGCAGCCGATCATTACCCTGGCTGGTGATCACGAAGTTAATCAAGTCTTCTTTGACGATGTGCGCGTGCCCCAGGCCAATCGGTTGGGCGACGAGAACGACGGCTGGACCGTCGCCAAATATCTGTTGGAATTTGAACGCGGCGGCAGCGCCTATGCCGCCACCGTTGCCTCATCATTAGCCAAATTGCGCGATATCGCGGCGGCGGAAGAAAAAAGTGGCGGGCATCTGATGGATGACCCTGGCTTTGCCCTGAAGGTTGCGGCGGCCGAGATCAAACAGCAGGCAGCGGAATATACAGAGCACCGTACGATTGCAGAAATTACCCAACAGGGACGCCCCGGGCCAGCCAGTTCCATCATGAAAGTCCTTGGTTCGGAATCCAATCAATGGATGACCGAACTGATGGTCGAGGCGGTACAATATTACGGCGCGCCCTATCAGCCTGAAGCGCGCGTACCCGGCAATAATATCGATCCCGTGGGCCCCGACCACGCGGTGCCTGTGGTGCCCAAATTCCTGAATTTTCGCGCCTCGACCATCTATGGCGGTTCCAACGAAATTCAGCGCAACATTGTCGCCAAGCAGGTCCTCGGTCTTTGACGGTGGCCTTTGATTCCCGGCCTTTGATTGCTGTGGCCCGCTGCCCTCGATTCATGCCATAGTAGATAAAAATATGGGATAAATGGGGCGGCATGAAACAAGACGTGAATTTTGATGAACAGGCGGTGCCGGGACGGCAGCAAACGTCGTCGCTGCGCGGCCCCGTCACCGAGACGATTGTTCAACAATTCTCTATGCCGGTGGAATATCCGGTGGTCTTTACCCATGGCCTGTTTGATCCCGGTAATTCGGCCCTGTGCGACGTGGTCCGCCGCTATGAACCGGACAAACGGCATCGTTTGTTCGTGGTTCTGGATGACGGTGTGGCCCAGGCCATACCTGATTTGACCACCCGCCTGGCTGCCTATGCTGCGGCCCATGAAAGCCACCTGGAACTTCTCACTGTGGAGTTGGTGCAGGGCGGCGAAGCGGTCAAGAACCAGGCCGATCATGTTGATAATCTGCTGGAACGTATGCTGGCCCTGGCCGTTGACCGTCATTCATACGTCATGGCCATCGGCGGCGGGGCCGTGCTGGATCTGGTTGGCTATGCCGCCGCGATCTGTCATCGGGGCATCCGGTTGTTGCGGGTTCCCACGACGGTGCTGGCACAAAACGATTCAGGCGTTGGTGTAAAGAACGGCGTGAATGCCCTGGGGGTGAAAAATTTCGTCGGCACCTTTGCGCCGCCCTTTGCGGTTCTGAACGATTTTGCCTTCATCGAAAGTTTGCAGCACCGGGACAAAATCGCGGGCATGGCGGAGGCGGTAAAAGTCGCCCTGATCCGCGACGGGGCGTTTTTTACCTGGCTGGAAGCCAATGCAAAAGACCTGGCGCGGTTCGAACCGCAGGCCATGGCCTATATGATCCGCCGCTGTGCGGAGCTGCATTTGCGCCACATCGGCACCGGGGGCGATCCGTTCGAGCAGGGCAGCGCCCGGCCCCTGGATTACGGACATTGGTCGGCCCACAAACTCGAAGGGTTAAGCAACCACGACCTGCGCCATGGCGAGGCGGTGGCCATCGGCATGGCCATGGATGCCCACTATGCCGTGCTGATGGATATGTTGAGCGAGATCGAGGGTCAGCGAATTTGCCGCCTGTTAGAGACCCTGGGTTTTCGGCTGTGGCACGACACACTGGAAATGACCGCGGAAAACGGCGAAGTCGCAGTCATGGATGGCCTGCGGGAATTTCAGGAACATCTGGGCGGTGAGCTGACCATCACCTTAATTGCCGCCATTGGCCAGGGCGTGGAAGTCCACCACATTGATGCGGTGACGATGCTGGCCGCCCGGGACTGGTTGCGGGAAAGGTCTGCGACCCCATGAAGCTTGCTCCGGCAAAAGGTGGAGCCCATCTCACCTATTGCACCAATATCCATCCCGGAGAAACCTGGGAGGAAGTCTCGCACGCCCTAAAGGTGCATCTGCCGGCGGTCAAGGCGCAGCTTTGCCCGGACCAGGATTTTGGTGTTGGTTTGCGCCTGTCCGCAGCGACGGCCCGTGATTTACAAGACCCGGAAGCCTTCGCCGAATTGCAGGATATTCTGACCACTGCTGGCTTGTACGTATTCACCATCAACGGCTTCCCCTACGGCACCTTTCATGGTGCCCGGGTCAAGGAGGGTGTCTATCAGCCGGATTGGCGCACCGGTGATCGTCTGGCCTATTCCAACCATTTGGCGGATCTGCTGGTCCGCCTGTTACCGGACGACGGCAGCATCGATGGCAGCATCTCCTCCGTGCCCGGCGGCTTTAAGGCTGACGTGGAAGGGCCGGAAACCATCCGCGCCATGGTCGATAACATGCTGCGCCATGCGGCCTATCTGGTGCATTTGCGCCGGCTCACCGGGCGCAGCATCGCCCTGGCGTTGGAGCCGGAACCCTGCTGCGTGCTGGAAACCACGGAAGAGGCGGTGAACGCCTTTAAGCGTCATTTGTTTAATGGTGCCGCCATTTCTCAAATGGCCATGTACACCGGTTCCTCCCGCGCCGATGCTGAGGCGGACCTGCACCGGCACCTGGGCATCTGTCTGGACCTGTGCCATGCGGCGGTTGAATTCGAAAACCCCGATCAGGCAGTCGATACCCTGCAGGCCGCCGGTATCTCGATCCCGAAAGTGCAGATCAGCGCCGGCCTGCGCTTACCGCAAGTCAGCAAGGCGGACATCGCCCGCATCAAACTCTTCGATGATGAGGTCTATTTGCATCAGGTCGTGGCGAAAACCGCATATGGGATGGAACGGTATCCCGATTTAGGCGACGCCTTTGCCAGCTTCAAGGAAGCCGAAAAACCTGAATGGCGGGTGCATTTTCATGTCCCTATTTTCTTGGCGGAGTTGGACGGTTTCACCACAACCCGCCCGGCGGTGGAACAATTTCTGGCCCGCCAGGCAAAGAACTCGGTGACCGATCATCTGGAAGTCGAGACCTATACCTGGGACGTCCTGCCTGAAGAATTCCGCAGGGACGATGTGGTGACCAACATCGTCAAGGAAATGCGCTGGGCACAACAACAGCTTGGGAACGGCAGCACGCCATGAATTGGCAAACCCTGTTGCGCCTGGGCCGGGTCTCGAACCTACCCACGGTTTGGTCCAACAGCCTGGCCGGTTTGGTTCTGGCCGGCAGCGGGGTGATGTTGGATGTGGGCCTCGCCCTCATGGTCATCATGTCGTTGTTCTATGTTGGCGGCATGTATCTCAACGATGCCTTCGATCAGCACATTGATGCGGTTGAACGGCCCGAACGGCCCATACCTTCGGGCCAGATCAGCGCCACAGCCGTCTACACATCCGGCTTTATCATGCTGGCCCTGGGCATCGCGGCATTGTTCTGGTGGGGACAAAGCATGGATCGGGGGATAGCGCCGGGACTGTGCGGCATCGCCCTGGCCGGGGCCATTGTCTATTATGACTGGCGCCATAAGACCGATCCCGTGGGTCCGGCCTGGATGGGTTTATGCCGGGTGCTGGTCTATCTGGCCGCCGCCTTCCTGGTAACCGCCCAGCCACCCGTTATCCTGTACTTGGGTGCCGTGGCATTGTTTTGCTATCTGATCGGCCTGACATACATTGCCAAGCAGGAAAACCTGGGCCGGGTGGCCAACTTGTGGCCCCTGTTGTTTCTGGCGGTACCAGCCGCCGCCGCCGTCTGGATCGGTGCAACTGACGGCATCTTCGCCCTGGCCTTGGCGATCGTGTTCGTGGTCTGGATGATCAATGCCCTACGCTATCTGTGGCGACGTCAACCGGGCGATATTCCCCGCGCCGTGGTCAGCCTGATCGCGGGCATGTCTTTGTTGGATGCGGTCCTGATCGCCCATATGGGCGCACCGCAAATGGCCGCGGCAGCCGCCGTCTGTTTCGTTCTGACCCTGGCCTTTCAACGCTTCATTCCAGGCACTTAATCATGCAAAGCCTACGTTATCTTATGTCTGTTCTGATGCTATTGGGCCTGATCGCTTTACCGCAGGCTTTCGCCGGTCAATCCACAGCCAATGTCATTGAGTTGGTGATAAAGGAACGGGCGGTTCAAGGCAAAAAGGTCGTGCGGGTGACCGAGGGCGTGACCGTTACCCTGCATTGGACCACGGACGAAAAGGTCGAACTGCATCTACATGGCTATGATATCGAGAAGACCGTCAAACCTGGAACGACCCTGACCATGACGTTCAAGGCTCGCGCGACGGGCCGCTTTCCGGTCACAGCACATGGATTTGGTGAACATGGCCATGGTGGCAGCCATGCCGAAAAGGCGTTGGTTTACCTTGAAGTGCTGCCAGATTAGTTCAGTTGAAAATATGATCCAGCACGATCTGTTTCACCGCCGTGGCGGGAACTTCGGCATCGGGCAGTAATTCCGCTTCTGAACTGATGATCAAGGGGCCGTCTTCCGGCTTGTCCGTGATCCTGCCGTGAGAGCCTTTGACCAGGGTCGCATCCAGGGGGATCACGTCCATTAAGGTACGGAAACCCAGGGCCTTCTTAATCAGACGCCGGCCAATAGCGAGGGCGGGGATTTTGATGGCCGGATCCATAAACAGCTCCACCGGGTCATAGCCAGGCTTGCGGTGGATCTCCACCGTGCGGGCAAAATCAGGCGCCTTGTCATCGTCGAGGAAGTAATAGTAGGTAAACCAACGGTCCGCTTTAGAGATCGCCACCAGGTCACCGGCCCGGGGATGGCCCAGGCCGTAATCAATCTTGCCTGCCTCGTCCAACACCACCTCAACACCATCCAAACCTTCGATCAGGGCCTTCACCTCCGCCAGGCGTTCGGGGTTGCGCACGTGGATATGGGCGATCTGGTGATCGGCGATGGCGAAAGCTTCCGATGCCCCTGGGTCCAATATCTCGCGGCCACGCTCCTCCACCCGCACCTGGATCAAGCCCGCCTGGCGCAGGGCGCGATTAATATGCACAGGCCCCGTGACATTGGTGATGCCGTATTCCGACAGCACCACAATGCGGGTGCCGTCCTTGTCCGCCTGGTCGATCAACTGGCCACACAAGGCATCGACAGCACGCACTTCGGGCTCCACCTCCGGTGCGTCGGGGCCGTATTTCTGCAGGCTGTAATCCAGGTGGGGCAGATAGACCATGGTCAAGGTTGGGTCCCGGGTCTCGCGCATATGCAGGGCCGAACGGGTAATCCAATCTGATGCAATCAAATCCGCCGCCGGGCCCCAAAATCGAAACAGAGGAAACTGCCCCAATTTGCCATTCAGTTCGCCGCGCAGATCCTCGGGCGCGGCATGAATATCCGGCAGTTTTCGCCCATCGGCAGGGTACATGGGCCGGGGCGTGACGGCCCAATCCACATCCGCATACATGTTGTACCACCAGAACAGTTTGGCGCAGGTGAATTCCGGGTCCCGGGCCTTGGCCGCATCCCAGATCTTCTCCCCCGCCACCAGCTTGTTGGATTGCCGCCAGAACCAGATCTCTGACAGATCCCGAAAATACCAGCCATTGCCGACAATGCCTGTCTGCGCCGGGGCCAGGCCCGTAACAAAAGTAGATTGTGCCGCGCACGTCACCGCAGGGGTAACCGTGCGCAGGGGCTGCATAGCGCCGCGTTTGGCCAGTTTCGAAAGGTTTGGGGTATTCGGCCCCATCAGGGACGGCGTCAGACCGACGACGAGAACAACAATTGTACGCTGCACGAAGTTACTCCGCCGGCTCAACAACGGCTTCTTGGCCACGCAGGACGGAATTGCCTTCCCACAGCTCCGACTGATCAACCCGGGGCCGCCCCCCATCCGCGCCCAGGTCCAAACGACCGCTTTGTCCGAAAAATGCGATGGGATTGTGCCAGACCACGGTTTCGATATCGCTTTCCGCGATGCCTGCTTCGCGCATAGCGGCCACAGTCTTCGGCACCTTCAGGGGGTCGGAAACGCCCCAGTCGGCAGCGGAGTTGATGGTGATCCGTTCCGTACCATATTGCTGTACCAATGTGGCCATGCGGCCTTCATCCATCTTTGTATTGGGATAGATGGAGTGGCCGGCCCAGCAGCCGCTATCCAAGGTCGCGGCCAGGGTTTCCTCGTTATTGTGATCGATCAGCACCCGGCCCGGATCAATGCCCGAGGCTTTGACCAGATCAATGGTCCGCTCCGTCCCGGCCTTTTTGTCCCGGTGCGGGGTGTGGATCAAGACCGGCAGCTCATAGTCGATGGCCAGTTGCATCTGCGCCTCGAAATGTTTGGTCTCGACCGCTGTCTGATCATCAAATCCGATCTCGCCAACACCGACGCAGCTTTCCTTTTCCAGATAGATCGGCAACAGCTCCATCACCCCATCGGCGACGTCCGGGTTATTCGCCTCCTTCGGGTTCAGACCGATGGTGCAGAAATGGTGGATACCGAACTGTTTCGAACGGAACCGCTCCCACCCCACAAGGGAGAGGAAATAATCCTCGAACGCGCCAACGTGGGTTCGCGGCTGGCCGACCCAGAACGCAGGTTCGATAATCGCGACAATACCTGCATCCGCCATGGCCTGATAATCATCGGTGGTGCGGGAGGTCATGTGAATATGGTGGTCGAACATTTTCATGGCTTGTTCCTAACGTTTTTCACTTGGATGCGCCCCAAAAGCGGCACCTCAAGCCGCATCCAGGTTCACGATCAAATCCACATCATCGGGTACTGCACGACCAGCCGCGCGGCGTTCAGAAGCGAACGCGACGACCATGCGCTTTAATTCAGGTGTTGCACGGTTGCCCAAATCGGTGATCCGGCCCACCAGTACGGCCAGAAATATCGCCTTTAAAACCATCTGGTTAAAGGCAGCTTCCGGGAACATCGCGGCTGGATAGGCGTTCTCGCACGCGATGGCCTCAAACACGTCCAGCACATTGGTGCGGCAGGCATCAATGGCCAGTTCCAGAAACTGTTCCGGCCGGGGTAGGAACGACAGGCTTTGCAATACCGCCGCCTGCTCGCGAAAATCACCCCGCAAATAGACCTGACGTACAAATGCAGCCTGTTCTTCACCCGGTAAAAGCGACAAAGCGCGCAGCAACAACGCTGTGCGCGCAACGTTGTCCAACTGCCAGTCGGCACCGACAATGACGCCGGCATCGCTTAACATTCGGACATCGCCCGCCTGCAATGGCAAATCACGCAGACGCCGGGCACACCCGGCAAAGGCGGCGCGAAATTGCACGCTGGAGGGCGCGGCATCCCTACCCCCTGCTCCGGGCCAGACACGCTCAAGCCATTTTTTTGCCGGCCCATCGACCCGAGCCCATAATATTTCAGCAAAACATTCGGTCATGGCGGGACCCTAAACCTCCGGCTTCCAGGCGATGATTTCATCACCAAATTTCTCCAGATAATCCCGGAACCAGGCACTGTAACGATCCGGGTTGGCGGCGACCATTGCTTGCAAGCCATCGCCATCGGCCCAAACGTAATTCGAGGCCTCACCGGGGTTCGGGATCACGCGACCATCGAACCGGCCAAAGAAGACATGCACATATTCATTCTCGATCAGGCCGCCACCCACATCGGCGCAATAACTATGTCGGCGGCCCGGTACCAAGGCGCAGGTAAAACCCATCTCTTCATCCAGGCGCCTGGCCGCAGCCGTCATCACGTCATCGCCCTCGCCCGGATGGCCACAGCAGGCATTGGCCCACCGCCCCGGCGAATGATATTTCCCCGCCGCCCGTTTTTGCAGCAGGATCTGCCCGGCGGCATTTTTGATGATGACCGAAAACGCCCGATGCAACAGGCCCTGGCGATGGGCCTCCAGCTTCTCGCAGAGGCCGACCTGGCGGTCATGCTCATCCACCAGGACGATAATCGGCACGGGAAGGCCATTTTCGTCCAGGGGCGGGTCGGCGCTGGAATTCATGACAATTGCCATGCCTAATGCTTAAAATCCTTGCTCATAATATAGGCCGTCAGGCTTTTACGTTGTTTCAAATTATAACGCTTTTTCCAGGACGGCATACCGCGAAAGCCTTTGGTAATACGTTTATAAACAAATTCCGGCTTGTACTTTTTTGCTTTCAGTTTCGGCGCCTTGCCGGGATAAGCCCTTGGACCATGGCAACGGGCGCATTGTTTTCGGAACATTTTCTTCCCGGCGGCAATATTCGCCGGGTCAGACAAGAATTCCGCTTCCAAAACAACGTCAGCAGCATCAGCAGCAATGGCCGGGCCGACGGACAAGACATATGTCGAAACAGCCATGAAAACCGCAAGCACCACGGATTTATCGAAACGTGACAAAATTGAATTCCCGATACAAAAGAAAACCAGCCCTTTCCCTGGATACTATCGTGGGGGAAAGGGCTGGGGTTTATCGATATATTCCTAGGCGACGATTAAGTCGATCAGGGAACAATCTTATAGATCTTGTCCAGACCACCCGCCGGGCCACCTGGCACAGGGCCCGTCAGATCAGTCGCCATAACATAGATTTCGCCTTTGCTATCTTGACCGAATGACAGAACATAAGAGTTCCAGCCAGGCATGTTGGTGACGTTGATTTTTTCCATTGACCATTTCATGCCCGTCATCTTGGCGACGAACAGCTGGCCGTCCTTAAAGACGAAGTTCTTGGACCAATCACCAAAGAAGTACATGCCATCCCATGCCTTATGGGCACCGCGATAAACATAGCCACCGGTGATGGAAATACCTTTACAGCCATCGGGATTGCCCGAACAGTTGTTGTATTCGAGAACCGGGTCAATCATGCCCTTGTCTTCGCAGGATGCCGGTTCATCGTTCGGTGCCTGATAGTCGAAGCAATGGGTGCCTTCCTTTACGCGCCAGCCATAATTGCCGCCCTTTTTGATGACATCGACTTCTTCATAGCTGTTCTGGCCAACGTCGGCGCAGATCAAGGCATGATCGCCGCCCATATCAAAGGAACAACGCCATGGATTGCGGAAGCCATAGGCCCAGATTTCATCCAAGGCATCGTCATTGCCCACATAGGGATTGTCCTTGGGAATGGCATAACCTTCGGCACTATTGACGTCGAGACGCAGGATCTTGCCGTTCTTCGAGGTGAGGTCCTGACCATTGCCAGTAGTGGCATTATGGCCCAGACCATAGTCATTGGCATAACCGCCGTCGCCCATGGAGGCATACAGCATGCCATCGGGGCCAAAGCCGATCCAATGGCCGTTATGGTTGAACTGTGGCCAGTCGATGGTGGAGATAACCCGGCTATAGCCCGGATCCGCCTTGTTCGCGTCGGATTTGGATACCCGGCGCTCGGCAATTACATTCTTGTGGCTGTAGAACAAAAGGTTGCCCAAATTCGCCGTACCATGGATCGGTATCGAATATGAAACATAGAACAGTCCATTGTTCTTGTAATCGGGATGAAATGCCAAGCCTAACAATCCGCGCTCGTCGAATTCGGGCACAAGCGGGTGGACCAGTTCCTTGATATCAAGGAAGGTCGACATCTCTCCATCCGGCTGCATGACTTTGATGGTGCCGATCTGCTCAATGACAAAGCGGCGATCATCACCAGGCGGCGAGACCAGCAGCAACGGGTGCTGCAGGCCCGAAGCGACCTCTTCCAATTTGACGTCCATTGCCGTCGCGGGGACCGCGAAGGTTGCCGTCATGGCGACCGTTACGGCGGCCAATGCCAGTTTCTTAAACATAATGCCCTCTCCCTAATTCCTAATTGTTATAGAATAAGTCTTCTTCGAACTCTCTTACGCAACTAATTCGGTTGCAAATTCATGGCGCGTTATTGTCGTCTTTTCCATACCGAATGGTCAACTGCAAACCTGCATCAACCAAACGTGAAACAGCCATCGACCTTGGCGACAATATCGTTCGCCAGAGGCCCGGCAGCTTCCGCCCTGACACATTCCGCCAGCTCCGCCCGGTTTTTCACCCCCAGCACCACGGTATCCACCCCGGACATGCTGAGCGCGTAGCGATGGCCCAGGGTGGCCGCTGTCATACCCAGTTCCGCGGCCAGGGCGCGATAGGCACCGGCCTTGTTGAAATCGCGCACCTCGCCATGATCGTCAGGCAAATCGCGGTCAATAGCATCGGTCAAGGCACCTGCCTGGACCGCGCGGATGCCCATGACACCAACGCCATTGGCCTGGGCTGCGGCGATGATATCGCGGGGCCGGGCCGGTTCCTCGTAGAATTTCAGGGCACCAGGGGAATCCATGGCGTTGGCGATGCATTGCACCACAGCCGGTTTGGGCTGACTGGCCAGCAATTCAATAATGGCATCGGGATGGCCAATGCCGGTCAGCCCCCAGGCGCCGATCAAGCCTTCTGCAACGAACCGTTCAAAACAAGGGCGCACCGTGGCCACAAAATCGCTTTGCGCGGTCATGCGGGCCCCGGCATCCGGGTGCTGTTGCATGGCATGGCCATCAGGTGCCACATTGGAATGGAGAAAAAACAGATCCAGCCGCTCTACCCGCAACCGCGCAAGGCTGTCATGAATAGATTGCCGTAGGCGGGCCTCTATTTGATCAGCAGGCGTATTGCCCAATAGGCATTTCGAAGTGACCCGCACACCGTTTGGGACCCGGCCTTCGAATGCCGCGCCAAAAACCTCCTCCGCCTCGCCCTCGCCATAGCGATAGGCCAGATCGATCAGGTCAATGCCGGCATCCACGGCGGCCCGCAGGGTGGCAATACATTCCGGGCGATCCGTTTGCCCCCACAACTGGCCCAGACCGCCGCCGCCCAGGGTTAGGCGACTGACGGGCCCTAAAGGTCCGAGAAAGCCGCTATCCATTAGTTTGGGCCATCAATTTTGCGCCGCTAGTTCTGGGCCGCTAGTTCTGGGCGGGCAGCATTTTGCCCGGGTTCATGATGTTGGTGGGATCAATGGCGGCCTTGACCGCGCGCATAACATTCAACGCATCGCCATGTTCGGCCCGCATATATTTCTGCTTGCCCAGGCCCACGCCATGTTCTCCCGTACACGTACCATCCATGGCCAGGGCCCGGTTGACCAGACGTTCATTCAAATCCTCCGCCTGACGCAATTCCTCGGGCGCATTGGGGTCCAGGACAAAGGCCAGATGGAAATTGCCGTCTCCCACATGGCCGCACATGGGCGCGGGGATCGTGACACCCTCAAGATCCTTGCGGGTTTCGGCGATACATTCGGCCAGACGGGAGAGTGGCACACAGACATCCGTGGCCCAGATCTCACAGCCCGGCCGCATGGCTTTACAGGCATAGGCTACATCATGGCGGGCCTGCCACAGCCGGTTGCGGTCTTCCAGTTTATCGGACCATTGGAATTCACCGGCGCCCAAATCATCGCCAATCGCCTTCACCATGGCTATTTGTTCAGCCACGCCCGCATCCGTGCCATGAAACTCCATGAATAGCGTCGGTTTCACCGGATGATCCATTTTGGAATATTTGTTCAGGGCGTCCATCTGGACATCGTCCAGCAACTCAATCCGGGCGATGGGGATACCCGATTGAATGGTGTAGATGGTGGTATCGACAGCACCTTCCACGGTTTCAAAAGGCACGACGGCGGATGAAATGTTTTCCGGAATGCCATACAGGCGCAAGGTAATCTCGGTGATAATACCCAAGGTACCCTCGGACCCGACAAACAGCCGGGTCAGATCATAGCCGGCGGAGGATTTCCGGGACCGCCGGGCCGTACGAATAATCTCACCATTGGGCAAAACCACCGTCAGGGACATCACGTTCTCGCGCATGGTGCCGTAACGCACTGCATTTGTGCCTGATGCTCTGGTCCCTGTCATACCGCCGATGGAGGCATCGGCACCGGGATCAATGGGGAAAAACAAACCCGTATCGCGCAGGTGCTCGTTCAGCTGCATACGCCGCACACCGGGCTGTACCGTGCAATCAAGGTCTTCGGCATGGACTTCCAGTACTTCATTCATGCCGCCGACATCGACGCAAATACCGCCATGGGTTGCCTGGATATGCCCCTCCACCGAGGTGCCCGCACCATACGGCACCATGGGCACACCCGCGTCATGACAAACCCGCACGATGGCCGAGACCTCTTCAGTACTTTCCGCGAAGGCGACCGCATCAGGCATCTCCGTCGGGTGCCAGCTTTCATCATGGCCGTGGGACTCGCGGACCGCATCCGCCGTAGACAGGCGGTCCCCCAACAAAGCCCGCAATTTATCGATCACGCCTGACGTTGTCTCGGTGGTTGCACGGTTCATGGTGTTCATCATCCCGGCCTTTCTGAAAATTCTGTTGCGGGCAGTATACGACAGCTTTCGTACTTTCGACATTCCTAGAATTTTTTTGACCCCTCCGCGCACCTGCCCGCCCTTCAGTCGCATATTCGTTACATAGTTTCTTGACTCCGGGAATTATCAACGTGCCTAATACAGCCGTTGGTTAAACATTGAGGGAGGATTAAACATGTCAAAAATTACAATGATATATGCGTTGACGGCTTGTTTCGCTCTATCTGGTGCTGTTTGGACGTCTGCGGCAACGGCGGATGAAAAATTCAACGACAAGCCATACTCGGAAAAATGGGCTCCCAGTGAATGGGGCAAAGATGATATGGCAGGTTCGGTTAACCGGACCACTGCGGCCATGGTTTTAAAAGCAGCCAAGCTGGTCAAGCAGGGCAAAGTCCACACCATGGGCAAAGTCTATCAACAAGATGCCCCGGCATTTGGCTCACGCGGTTGGCGTATGACCATTCCCGGCCTGCCCACGGGCGGTCCGTTCGGTGCCCACAAAATGGTCTATAACGATGAATATCTATCCACCGAAATTGGTCAGATCGGCACCCAGTTTGATGGGCCAGGCCACATCGGCATCATGACTTCGAAAGGTGATTTCTTTTACAACGGCCGTAAACTTTCGGACCCGGACATTAACTCATATGGCATGGGCTCGCTCGGTGTGGAGCATGTGGCCAAGAAGGGTTTTGTCTACCGTGGCGTGTTGTTGGATGCTGTCGCCCTGCGCGGTGGTCAATTGCCAATCCCAAAGATGCCAAGCCCGGCCGACCCTGGTGTCGTCACGGCTGACGATGTGAAGGCTATGGTGAAGAACCAAGGCATCGATCCGATCGGTGAAGGCGATTGCGTCTTCCTCTACACCGGTCATGGCGATATCTGGCATCCCTCCAAGTGGGATACCTACGATGCGGCGGAAAAACAAAAGCGTGTCGCGATGTTTAATTCAGGCGAGCCGGGCTTTGGCATTTCGGCCTGCGATTATCTCGCGGAACGTAAGATCATTCTGTGGGGTGGCGATACCTGGGCCACAGAGGCGGTTGGTGCCGGCTTTATGGGAGAAACCACGGAAATTTTTGAATGCCATGCCCAGATGATGCCCCGTCGCGGCATCTGGAACCTGGAAAACCTGGACCTCTCACAACTGGTCGAAGACAAGGCCTATGAGTTCCTGTTTGTCTGGTCGCCCCTGAAAATCAAGGGCGGCACTGGTTCACCGGGCAACCCGGTCGCCCTGTACTAGACTTTTCAAGTCTAGTTTTCGGCGCTCACGCTTGTGCGCAAGAGCGCACCACTCCGCGGGGGCGGCGCATTAACGCCGGGCCGCCGTCGCGACCTTGTTTGGGTGTTTAATTTCGGAACCGGGGACCGGCGGCATGCCGGTCCCCGGTTTTCGTTGAGTATGGCATTCGCGTTAATGCACGGCTGCGTACATGATTTCTTCTTCTGTTGCCTGGCCGCC
>Ga0233427_10002639_pt1 | contig 16627 bp, 14 predicted proteins | sample SI_118_April2016_5_FD_179885 | JGI IMG/M metagenome (GOLD analysis project Ga0233427, IMG submission 179885) | Seawater microbial communities from Saanich Inlet, British Columbia, Canada - SI_118_April2016_100_MG | ecosystem: Environmental > Aquatic > Marine > Inlet | place: Canada: British...
ACGATACTATTGCAGCAGTCGTTGAGATTGGGCCGCATATTTTACAGAAACGTCGCTACTAGTCAACGCTAAGTACAGATAAATACACATTTACAAAAGCAAAATCCTATTAAAGTGGTATTATTTAGGCAGACAAACGCAATGCCAAACAATCTACAGCCGTTTCCGGAACAGCGAAACGTTCTGGCTATTTTAAACCATCGAGGCGAAAATCTCGGCGATTTACCTGATTGGTTGCGTGGTCAGGGCTGGGAGGTACGTGTTTCAACCGGATTGTCAGAGTCTAAGTCGTTATTGGCAAAAGAGATAGGTGCCACAATCATCTTGCCGCTAACCCTAAAACGAGACGGCATTGAATGGAAAAGTTTATTGCCACTCTTGAGCCCGCAGCAAGATATTCCTTGGTTAGTGATTCCGTGGGATGACTCGCTAGCAAGTAGTGTGTCCACCCTCCTGAGGGGCTCATTGGCGGTTGCTGATTGGGTAATGCCCTCGGCAAATAACTCCGAAATCGATTCTAGGCTAGATAATCTACTGCGATTTGAAAACATGTGCGCCACCAACCGCCAGCACACAAATGAGCTAGAAAGCCTGCTTGTTACCGATCATAAGACCGGATTGTTCAATGATCGCCACTTCCGCCAACGCCTGCGCGAAGAATTCGAGCGGAGCACCAGGCATGGCAGCCCATTGGCGCTGATGCTTCTTGACCTTGATGATTTCAAAAACATCAACGACAATAACTCTTACGAGTTTGGCGACATTGCGCTAAAGACCGTGGCAAATGTGTTGCGCGACAGCGTGCGCAACATTGATATCCCCGCACGAATTGGCGGTGACGAGTTTGCGTTAATCTTGCCAACTACCACCATCGAAGAGGCGCTGATGGTGGCGAAGCGTTTTCAAGACTCACTACGCAAAAACCCCGCAGTAGATGATTTAGATATAGCTAAGTTGCGGGCATCTATTGGTATCGCAACCACCAACAAATTTGGAGGGCGAGATTCGCGTCAGTTATTCTTGCAGGCCAATGAAGCATTAAAAGTATCGAAACAATATGGCAAAAACCGTATTGCCTTTTACGATCCAAGCACTCGCCAGGTCATCTGCCACAATGCGGGCAATAAGGTCAAATAAATATCGGCTGACACCAATTCGCATGCGCGCCAGCAGCTGAATCAAACAAGGCGTCGCTTCGCAGTTCGACGTTATCGCCTGCCTGCAAATTAACTCGCAATAATTCAGCAGGGCGACCGATTTTCATGACCTTTGTTTCAACGCGCTTTTTACCGTTAACATATACTGCCATACGCACTGGAGATGGCTCGGCGAACGCGGCAACCTCATCATCAATTCCGCCCCAAATAGCCAATAGGCCATCATTATTGCACTTTAACTCGATAACCCCCTTCGGCAATTGAGGCCATCCTTGCACAAAATATATGCCGGATATTCGCATGTCACGCCCTTCGATACTGAAATTAGTTGGCGAAACAGTTTGCTCAATACCTAGAAATGAAATGCGAGAAATTTTTACTACGCTGTCTAGTTTAAAGCTAAGCGACTCTTGCGAAACCACCGAAACAATTATCTCACTTTCACTGCACGATGAAATTTTAGCTGCAAGAACTGAGCCGTCTTTAAAATACACAAATGTCGGTGCAAGTTTTAGTTGGTGAGTTTCATTTACGAAAAGTAAACTAGAGACTCGGTCAAGGGGGATGTCAACAACTGCCCCACCAGTTTCAAAGGCAACCTTCCCTTCATTTATTCCGGCAAAAAAACCTTCGATCGAGTCTGCAACACCATGCTCGCCAAGCATGGATAAACGATCGACCTCGGTAATAGGTTGATGAAAGTCTGCGGGACCAATTGCTCTGACGAACCGCAAATCGACACTCAGTAACTGCCCATTACTACAGCGCCATTGAATTGTGTCACCATCACTGGCGATAGGATTTCCTGCAAGACGCGATTGTTGTTGCAGGTAAAGGAATAATAAATTTTGCTCAAGCCCTACTGGCTTAGTTTGAGGTTCAAAAGTAATTTGCAGGAAGTCTCCGTGAGCACCAGGTGCACTCGGCAATCCACCTTTCCACTCTAGGTCTACAAGATCTAGCGATGATGAGCTGATAGATCCATCGTATCTCACCTGCAATTGCGGTGAAGGTGTAGTGGATGCGCTGTGATTTTGTGCCAAAATCGACAGCAAAGAAGAGATTAGTAGATTCATCATGCCAATTCGGCAGTAATGATAGTAGAATCTGCGCCACTTGTTGCTTAAATGTTGGCACTAGTTTTGCTGTAATAAGCAAATAGGTGCAAAAGGCACTTTTTTTTAGAAAATCATGCATAAAGAACTCTCTTTTAACTCCGATGCTCGTGATGCGATTTTACGTGGCGTCGAAAAACTGGCCAAGGCCGTTGTTTCCACTCTAGGCCCTCAGGGCAGATGTGCAGTGCTCGATAAATCTTGGGGCGGCCCAGTTATCACCAAAGATGGTGTCACTGTTGCGCGCGATATTGACCTAGAAGATAAGTCCGAAAACTTGGGTGCGCAGCTTGTTAAAGAAGCAGCAACTAAGACAAATGATCGCGCTGGCGACGGCACTACCACATCTACTCTTTTGGCATGGTCGATTTACCGTGAAGCATTACGCCACCTTGCTGTTGGCGAGTCACCAAATGACATCATTAGTGGTATCCGCAAAGCAACAGACAAAGTCGTTGCCGACCTAAACAAGCAAGCGAAACCGGTTAAGAGCAACAAAGACATCAGGGCAGTTGCAACAATTGCTTCAAACAACGATGAAGTTGTTGGCTCTATCCTTGCCGATGCATTTAAGCAGGTGGGCAACGACGGTGTAATCAGTATTGAAGAAGGGAAAGGCCTTGATACTGAAGTGAAAATTGTGAAAGGAATGCAATTCGACCGTGGGTTCTTGTCGCCGAACTTTGCAACTAATGTCGAAAGCCTAGAATGCATTTACAGCAAACCGCTTATCTTAGTCCACGAAAATAAAATCTCGAGTGCTCAAGAATTGCTGCCGGCGCTCGAGATGGCTAAAGAATCTAAACGCGCATTATTTCTCATCGCCGAAGACATCGAGGGTGAAGCTCTTGCTGCCTTAGTGATAAATAAAATGCGAGGAGTTATCGAAGTCGTCGCCGTAAAGGCGCCAGGCTATGGTGATCGTCGCAAAGAGATGCTGCAAGATATTGCGATATTGACTGGCGCCAACGCCTTCATGGCTGATTCTGGCGCAGGTATCGACGCAATCACTATAGAGGACTTCGGCACCGCAGAGCAAGTAATCATCGACTCTAACTCTACTACATTAGTAAAAGGAGCCGGAGGCGAATCAAACGTTACGGCGCGCGCTGATTTGATCAAGATGCAAATCGAAAGCACGACCAGTGATTACGACAAAGAGAAGCTTGAAGAACGCCTTGCTAAGTTAGTTGGCGGCATTGCTCAAGTACAAGTTGGTGGCGCATCAGAAGCTGACGTGAAAGAACGCAAGTTTCGCTATGAAGACGCCAAGCATGCAACCGTTGCTGCGATAGCCGAAGGCATCCTCGCTGGTGGCGGAACCGCACTGCTTCGCGCTTCAGCTGCCTTGCGCAAGAACACTCTGAAACTACAAGACGGAGAACTCACCGGGATGACTGTTTTGGCTGACGCCCTCGAGACACCGGTAAAAACAATTTGCGAAAATTCGGGCAAACATGGCGCTGTTATTGCCCGCAACATACTCAAAGAGAAATCTGCCAACTATGGTTACAACGCACTGACTGACCAGTATGGCGATATGTTGAAAATGGGTGTCGTTGACCCGACAAAGGTTACCCGTACTGCATTGCAAAATGCTGTTAGCGTAGCTGCGACTCTTATAACTACTGAGTGCTTGATTGTCGAAGCCGATGCCGACGACGAACAAACCGCCCCTGCTCATAACCACGCTCACTAATCATGGCTAAAACTAAAATTGCATTCACTCCGATCTCTGACCGTGTCCTGATCGAGCCTGCTGCCGCTGAAACCGTTTCTGCATCAGGAATTGTGCTTCCTACTAGCGCTAGCGAAGCCCCTCTGCGGGGCGAAGTTCTCGCAATAGGCAGCGGTAAACTTAATGATGATGGCACACGTGGCGATTTATCTGTTAAAGTCGGCAACCAAGTGGTGTATGCCAAATACTCCGGCTCTAAAATTGAAGTACAAGGTTGCGAATTTTTGATAGTTCGCGCAAATGAAATTCTTGCAGTTATCAACTAATTCATAACATGGCTAAACAAATAATTTTTGACGATAGCGCGCGCGGAAAACTCTTCGCTGGCATCGACACCCTGGCAAAAACAGTTTCTGTCACCCTTGGCCCGAGTGGTCGCAACGTAATTCTTGAGAAATCTTTCGGTGCTCCTGTCATTACTAAAGATGGCGTTTCTGTCGCCAAAGACGTTGAGCTAGAAGACCCTTTTGAAAACTTGGGCGCTAAATTAGTGCGCGAAGTTGCTTCTAAGACTAACGACCAAGCTGGTGACGGCACTACTACTGCCACCGTTCTTGCGGCCGATTTGGTACGCCAAGGTTTACGCCATATGGCATCCGGAGCTTCGCCGACTTTACTTCGCCGCGGAATTGACTCCGCTGTTAAAGCAGCCGTAAATTCAATTAATTCGCTAAGCAAAGATGTCTCAGGGCACAAAGATGTTGCGCGTGTTGGCGCAATTTCTGCCAACCAAGATTCAGAGATTGGCAACATCCTTGCCGACGCTGTGGCTAAAGTCGGTGACAACGGCGTAATCACCATCGAAGAAGGAGACGGCATTGATACCACTCTTGAAATTGTAGATGGCATGAATTTTGACAAAGGCTATCTATCACCCTACTTCGTTACTGACACCGCAAAAATGGTTGCTGAATTCGAGTCAGCCTTAGTTTTGGTTCACGAAGGAAAAATATCTAACCTGCAAGAGTTTCTTCCACTCCTTGAACAGGTTGCTCCAACAAGCAAGCCTCTATTGATAATTGCTGAAGACATTGATGGCGAGGCACTCGCTGCACTAGTCGTGAACAAAATGCGCGGCATCATGAATGTGGTTGCTGTTAAGGCTCCGGGTTTTGGTGATAGGCGCAAAGCGATGCTTGAAGACATAGCTATAACTACTGGAGCAACCGCAATAATGAATGACACAGGGCGTAGTCTCAGTGAGGTCGGCTTAGAAGATTTAGGTGCCGTAAAGAAAGCACGTGTCGAAAAAGAGCGTTGTATCTTGGTCGGCGGTGCTGGAGAAAAGAAAGCAGTGTCTGACCGCGTTGCGCAAATTGAAGCGCAACTCGAACGCTCAACTTCAACTTATGATAGTGAAAAGCTGCAAGAACGTTTAGCGCGCATCGCCGGTGGCGTTGCTGTTGTTAAAGTTGGTGGCTCAACCGAGGCTGAATTGAAGCAACGCAAACACCGCGTCGAAGATGCTCTTCACGCTACTCGCGCAGCCAAAGCCGAAGGCATTGTTCCCGGCGGAGGCACTGCACTTCTACGTGCTATCCCGGCTGTAGAAGCTATTCGTGCTAAGGCACGTGGCGATGAAAAATTTGGCGTTGACATTGTTTTGGCAGCACTAAGCTCGCCAACGCGAATGATTGCAAACAACGCTGGCTTCGATGGCGACGTCGTTGTCGATGAAGTTCTAGCAAAAGATGGTTGGCAAGGTTTCGATGCACTTAAGAACAAATACTGCGATCTCGGACGCGCCGGAATAATCGACCCTACCAAGGTAGTGCGCTCCGCTTTGATTAATGCCGGTTCAATTGCCGGGTTAATTTTGATTACTAATACTTTAATTACTGATGTAGTCAGCGACGGCGAGGCAACTGCATAGGAATGAGCCAACGCGACTATTATGAAGTGCTTAGTGTCCAGCGCACGGCCTCAGACTCAGAAATAAAGTCAGCCTATCGCAAGCTGGCTTTAAAGTATCACCCTGACCGCAACAAAGAAGACGGAGCTGGCGATAAGTTTAAAGAGGCTTCCGAAGCTTACTCTGTTTTGTCTGATAAAGAGAAACGACAACGCTATGACCAATTCGGTCATGCGGGCGTCGGCGGAGGTCCTGGTGGCGGCGGACCACATGTCGATTTAAGCGACATCTTTTCGCAATTTGGTGATATCTTCGGCGGCAGCGGCGGCGGCGGCTCTATCTTCGATGGTATGTTCGGTGGTGGCGGACGCGCCCAACGCAATAATGCCGGACGTTCCATGCGAGCAAACGTTGACATTTCACTGGTAGAGGTTCTCTCTGGCGCAGAGCGTACGCTATCTCTTCGCCGCAAAGAAAATTGTTCCAGCTGTGACGGCTCTGGCTCTGCGCCAGGTGGCACTGTAGACACTTGCGCTGGCTGTCACGGACACGGCGTCGTTCAGCAACGGCAAGGGTTTTTCGTAACGCAAGCTGAATGCCCACGATGCAACGGTCGAGGAAGCACCATCTCTAAACCTTGCGGCACGTGTCGCGGAACCGGACTCGAGGCAAAGCGTACTGAGATTTTAGTAAAAATTCCAGCAGGCATCGAAGATGGTGCGCAAATTCGTCACACAGGTGAAGGAGAAGCTGGCACCAATGGTGCCCCTGCAGGAGACTTATACGTTGAAGTAAATGTACGCAACCAAGATGGTTTCATTCGGCAAGGGCGCGATATTTATACCGAAATAGAAATTACTTGGCCACAGGCTGTTCTCGGTGACAAAATCACTGTCAATACTCTTGATGGTGAGGCAAAAATGACTGTACCAGCTGGTACAGCTACAGGCAAGTTGTTCCGAATTTCAGGGCAAGGTTTGCCGAAACTTCATGGCGGTAATCGAGGAAATCTGCACGTGCGAGTTAAGGTGACCGTGCCAAACAAACTTAGCCGCGAAGAGAAAACTTTGATTAAAGATTTACACAAAATCTACAAAAATAAAAAATAATTATCATGTCTGAATCACAAGAAAACATTGACGACGCGACCGAAGATGTCGTTGAAAAAATTACCGAAGATGTCGTTGAAGAAGTCGTTGAAGACCTAGAATACTTCAAAGACAAATTTTTACGCGCACAAGCCGACGTCCAAAACATGCGTCGTCGCCTGCAAAACGATACTGAAGAGCGTGTGCGCTTACGGCTCGAGGGACTGTTAGGCGACTTGATGACGGTAGCTGATTATCTAAATGCTGGGCTGAACGCTGTACCGCAAAGCGTTAAAGACGCAGAACAAGGTGAAGCATTTTTAGCGGGCATGACAGCTATTCAGCAGGCTCTCGATATGGTTTTCATCTCTAACGGTGTAACGTTTATCTCACCAAAGGACTCGGACGAATTCGACCCAGAAAAGCATGAGGCCATTGAAACCGTCGAAAACACTGAACTCGATAAGCCTCAGCTCGAATTGCTGAGCCGTGGTTATTGCATTGGCAGCAAAATATTGCGCCCTGCTAAGGTAAGAGTTATCAGCAATATTAGCGCAGAATAAGCAGCCGATATGCTAAGTTAATAGCATGATAGGTACATCACGTCTGTTAAAACTAATTCTTGCTTTAGTGGTTGCTTGTGCTGCGACTGCCGATATTTACGCGCAAAAGCAAGGTCGGGAAACCCGCGAGTTTTCGGCTTATGGGTTTAGTTTCCGCCCTCTTCGTGACTGGACTGATATTCCGATGAGCCCCGATAACATTTCTTCGGGCATCATCGGACAATTTTCTGCCGAAGACACAGTGCGTGTTAAAGCAGAAGGCACCGACGGGTTATTGGTAACTCCTGGTCTTACAGTATTGCTTGAACTCCCTAAGCAGGCGGTTACAGAAAACCAATCTGGCGGGCTTCGCGGTCGTGTCTCCGAAGAGCAGTCTGCCGAAAGAACTGTGCACGAAAGAATCATAAAGGTTCACGGTGCTAGCCTCAGGCGTGACGAATTCAAACTTCTTGAACCTAGCGAGTCTGATCCAAAAATTAAAAAGGTTGAAGCAACACGCCAAGAGATTAAATCTCTTTTTATTGGCGGAAATTATGCCTATGACACGCACTTTGATGTTTACACCATTCAGCTGGCTGACAGCAAAGTTGTTTTTGTTTGGAATTATCCTGCCGACCCGAAGCGTAATAAAAAATGGCGCCTGGCTGCGAGAGCAGCGATGAAAACTTTCAAGTACGACCCCGAGTCTGTCGAAAATTTCAACAGCGACGCAGCACCTGACTCAAACAGTGACTACGACAAGATACTAGAGTTTCATAAGCAAGAGGTTGCGCAAACATCTGGATGGAGACTGATTGAAACGCGCTCGAAAGACTACATTATTAAAACAAATTGTGAAGACAAGAAAAGCATCAATGCCGCTATCAAGCGACTCGAAGCTTCGCGGAAACTTTACGAAGAAGATTTTCCGCCCACCGAAGAGATAACGAATGTTTCTGTGGTTCGAATCTGTGCCACAGCCGATGAGTTCCAAATGTTTAGCGGCATGGGTGGCGGCGCCGCAGGTTACTTTAGCCCAAGTACCCAAGAATTAGTTTTGTACTTCGGTGAAAATTCTAATGGTCTCGACTTTACTTTAGCAGTGATGTCGCATGAGGGCTTCCACCAATACGGATTCTTCTTATTCCATAATGCTTCTCCACATCAGTGGTTTGGCGAGGGGCATGGTGACTATTATGGCGCATATAAGCTTGTTGGCTCAAAACTAGTTGGGCAGAAAGACATGAAAGGTGGTTTGTCGCGCGTGCCAGAGATCCAAAAAATGATTGCTGAAGGCACGGTAAAGCCACTGTCTGAGCATATTCGGTACACCCATCAAGAGTGGCAAACGCAAGGCCCGAGCGGAGTTTCATGTTACGCACAGTCGTTTTCATTGATTTACTTTTTACGAGAAGGTGCTCGAGGCAAGGTGTCTTCAAAATATTTCAAGAAAGCTTACAAGAACATCATCCCTGATTATATGACTAGTCTGATGGAGGGGTATACCAAGGCTATTGCCGAGCGCAAAGCCGAGGCGGAAGAAGAATTGAAAACTTTAGTCGAAAGCGATGCGGAAGAAGGCATGATTGCAAACCGCAAAAAAATTGTGGCAGCTCCATGGAAGTACTTAGACCAACAAGTTGAGCGTACTTTACGTCGCGATGCCATTGAGGCATCATGGGGTAAGATTGATGAAGAAGAGTTCGAGAAGAACTGGCTCGCCTTCGTGGTTGACGAACTCTAATTCGCATTACGGTCGCCCGCGCCCTCTCTGTCACTCCACTTAAATATTCGCCGCGTTACGAATAAATACGTTGGCTTGACAAAGAGCATCCATAGCTTTGCTGGAAGCGCCTTGTTTTCGAGCAAAGAAAGTTCTTGCGGAGTCAAAGTTTCAGGATGATATGTTCGTTGATGTTTTAATAGATGGCGATAGTCTTCGCGACATTGCATGCGGAAGAACCTCGTGTTAAAAACAGAACGGCTCGCTAGTTGCATATCGATTATTGCTGGTTGGCCATTGGGGGTCACCAGCACATTTGGCTCTTTCGCTAGATCGTTGTGGGCCACTCCCGCGGCGTGCATTTTTGCCAACAATACTTTTAACTCAGCAAAAAAATGTTGTGGTGGAGCCCCATGCAGATGGAGTGGTTGGCCAGGTATATAGCTACGAACGACTCTATTACTGCTGCGCTGCAATATGCGAGGGAACTGGTCGAGGGCAACAGATTGCCTCTCAAGTTGATTTAGCGCCCCAATCTCTCGGCGCGCGAGGTAGATTGCAACAAGCTTGACCCACCATTTAGCAGCGCCAATGTCGCGGCGAATTGCTAGCTGTGGTGTTGGAGAAGAGTCGTTAAAATAGATTAGCTCTACACGCCCGAACAAGTCTTGTTTGAGAATCTTGGGAAGCGGCTGTAGAACACTCATACGCAAATGCTAACAGCCTCCGGCACAGTCTTCCGTGAATTTCTCTACGCTCTTGTAGAATTGCTTTTCGCATTGCCACGCCATTTTTTTTCGTTAATGCAACGAAAAAAACGCCTTCGCGAATTTGCACAATTAGACAAGCTTACAGGACTGAGCTCGGCTGAGCTACAGCAGCCGCAAAGACGGCTAAAATCAATATTTATTTCCGTTGGCGATCAATCCGGACAGGCTCACGCCTTGAAAATAATCAAGCTATTGCGTCAGCGCCACCCTGGTATTCGAATCAAGGGATTTGGTGGAGAAGAGATGAAGTCACAAGATGTAGATGTGCTTTTACCTTTGGCCGACTTAAACATCATGGGGTTTATTGACGTGCTATCTCGGTTACCGCTTTTCTTTAAAGCTATTTATCGCTTTGCCGCGTCCCTGAAACATGAGCAGCCAGATTTAGTGTTGCTTATTGACTACCCCGGGCTCAACCGCCACTTGTTGCGAATTGCCAAGCGCCACAAAGTTCAAGTCGTTGATTTCATTGTGCCACAATTATGGGCTTGGGCACCATGGCGCGTGCGAGACTTCAAGCGCGCTGATGCATTGCTTAGCATTCTTCCTTTCGAGACAGCATGGTACCAAAGCAAGGGTGCGCAAGCTCACTTTGTTGGGCATCCAATTGCTGATGAGCTTCCAGCAATTGATGACAATTCTGCGTCCACAACAATTGCTATTTTGCCTGGCAGCCGCGAGAGAGAGATTCGCTCTAATCTGCCTATCATGATGCAAGCAGCCCAGTTGTTGCAAAAGTCTGACCCGCGATTCAACTTTGTACTACCGCACTCGCGGCCACAATTGCGCGAATTAATTGAGTCTATTATCCAGCAATTTAACATTAGCGTCGAGCTTAGCTTTGATAATTGGCATCAACGCTTAACTACTGTGCGTGCTGCGTGGGTGGTTTCCGGAACCGCCTCGCTTGAAGTAGCAGCAATGGGAATCCCATCAGTGGTAGTTTATAAAGTAGATTCAGCAATTGGGTCATGGGTCGCGAACAACGCCTTGAGCGTACCTTTCATAGGTGGCATCAACCTGATTGCAGGTCGCTGTCTTTCACCAGAAGTGGTCGGCAATAACCTCACCGCGCAGCAATTATGTGATGCGCTTGCCCCCCTGCTCGATAGCGACGTATACCCACAACTCCAGAGCCAACTTAAATCTATTCGCCTTCAATATTTGCAACCTAAAGTCGGTGAACGTGTAGTAAAAATCATTGAAAGCATTGAACCAACACCCTAATTAACACGTTTAATCACCATGCTACTGAACATCCTCATCGGACTCGCGATTTGCCAACAGCCTTCAGAGAAGGAGTTGTTTGACGGCTACCTCAACTCAGTGCGTCCTGCGCAACTAGCTAACGGCTCTTACGCGGATGACGTTATCGTTACCGCAAACATCCTCACTGGCATGGCTCTATCACCGCGTGCTTATCGCGTTGACGATGGTCCGTTCATTCGCGATGCTGTTGCTTACATACTCAAGCATCAAGATGATGAGCCTACCTGGAGTACTGATTTTCGCATCGGCATGGCTTTGATGCATGTCCACCGCGACAAATATCTACCTACCGCGCAAAAACTAGCTTCTCGAAACGGCAAATCTCTCGACGATTTTCGCTCTACAACTTTCACTGCTAGTACGCAGTACTTGCTCGGCAACCTACCCAGTAACGCCAACCTTTCGCAAATTGCATCCGCAGTGGCAGCGAGTGGCATGTTGCGCACTTATAAAGACCGCAAAGATCTAACAAATCCCACAGCCCAATCAACAAAACAACAAGCTCTAGCTGACTACGAAAAAGGAGTTGATTACTTGTTGGGTAGCAGAGGAGCATCCGGTTTTTGGGAAGTCTTCGGCCATCCTGAGCCAGGAATTTCCGCTCTTGCGGCCCGCGGCCTTTTAGGCAGCCAGCGCGCAGAGGTTCGTCAAGCTGCGTATCCAGTTCTTGATTGGCTACTCACCCTGCAACATGAAGATGGTTCGATTCACGGCGGTCGAGTGATGGTTTACACGACGTCTGTTGCGATTGGCGCCCTTCTTGATGGCCAACGCGAAGCCGACATGCCTGCTATAAAAAACGCCGTGGCGTATCTACGCGCAGTTCAAACTGATGAAGGCGAAGGTTACACCTCCGACGATAAATTCTACGGTGGAATTGGCTATGGCGGTGACTTGCGTCCAGACTTGTCAAACCTGCAGTATGCTTTGCAAGCCTTAAACGAGGCTGACGTGCCAGCAGACGACGAGTCCTTCCAACGCGCCTTGCTGTTTGTTAACAGAAGTCAAAACCATTCCGAGACTAACTCCGAAGTTTACTACGATAAGGGTAGCGACAAGCCTGCTCGCGCTGGCAATGACGGTGGCGCAGCATACTATCCTGGTAATTCTCCAGCGGGCTATGACCTTCAAGCTGATGGAGCACTAGTAGCACGAAGTTACGGTTCAATGACTTACGCTCTGCTCAAATGTTATACCTTCGCCGGCGTTAAGAAAAATGACACGCGAGTCAAAGCAGCTATTGAGTGGATTAGTGATCACTACACCTTAGAAGTCAACCCAGGATTTGACCAATTGATTGATCCTCGCGGTGGCTTTCAAGGCCTCTACTATTACTACCAAACACTGTCACAGGCGCTGAGTGGTTTGGGTATAGACACGATTACAGATGTCGCCGGGGTGCATCACAATTGGCGCGATGACCTTGGCGCAAAACTGAACTCAACTCAACTAGAAGATGGTTCATGGATAAATTCAGATGCGCCGCGTTGGTGGGAAGGAAATCCAGATTTGTGCACTGGCTATGCATTGGGTGCACTTCGCGAATTACTCTAACGATGGAGCTTTTATCGCCATCCGCAACTGTTTACTGCTTAGGCAGAAATTTTGCTGCTCATGCTCGCGAACTAAACTCTAAACCACCCTCCTCGCCGATTTGGTTTAACAAATTAAAAAATGTTTTCGTCGGCGACAAAGAGCCCATTATTATTCCATCTTGGCTTGACTCTCGTGTTGACTGCGAAGCAGAAGTAGCAATTAGACTCGGTGTCGAACTGCATAACGCTACTCTCGATGAGTGCGAAGCTGCTATTAGTCACTTCACGTGCGCTAACGATATTACAGCACGTAAAGTTCAAATCACCGATCGAGATTGCGGACTACCATGGATGCGGTCCAAAAATCTATCTAGCTTTGGCTCAATAGGCCCGGCTTGGCATGAATACCCAGGCTTTGGTGACTTTTCGAAACTCGAACTAATCGGAAGTTTAAATGGTCAAATTGTGCAGCAAGCTTTGTTGGGGGAAATGCTGTTCAGCCCCGGGCAAGCACTCAGCGAAATGAGTCGCTGGCACAAGTTGTTTGTTGGCGACGTGTTGCTACTTGGTACACCAAAGGGGGTCAGCCCAATAAATGATGGCGACACTATTTCAGTGAGCTGCGGCGATGCGTGTTTGACCAATCACGTTAGCAGGGCATAAAAAAAAGCCGACCAATAACCTCTTGCGAGGGCTCCCTATTGGTCGGCTACAGAAAATCAGGTTCATTACTATTTCGGAGTAATGCCTCACAATCTTTAGGAAATATTAGAAAATATTTTCAGAACGCTCTATATCAACGAGCGTAGATGGTATTTCACCATGACGAGCAGTAATTACTGTACTAATGCCACCGCGAACGTTAAATTCACCGCGAACTTCCATAAAAACAGGGTTAATAGCCGCCACGATTTCGTCGAGAATACGATTGGTAACGTCTTCGTGAAAGTGCCCTTCATCGCGGAATGACCACAAAAACAGCTTTAACGACTTAAGCTCGACACAACTCTCACCAGGAACAGTGCGAAAACGCAAAGTAGCAAAGTCTGGATGGCCTGTTTTAGGGCAATTACAAGTAAATTCATGAGTCACACTTTCAATCATGAAGTGGCGCCCAGGCCGTGGATTTTCAAAAATTTCGAATTCGTACATTGTTCAAAAAAATAGCGGACGAATCAGAAGAAACGCCCGCGTGGTTGGTAGGGATGAAGGGACTTGAACCCCTGACACTCGGATTATGATTCCGATGCTCTAACCAGCTGAGCTACATCCCCGTGTACCTGAAAGGTACAAGGGCGGAGATTTTACACCAAATGCCCTGCCTTAGCAAGCCGCGCTAAGCTTTGTTCTCTGCCGAGAATATCGAGCACGTCGGCTAACTCTGGGCCACCTAATGCACCTGTTAAAGCGCAACGCAAGGGCTTCATGATTTTGCCCACGCCCACATCGTTGTCACTCGCCACCTGCTTAACCATACTGAAAAAGTCTGTTGGTGGCCACTCACAACTTTGCAATTGCTCTGCTACTAAGCCTAGGTATTGCGCGACATTGTCTTTGGACAGTTCTTTTTGTGCTTTATCATCGTAGTTCATTTCACCCACCAGCCCAGAGGATTGCTCTGCGAAATGCGAATAAAGATTGGCGCGAGGCTGCAGAGCGGCAACCAACTTGTGTAAAAGCTCTGCGTCAAGCTGATAACCTGACTCTATCATGAATGGCTGAACGGCGGTGCACAAATCTGAAATAGAAGTGTTGCGGATGTACTCGCCACAAATCCAGTTTAGTTTATCAGTATCAAAAATAGCGCCGGCCTTAGAAATCTTTTTTAGCTCAAAATGTTCTAGTAATTCACTACGATTGAACACTGTAGTTTTGTCGTCAATAGCAAAGCCGAGCAAGCATAAGAAGTTGAACAATGCATCACTCGGATGGCCCGACTTGATGTAATCACCCAATGCTGTGTCACCAGTGCGCTTCGACAACTTTTTACCGTCAGCTCCGAGAATCAAAGGTACATGAGCGAACTCTGGCGACGCCAGGCCTAAAGCTTGGCACAGCAACACCTGCTTAGGAGTGTTGACCAAATGCTCTTCGCCACGAATCACATGACTGATTTGCATTTCGGCGTCATCGATTGCACATACAAAATTATATGTTGGCATGCCATTAGAGCGCACGGCCACCCAATCTTCAACTTCACTACTATCAAAAACGACTTCTCCGCGAATATGGTCTTTGACCACTACGCGTTCATTTGCCGGCACTCGAAAGCGCACAACAAATGCCTCGCCGGCGTCGGCTTTCATCTGCGACTCTTCGGCAGGCAAGTTGCGCCAGCGCTCGTCATGTTGCCAATTAGCTTTATTCAAACGCGATTGTTCACGTTGCTCTTCAAGCTCCTCAGCAGTCGCAAAACAACGATAAAGCCAGCCTTCAGCCAGCCCTGTGTCGATGGCTGCTTGGTAGAGTGCAGCACGCTGCGATTGGAAATAAGGACCAAAATCGCCGTCTGCTTTTGGGCCTTCATCCCAATCTAACCCTAACCACTTCATAGATTCTAAAATCGAATCTAATGACTCAGCACTGTTCCTTTCGGTATCCGTGTCTTCAATACGCAAAATAAACTTACCGCCGCAACTACGGGCAAATGCCCAATTAAACAATGCGGTGCGAGCGCCACCAATATGGAGCATACCGGTTGGAGAAGGTGCGAAGCGCACACGAATGGGTCTATCTTGAGTCATGGCCGCAGATTTTACAGTTCTCTGACTACAGGTGTTAAATCTTCATCAAAAGAAAGTTCGTACCCCCAGCGAACCGCTTTGGTTTCGCCTGGATGCAATACAAATTTCCATTGGTAAATACCTTTATCCTCACGTTTGGCCAGGGCATCCTCAGTGTCTAACAGGTCTGGTGACACGTCGCCGAGCTCTACTTCTACTGAGTCGCTATTGCTTTGCGGGACGGCCTCATTCATTAGCACCACGATTTCACTGTGGGCAGCAGGCGACAAGCGCAAGCTTGCACGGTAACGACGAGTGATGGTAGATGTAGATGACAAAGAGAACGACCCTGGATCATCACGGTAGTCTTCAAGAGTTTCGTATTTAACTTCGAGGTTGGGGTCAACACCGAGGTTAAGCGTTGTAGTATCTCCTTTACGCAGCAATGGAAAAGTAGACTCTCCCAGGTAGTCCGGTCCTAAAAATATTTTTGCTGTTCCGGCTAGCAACACCGAATCTCCAGTATGTTCAACTTCTGCGCGTAAATAAGCATTAACCGATTTAGACGGCACCACATAACGCTCTGGCGCAACATCTAAAGGGATAGTACGGATAGAAAAGCGGTGAGCTTCACCATTCATCGACACATCGACTTTGCCGGGCATTGAAAATTGAGTAGTAATTCCGTAGTCATCAACTTTTACTGTTGGCGCTGCTGCATACGAGTCTACGTAGCCGAGCCCCTCAAGGGCTTCTTCATCATATTCACTTTCTACTCTTCTAGCTTCTGCCAATGAAAGACCAACGTCGTTGCCCCATGTCTCAGAGTCGAAAGCAGACTCACCGCTATCAACAACCCGCGAAGGAACGGTTGGTGGATCAAGCCCGATTTGTGGCATGGATGTGCTCAAAACCAACGACACTTGGCTCCAGTCTTCGCCAGTGCTTTGGGTGACTTGCCCTATTGAATTAACGTTGACACCAGCCAAATCAGGTGAAATTCGCACATCATAGGCAGGCTGCCAATATGCGCCGGGAACGAGATAAACCAAACGTATTTGCGATGCTTCATGCGTTTGAGCGAAGCAATTAATACGAACCTCGCGAATGCGCTC
>Ga0233427_10002640_pt1 | contig 16627 bp, 14 predicted proteins | sample SI_118_April2016_5_FD_179885 | JGI IMG/M metagenome (GOLD analysis project Ga0233427, IMG submission 179885) | Seawater microbial communities from Saanich Inlet, British Columbia, Canada - SI_118_April2016_100_MG | ecosystem: Environmental > Aquatic > Marine > Inlet | place: Canada: British...
CCCGTCTCATAACATGAGAAGTTGAAGAAGGTCTCACTGTTGATGAAGTTGAGCAATCCAGAAAGGGGAAGTTGCAATAAAATGCCCCTTAAGTTTGGCTAAACCGCACGTAATCTATGGCATTACAGGTTTTCCAGGACGTAGAAACTAGTTAAATAAGTAAGTGGTTGCTAACCTGTATAGGAAGCTACATAGGCATACACATCCTGCTTTGGCTATAACGAGTCGGCCTGTATCATAAAGATTGAACGCTTTACTGGATGTTAATCACCAGAAGAGAGTAATTCCAAGTTATGTAATGGGTTATGTCCACCTTTGGTGGTCATTCCTATACATATATAACAACTAGGCAACTAGGCAACTAGAGAAACCTCGAAGTACACTTTAGATCTCTGTGAAGCACCATCTTTGGTCTTCTCCACCGAATATTCCTTATCTTGATGTGTGACCCTGATCGACCCAGATTTGATTTCAGCGAAATGTCCCTTAACCGTGCCAGTCGCTATATTGTATGCCTTCGCGTAATCTTGCTTGATATTGGCCTGAGGATGTCTACCTTCACCAAACGTCTCTGCGATTCTGAGAGCCACATTCTCCGCTGTCTTCTGCCAATACTCCTGACGCTCAACGTTAGCTAGTACGATGACACCGACTGATTCAACGGTTTCGTCCAAGACGCTCTCGATCTGAAACCATCGCTCCTCTGTATTAAACGCTTGGTAGTTTTGCTTGGCGTCACTCAACTGAACGTAATTTGATGCCGTCCCTGGATCAATTGATCTCCGTTTAGCCTCAGCGACAGTCATCGTACTGAGTGTTTTCACAGCTCGACATCCATCGGTAAGAGCTTTTGCACCTCGGCTCATATCTGCATTACCTTTCACCTTTTCGTTCTTTCCTGTTTTCCGAGTGTGATGCACCAACAGAACCGCACAATTAGCTAGTCTTGCTATTAAGGACAACTCTTGTATGACCTTCGCCATAGCGGAATTACTATTTTCGTCTGCAGGGTTTATCAACGAGAGTGGGTCAATGACCAACAGACCGATGTCTCGCTCTATTAGATGATCGCTCAAGCCTCTCGCAGATAATGTTGGGGTTGGTTGGGAACCCTCTAAATCGAATAACTGTATTGGTTTATTAGGTAAATACACATTGTGTTGTTCAAAGCTGAGGTTGTGCTTTTTGCACACGGCCTTGTACCTACGTTCGATCTCCGACTTGTCATCTTCGTAACTGAGCAACATGACGTTTGTTGATTCTCGAAGCCCCAGCCCCAATACGTCAGTACCAGCAGCAATGGAGCAACTTAAGGTCAAGGCGAAACTGCTCTTGCCCGTGCCACCCGGTGCGACCAAAGCCATGACACTCTTTCTCAGCAGAAAGCCATCGACGAGCCAGGGCCGGGGTTCTAGCTTAATGGAATCTGGATCCCCGAGAGGAGTCGAAGAAATCTTGCCTTGTTCGCTCGCGACCAACTCTCCATCCATCGCTAGGCTTTTCTCGGAATCCCACTTGCCCGGAATAGTGTTCATGAGCGCAATTCCTGCTTTTCTTTGCTATCAAACTGCTGCGTTTCAGAACTTTCCGTTCGTTGGGAGACTAATACCCTATCTATATGTTCTAGGTTTGATTCTGCAGCGGAATGCCTGCATTTGGCACGAACATCGTAAAGGGAGCAGTCCTCTACAGTGCAATCCTCAACCTGTTTCCTCCATGTTCCAACGGCCTGGTTGTCGTAAATACACGCAACACAATGGGCATTAATCCTTGCTCGCAACCCTGGCTTCCGCAGAATAAATGAGATCACTTCCTTATTGGGCTTCTTCACAAGCACACCCCCGAAGTCTGCGAAGTGTTCTGCTGTCTAGTAGCGTATTTGTTAATCCAGTCGTCGATTACCTCCCTTTCGTAACAGACTCGGCACCCAATTTTTAAGTATTCCGGAGCGGGGACACCTAGCAGTAGTCCGGTGACTCTTGATCTACGCAAAGAAAAATCTGAAAAAATGCTGCCGCAGTATGCGCGCGTTTCCTGAGGTGAAAGCCTTGGGTAAGTTGTTATATACATTGCTGGACAGTTCCATCACGTTCTAGAGAGTGATGTGAGTGTCCGAGGTATTAGGTGCTGAGTCGTGGCAAATGACAAAATCCATTGGCAAATGACAATTTAATTTGAGAACAAAGAGCCGTATGCCTCAGAGATTTTTCTTCTTATGGTGTCTGCAGCGGGTGATTTTTCACCGTTTGGTAGATTCCTGTGGATTAAATCTCCGATTCCTTTGAAGTTTGGCTTTTGATCTGGAGGCTCGCCATGCCTGTACCGTCGATCTTTTTTGCTTAGTTCAACCGCTAGCAGTGCAATTACCCTCTGTAGGCCATCTTTTTCGCGCTCTAATAGATCGTCATCCGCAGTAGATGGCTGGAGCCATTTTTCTTCAAATCTATTTGCCTCTTCTAAGGTGACCACTAACTCAAGCTCGCCCAGTTCTAATTCAAGTAACGATGATGTGTCTTGGTTTACGACCTCAAGCTTCTCGTGGCCAAATCCCTCAACATTTACGCGAGTCACAGGGTCTCCCACCCAAACCTCTAAAACCGAATTAAAGAACCCTGGCTCTAATCCAATAAGCAAAGCAGCCTTATTTCTAGGAGTCTCTTCTCCTTCGCAGATGTATAGCCACTCTTGGGCGTATTTTTGACTATTCTCAACAAACTGCACTCTGATTTTGTCGCTACCCAGATCGGACTCATTAATCGAAAGCTTTTCCTTAGATACTCTAAATGCGCGTCTAAGACCGAATTCTGCGAAGTAGTGTTCGATGTCGTCTTCGGGTTTGTTCCAATGTTCCGCTAGCTGCTGGGTGTTGAAATATCTTCTAGTTGGTAATCCTGGCATCTGAATCTCCCGAATTTAATAGTGCTACTGCCGCAGCCTTATGCTCTGGTGCTAAATGAGCGTATCTCAGAGTCATCTCTAGAGAGGAGTGACCCAAAAGCTCTCTCACCGTATTTAGATCAACTTCCGCCATGACTAGGCGTGATGCAAAGTGGTGTCGTAAATCGTGGAACCGAAAATTCTCCAGCCCTGAGAGTTTCATTAATGTCGACCAAGACTTTTTGATGTTGTTTAGCGGCAATTCTGTAACGGGGGAAGGAAATACCAACTTTGCCGAACTGGTTTCGTTTGCGGTGTAGAGGCCATGTGGCAACAACTGGAATCAAACCCAGCCGCAAAATTGTAATAGTCACAGACCCAGGGTTCAGGGGCAGAGCTACTTGGCTATCGACCCAAAAATGGGTTTAATTCTACTTATACTCGCGATGACATACTGAAGAATTACTCGATGAATGAATTGCTGACTAGCATTGAAATGGCGAGTGCTCTAAAACGGGGCTCTGATGTAAAAGCAGTAGAAAACATTAAGTGAAGGTTTTGTGATGAAAGAGTTAAGTGGAAAAGTAGCCTTTATTACCGGCGCCGCCTCAGGTATTGGGCTGGCACTGAGTAAGGCTAGTGGGGCCGCAGGCATGAAAATTATGATGGCCGATATTGATGAGGCGGGCCTGGATCGAGCTGTGGCTGAACTGCTTGCTGAAGACGTGGATGCCTGTGCAGTTTATTGCGATGTGAGCTCAGAGGAATCTATGCGGGTTGCGGCTGATGCCACCCTCGCAGCTTTTGGGAAAGTTCATTTGTTAGTGAACAATGCTGGAGTCCTGGCTAAAGGTGGTATTGGTGATTTATCCCTGGAGCGCTGGCAGTGGGCACTGGACGTTAATGTTATGGGCGTTGTGCGGGGCGTAGAGATATTTCTTCCCTTGTTACAAGGCCACGACGAGGGCTCTCATATTCTCAATACCGCTTCTGTCGCGGGCTGCGTGGGCCTTGCCAGCATGGCGGCCTATTGTACTACCAAGCATGCGTTGGTCGGATACAGCGAAGCGCTGTATTACCAGTTACTGGAAGAAGGTATTGGCGTGTCGGTGCTGTGTCCGGGTTTTGTGGCCACAGACATTGCCCAGACTGCACGCTATGGTGCAGATGAATTTGACAGCGATCTTCAGGCGGCCGTTAGCGCCGGGATGTCTCCCGCCGTTGTTGCCCAGCACGCTGTCGACCAGTTACGTAAAGGTGCTTTTTTCATTTTCACGCATCCAGGAACCCGTGGTGAAGTGCTGGAGCGCTTCGATAGTTTGGCTGGCGCATTTGACGCCACAGATGCCAGCGAAGTCATCCAGGGCGATCCCGATTCACAACGTGTGGCGGACCGAGAGACCACAGAAAACCTGCACAGCTAGAGAGCGGGCCCAGGACGCATTTTGGAGCCGTCGGAAAATCGACCGAAGCGAAAGCGCGAGAGATCGTAACGTGGCTGATCGCCGGCAATCATATCTGCCATGACCTTACCTGCACCCGGGCCAATGCCAAAACCGTGGGCGCTAAAGCCAGTGGCGATGAAGAGCCCCGGCGTTGACTCCACCTTGTCCATAACCGGCACAATGTCTGGCATAGCGTCTATCATGCCACCCCAGGATTCCGTGAAGGCAACTCCGTTTAGTTCGGGCACTCGCTTATCCAGGTTCTTGCGCATGGTTTTCAAGGCTTTTGCGGAAGGGTTGGGATTAAGCACCCGGTGCCTCTCAAAGGCGGTTTCATCCTCTCCTGACCACTTGCCGCTAAAGAACCATGGCTGGGTGGGGTCTTTTCCGGGGCGGGCGCGAATATCGCTGCCGGTGAACATAGCTGGAATATATTTAGTCAGGTGGCGGAAGCTGCTAGCACCGATGAAATGCTCCACCATCTCGCAGGCTATAGTATAGCCACCGTCTTGCCTGCGGCGTAGGTAGACATCACCCAGGCCAGCAGCACCGCTAAGTATTTCCGGTGCTTCAGCCGTGCGGGCAACGGTGCCTCTTACGGCCAACTGCGGAATCGTAATACCCAGGTTGCGCAGAAACATGGCCGACCAGACTCCGCCTGCGACTACGGCGGAGCTACACTTTACGTAACCGTGTTCTGTGTTTACTCCGCAGATATTGCCTGCCTGTTGCTCGATGGTACGCACGGCACAGGCTTCACGGATCAGCCCTCCCCTGGCTTGCAGGGCAGTGGCGAGTGTTTTCACCGCCGTAAACGGCTCGGCGCGACCGTCACTGGGGGTGTGCATAACGCCGGCCCATCGGCCCTGTGGTGCGCTGATCATATCGTTGGCGGCCTCGGAGCCCAGCATGGCGGTATTCAGGCCGTACTGTTTCGCTACCGGCAGCCACTCCTCGAGTTCCGCCAATTCTTTTTCGTTGCGGGCGAAGGCGGCGATGCCACCGCGCTTGAAACCAATGCCAGGCCCCAACTGTTCGGACAGCTGCTCCCATAGACCAATGGCTTCCATGGCGATCGGTACTTCATCGGGGTCTCGCCCCATGGCGCGTACCCAACCCCAGTTGCGGCTGGACTGCTCGCCCGCAACGCGGCCTTTGTCGCAGACTAACACCGAGTAACCACGCTCGCGCAGAAACCAGGCAATGCAAATACCAATCACGCCACCGCCGATAATGGTCACATCGACGGCTTCGGGCAGATCATCAGTAAAAGAGATGGGAGTATTGTCGTTGTAAAGAAACACCGGGCTCTCCATTTTCTGCAGGATAACATCAGCCACCGATAAGTTGCGCGCGGCCATGACGAATATATGCGCTAAGACCGGTGATTGTGTTCGCCTCGACTGATTTAATAGTGGTTTGGCGGTTAAGGTGAGTGGATGAAAAACTGGAGTTTTACTATGCGATTTACAATAACCCTGATGGTCTGGGTGATATTTGCCGGTGCGGCGAACGTGCAGGCATCCGATGCAGTATTATTCAAAAATGTGCGCGTCTTCGATGGCAGCGCGAAACAGCTGACTGGTCAGCGCGATGTAATGGTGGAAGCGAACATCATCAGCGCCATTGGTGAGAATCTGGAAGTGCCTGAGAACACAGAGGTAATTGAGGGTGCCGGCCGAACCTTGATGCCTGGCTTGATCGACTCGCACGTGCACTTCAATCTTAATGGCCTGACCCGCAGCCTGCGCGGTCTGGAAGGGGCCAAATGGTCACAGATCGCTATTCAATCTGGCGCCAATGCACGTGATCACTTCATGGATGGCTTTACCACGGTGCGCGACACCTGCGGGATGGACAATGGTCTGCAACAGTTAATCGATAAAGGCACTATTGTTGGTCCGCGTATCTATAATAGCGCCGCTTGCATTAGCCCGACCTCGGGTCATGGAGATTTTCGGCAGGCCGGTAACCGTTATGTGGGTGGACCCCAGGGCCAGTTGCAGCGCCTGGGGATTACCGTACTGGCGGACTCTGCAGACGAAGTGCGAAAGGCAGCGAGAAACAATTTTTCCAATGGCGCTGTGTTTCTTAAATTGATGGCCGGTGGGGGCATTTCCTCTGAGTTGGACCCGATCTGGTCCCATGCTTATCGGCAGGATGAGTTGCAGGCGGCGGTTGAGGCGGCGGAATTTTTTGACACCTACGTAATGGTGCATGCCTATACAGATCGGGCCGTGAATGCCGCCATGGATGCTGGTGTAAAGGTCATTGATCACGCCCAGATGGTGTCCGCCAGGACCGTCAAACGCATGGTAGAAGAAGACATATTCTGGTCGCTCAACCTGGCCGGTCTTGACCCCGGTATTTTTAAACTGCCCAACTGGGCTGCGGGTCCCATGCACGAGAAGGTTAAGCATTACCACGAGGAGTCGGGTGAGCTTGCAGCACTGATCCAGAAGTACAAACCGAAAATAGTATTCAACACCGATGCGGTATTCCTCACCCTGCCTGAGAGCAGGGCGCACCGGGATTTCGAGAAATTTGTATTCTCAAACTGGTTTGGCAATCACGCCCTGCTACGGGCGCTGACCTCGACTCCCGGGGAAATGACCAAATTGACTGGTCGCCGCAATCCCTACCCGGAAGGTAAGCTGGGCGTCATCGAGGAGGGTGCCTATGCTGATATTCTGCTGGTGGATGGCAACCCGTTGGAAGATATTAGCGTTATCGGCGTGAACAGCGTCTGGATTGGTGCCAAGCCACGTGAAGAAGGTGTAGAGACAATCCGCGTCATTATGAAAGACGGAGTGATCTACAAAAACAGCCTATGAGACATTTGATGACTCGATTCCTGATTTTTTGCCTGTTGCTACCGGGGGCCTTAGCCCAGGCTGAGAAAATTGCCGAGCCTGGCAGCTATACGGCCCAGGTGGCGGGAGCGGTTGTTGCCTTTGACTTTAAAGACATACCGGCACCGGTGATTGCCAAGGTCGAGCAGTTGATTGCTGATTCAGTGGCTGTCGCAGTGGGCGCACATCATATTGGCCTGATGAATGATCTCGAAGAAATTCTCGAGGTCAACGGTGGCGACAGCCTAATTCTGCATTCGGGCAAGCAAGGTAAATTGCTGGAAGCGGTCTATCTCAATGCCATGGCCGCCAATATGCTGGATTTTGATGATTCACATGTGCTGACCGGCCACCCAGGTGCTAGCATCATCCAGCCAGCGTTAGTAATTGCCCAGCGCTATGGCAATAACCGTGAAGAACTGATTGAAGCCATTGTCGCAGGTTACGAGTTCAATATCCGTTGGTCGCGGGCTGCTTTTGATTTCCCGGCCCAGTTAAAAGGTCCCTGGTCTTCCGCTCTATTACAGGCTTATGGCACCACCATTGCTACCGCCAAACTGCTCAAGCTCAACCAGGAGCAGTTGCAGCGCGCCATGTATTTTATGGCGGCGCAAATGCCACTACCTGTGTATCAAAAACTTGGGTTGGTGCCGGGCCAGACAGTTAGTGCACTCAAAAACAATTACGGACAATCTGCCTGGGGAGCAGTTCATGCTGTGCTCACAGCTCGGACTGGTGCGCAGGCTGATGGAACGGTGCTAGACGGTGACCAGGGCCTATGGCGCATGATGGGTTCGCCGCGTTTTCACCCTGAAGAGTTAGTGAAGGACTTGGGTAGTCATTGGGAAACCCTCGGTGTGCAAATAAAACCCTATGCTGCCTGCCGTTGGATGCACGCCCCTATTGATGGCCTACTGGCGTTGCGAGAACAAATACCCAACGCAGCGGCGGTGAAGAGTATTGATGTCTATAGTTATGACATCGCAATTGATTTTCTGTCCAAGCCCAACCCAGACAGTTTGCTGGAATTGCAGTTCAGCCTGCCGCATGTGTTTGGCCTGGCGTTGGCGGGTGAGTCCTTGATTGCCATGTCCGAGGCTCAGATCAACAATGCTGCTGCTCTGTCACTCGCTGAAAAAGTGACTCTCCACAAAGATGACCGTTACCAGGGTCTGTTCGTCAAGAAAATGCTCCCCGCCAAGGTGGTGATAACGCTGACTGACGGCACAGTTCTGGAACAGGAAGTACTGGTGCCTAAAGGTGAAGAAAGTAATCCCATTGCCAGTGATGAGCATCGGTTGAAAATCACGACACTTATAGAATCAAGTCCACACGTGAATGTACGTGAATATGCAAATGAACTTTTGGGAGAGACCTTGTGAAAAACATTTTGACTATTGCCATATGCCCGGCGATGGCCTTTACCCTCGTCAGGGTTACGCAAGCCTAGGAGCCTACCGTATTCAAAAATGTGCCGGTCTGGGACGGCACCAGCAAATTAGGGACAGACCTGTTTGGCTATCGACACAAAAACGGGCTTAATTATACTTCTACTCGGGTTTGCGGTAACAGATCGTTAATTGCCGAATTTATCGTGGTAGCTCTCAGACAACCGGGCACCGCCTTTCATTTCCGGGACATACTTTTCACCATCTTTAACAAGGGGGGGCGTGAATGACCCGGGAAGCATCTCATGTTCTCTTGTCTTTTCGGTTACGAAGTGGGGCTAATGGCGCGTTTTGGTTCAGGTCTGCGATATGATTCGTCTCAGTATGTGATAGTCGTGCAGATTGAACGATTAAGACAAATCATTCGGTATCTGTTGATTTATGAATGAACAAACTGAGAAAGCGGTACATCCCATGAAGAACCTCATCATTGGTTTATCCTTGTTTGTTTTCTGCTCTGCGCCATTTTCCATGGCCGATAAAACCAATCTGGTTTTGTTCAAAAATGTCAAAGTTTTCAACGGCACTGAGGACAGGCTACTTGACCAGGATGTGTTGGTCAGTGGGAATCTGATCAGTGAAATCGGCAAGGATCTGGCTGCTGGTAATGGCGCGCGGGTTATTGATGGCAACGGGATGACGTTGATGCCGGGCTTGATCGACTCACACGTGCACTTCAATCTGGCCATGGATGGTGGTCGTCCGGCGATGGAGGCTTCACGCTGGGACTATATGGCCGTTATGGGCGCCGCTGCAGCTCATAAAAGCATGGCCCGTTAAGGTGGCTGGGTGGCCGTTGACTCGTGGCCTACTGAGCGCAGGAGTTCACGTCTTCATTGTTGCATTATCCTTGACGTCGTCTTCGACGAGCATGGCCGCTCAAAGTATCTTCGATGGCTGGGTCCGCCATTCAGAATACGTTGCGATGCGCGACGGGGTTAAGCTGGCTGTCGACTACTATCGGCCAACCAAAGAAGGTGCGCTTCATTCAAAACCACTGCCGGTTGTCTGGCGTTTTACACCCTATGGACGATATCAGACGGGTGCAGACGGTAAGGTGTCGGACCAAAATGCGATCCTCGACGTTTCTAGCGGCAGTAACGGAAAGGCGATTTTTGAACATCTATTGCAGCAGGGTTATGTGGTCGCCCAGGCCGACATAAGAGGTTACAACGCGTCATTTGGTATTAGTGAGATATGGCTGGGTCCCCAGCAGGGGCACGATGCATTTGATCTGACCGAATGGTTTTCAGCTCAACATTGGGGGACTGAGAATGTCGGGATGCTCGGAAGATCTTATCTTGGCAGCGTTCAATTAATGGCCGCAAGCTATGCTTCGCCGCACCTTAAGGCCATCGTTCCTGAAATGGCGCAGATTGATCATTTTTCACTTTTTTCCAGAAACGGAGTCTTAAGAAATGATTTGGTAGTGAGCTGGGACAAGATGAGGTCAGCTATGGATGTCGCGGCTATAGTACCGAAACCTTTTTCGGTGGCGCCCGTGATGGCAGACACCAGTCGGGCTGATTTATTGACAGCATCAGATGAACACAAGCTCAATACCAGACTGGCGGACAGCATCTTGCAAATGCCTGTTCGAGATAGCACTGATCCCGCAACGGGAACCAAACACCATATTGAATCGAGCGTCCTGTTTAAATTACCGCAATTGGAACAATCAGGCGTAGCTATCTACCACCTGTCCGGATGGTACGATGATTCAATTCGAGATCATTTGACCCTGCTCAGAAATCTTAACAACCCTCAGAAAATTCACATTGGCCCGTATTTTCATCAGGACAATTTTGGCTTCGACTATTTAACCGAAACTCGTCGCTGGTTCGACTACTGGTTAAAAGGCAAAGACAACGGGATTATGGATGAGCCGCGCGTAACCTATTACGTAGTTGGTCAGAAACCCTTAGAGGGCTGGCACCATTCGTCTCAGTGGCCCGAACCTGATTTGGATGAACTCGTGCTGCATCTGAGTGGAGAGAAGAGCGGTTCAGCCAGGTCGTTCAACGACGGCACTCTGAGCTACGAGGAACCACAGGGCAGTTCGGACGGTAAGGATGTGTACCTGGTTGACGAAACACTATCACTTGGCGACTTAATCACCAGAAATACAGGTGCCTTCAGGCGTGATGCATGTCCTGTCAGTAAAAACATCGCTGATGTTGGCGAGGTCTGTTACCTGTCCTCCGGCTATCCTGATCTTTCTGACACTTATGACGCAAAAGCGATTACTTATACGTCAGCGGAATTGCGCGTAGACGTCGTGGTAGCGGGATTCCCCGAGGTCAAAGTTTTTGTTTCATCGAATCGTGAAGATGCGGATCTGTTTTTTGTCCTGACCGAAGTGACGCCTGAGGGTGTCAGCCAATTTGTTTCGGATGGCGCTATCAGAGCGTCTCACAGGTCGTTGAACAAACCGTCTTTCGATAATTTTGGTTTGCCCTGGCATGGCAATTTTTCACCAGACCTTACTGACCTTGGACCAGAGCCGGCCCTGATCAGTCTTGCTCTGAAACCAATCGCTAACCTGTTTGAGAAAGGCAATAGGATCAGGCTGACGATAGCCGGATATGACGCGAAAAGTGGCGTACCGCTTGAGTCAACAGAAGATAAAAAAATCATTATCCACATGGGGGGGGATTATCGATCAAATTTATCCCTGCCGATCAAGTAAATCCCTGATGGATCATCGACGTAGGTGGTTATATGCTGCTTGAAATAGGCTTCTCGGTTTAGCTATGAAAATTATCGTTATCGGCGCGGGAATTCTCGGAATCTCCACCGCGTATTTTCTGCAGAAACACGGTGTCGAGGTGACGGTCCTTGACAAGGAGGCGTTACCCGCCCGGGGCGCGAGCTATGGGAATGGCGGGTATTTTCAATCGAGTGTGCCTGACCCTTGGAATGCCCCAGGTATTTTCTCGATGTTTTTGAGTGCCTGGAAGAACAGCCTAACGGGTAAGGGTGATCAATCTGCTTTCTCTGCGCCAACAAGCTCCCTGCCGGGATTTGCGAGTTGGGGGCTTGATTTTCTCAGTAACGCCAACGAGAAAACCTTTCTCGATTCCCTGATAAAAAATCGAAATCTTGCCCAATATACGCGCAGTGTTTTAGATGATTTGAACGTGGCCGAAGCCTTGTCTTACGATCAGAGTCAAAGTGGTAGCCTCATTATTTTCCGAGATCAGGCATCGATGGATGACTATGCCGCTATCGCAAATCTGACTTTGGGTCATGGGACGAATCTGTCTTTACTCAATCGAGATGAGTTGCTGCAGGTCGAGCCCTCGCTTATTGAGGCGGCGGATGAGTTGACAGGAGCAGTTCTGTTTCCCGATGACCATGGCGGAAATTCCAGAATTTATTGCGAACAATTGTGTGAACTGACCCGTGCGCGCGGTATGGCATACAGGTTCGGAGTATCCGTCTCGCAAATCGCTTCCAGGAACTCTCATGTCAAAGTGCGTCTCGATGATGGTGAAGAGCTAATCGCTGATGCTGCCGTCATTGCAGCTGGTACCTGGTCCAGACAGCTCGGGCGCTGTGCTGGAGTTCGTGTGCCAGTTGCACCGGCCAAAGGTTATTCTCTATCGATCCCAATGGGTAACTGGAATAATCGACCACGTCATATCATTGCCGACATGGGTACACACGCCGGAGTTAACCCCCTGGGTGACACGTTGCGGTTAGCCGGTACAGCGGAGTTCTGTGGTCATCATAATACCGGGATTAATGAGGCGCGTGTCGACTACCTCATCGGTTTGGTGCGAGAGCTATTCCCATCGTTTGTAGATACGATTGATCGAAAAACGATTGATCCGTGGGGAGGTTTTCGGCCACTTAGCACCGATGGTATCCCTTACATCGGTAAGACGAGAGTCAGTAATATCTATCTGAATACAGGTCACGGGGGCCTCGGTTGGACTCAAGGAGCGGGGTCTGGGAAAGCGCTTGCAGATGAGATTGCAGGTGTGCCCCTGGAGTTTGATCTGACCGACTACGCAGCATTGAGAATCCGCTGAGCACAATATCGAACCAGATTTGTTAGCTCCCTGGAACCTGATTTACCTTTTCAAGTGCGTCGGCATATTCGCTTAGCAGTCGAAACATCACATCACGGCAAGTTTCCACTTCATTGATCATGCCAATTGCCTGACCACATGGGTTCATCGCCACGGCCTGTGCATCTCCAGACCCCGCATATAATTCAGTTCGCAACATAGCATCGTGTGTAACGAGGCCCTGAAGTGGCATGCCAAGGGGGTCGGGCGTATCCGGCGCGTCCCAGGCGTCGGTCCATCGATTGCGAATCAGTCTCGCAGGTTTACCGGTCCAGGCGCGGCTACGTACTGTATCCTCGCTGGAAGCTTTCAGGTAGCTGTCTTTCTGCGCTGGTTGCGTTTCGGCTTCAGCGACGGTGAGCCACTGTGTACCCATCCATACCCCGGCAGCACCCGTTGCCATTGCTGCCAGCATTTGTCTGCCTGAAGAGATACCCCCAGCCGCAAGAACCGGTAGAGGCGCAACGGCATCTATTGCCTGTGGCCAGAGGACAATACTGCTAATTTCACCTGCATGACCGCCGCCTTCGCCGCCGACCGCGACAATAAAGTCGAGCCCGGCTTCCTTATGTTGAATCGCTTGCTTTAACTTGCCGCAGAGTGCGCCAACTAGCATGCCGTCTGCGTGGGCTCTGTCGATGATATCCGCCGGTGGCGTGCCAAGCGCATTAGCGAGCAGTTTACAGTTTGGCCGATTCAGGCTTTGCTCGAAGAGGGGTAGTGCAGTGGCGTAGGTCCAGCCAGCGAGCTTAGGCTGGTTAGCCTGTTCCTGGTCCAGTTCTGGAACGCCGTGCTTTTCCAGCAATGCTGTCGCGAAATTGATATGTTCTTCTGGCACCTGCTGCATCAGCTGTGCCTCCAGGGTCTTAGCGTCAGGTTCTTCCATGCCTTCATATTTTTGCGGTACAACGATATCAATGCCATATGGCTTGTCGCCAATGTGGGTGTCGATCCAGTCAAGTTCCTGGCTAAATTGCTCGGCAGAGAACCAACCGGCACCTAGAACGCCAAGTCCGCCTGCTTTCGAAACTTCGACGACTACGTCACGGCAGTGAGAAAAAGCAAAGATTGGCACATCAATGCCGAGTTTTTCGCAGAGTTCAGAGTACATGGGTGCTTTTTCCTGATGTTGATGGTTCTATAGTAACGAATACAGAACGCAATCTTTGGTCAATTAAGGCAGTCATACGGTTAGCGATTCGTCAGCCTGGTCACTCATTTGCCTATATTGATAAGTGCCAATCAGGTTGTGGCACTAAGCTTGTGACGAAAAATAAGAAAAACAGAAAGAAGAGAGCATCTTATGCAGGAAAGTTTTCTTTACCGCGTCATCCTTATGCCGACGGCAGTTTTTTTGTCTGTTCTGTTCGGTGCGTCTTACGGTTCAGGTCGAGAGGTGATGGAGTTTGTCAGCAGCAACGGTCCGTCAGGCGGTCTGGTCGCGTTGCTGGTGCTGATTACTACCCATGTTGTGGTTCTTGGGCTTAGTTTTGAGCTGACTCGACTTTACAAGGTTTATGACTACGTTAGCTTCTTTAAAGTGTTGTTGAAGAAAGGCTGGTTTGCCTACGAGATCGTTATCATCGTCGGCTTGGTGATTGCCCTGTCTATCACGGCGACGGTGGGGGGTACGATTGTTGGGGATAAGTTTGATTTTGATGCACGGCTTGGAACAGCGGCGATCTTCATTCTGGTTGTCCTCCTAACCTACTTCGGTAGAGAAATCGTTGCGAAGTCGATGATGCTTTCGGTAGTTGCGCTATTCGTGGTGCTTGCGGTACTTATTTGGCAAATTTTCCAATCAGAAACGGCGGCGATTGCTGCCTCCTTTCGTGAACATCCCCATGAGTGGAGCGGTCTTTCAACAGGATTGATGTATGCAATCGGTGGTAGTGGTTATCTGCCGCTATTGCTCTACTGTGCGATGGGGTTACGAACCCGAGCGGAAGTCTGGACGGCGGCACTGGCTGCGGCAACTATTGCTGCAATACCTGCACTGATATTTCATCTGGCTTTTATGGCGAACTTCCCGGCGATTGTTGAGGAAGAAATTCCCGCGTATTGGATGCTCGAGAATCTCAGCTCACCCATGATGTTGAACTTCTATGTGCTCGTCATGTTTGTGCTGGTTGCTCAGACCGGGGTAGGTGTCCTGCAGGGTTTAATTGAGCGAGTAGATAACTGGTACCAGGCGCGCAGGGGCCAACCTATGCCCGCACTCGGCCACAGTGGTCTTGCCGGAGGCGTGTTTCTGGTTTGCACAGCGTTCGGCACCATGGGGATCACGGCGCTGATCCTGCGAGGATATACGGTGATGTTCGGCGGATTCATCGTGGTGTTTATCATCCCTCTGATTACCCATGGCGCTTATCTTGTCTATTCAAAAGTCGACTCTAAGCAGGAACAAAACTGATGGTGGAGTTGATTTTCTTTTGCGCTTTATCAGCAGCTGGTAGCTGCGGCGCGCGAGCTGGTATGTGGGCAAACAACTGTCTGCAGACCATGCCTAGCTGACTGGCGCGGTTTCAGTGTATGACGCAGAAAATCTCAAAGACTGCCGTGCTTTGGCGGTTAAGCGAGCTGCTGTTGCATGTTGGCTGCTGTTCAGTCTCTCGACCAATGCAGCGGGCATCGATGTTGATAAGTCACTCTCGCGCATCGCTTTTGGCTCATGTGCCATTCAGAGCCTGGACCTGTCAGTTTTCAAGACAATTCAATCAGCCAGGCCAGACATCTATCTGTCATTGGGGGATGCCATCTATGGCGATTACGACGTTGCGACCGGAAAGAGGTTTGAAGCAACGAGCGCGACCTTGGCGAGGGATTGGCAGATCCTTGGCACGAATAAACACTGGCAGAGTCTACAAAAGAATATTCCGATTCTGGCTATCTGGGATAACCACGACTATGGTCACTATGAGCTTGGTGCTGATTTTGAATTGGGCAGTCGGTCGAAAGCGCTTTTTCTGAAGTTTTTTAACGAACCGCTCGATTCCATCGTCTGGTCTCGACCGGGTATTTATCGATCAATGGTTATTGGACCAGAAAGTCGACGCGTACAAATTGTGATGCTTGATACCCGTAGTTTTAAATCTACTCCAGTGCTTGCCGAAGGTTGGCTTGCAGAGGCTGGGGCTGAAGCTGCCGGTAGCCTTGGGAAGTTCGTGCAAGACAGGCGGGGTACGTTGCTTGGAAAAGCCCAGTGGAGATGGTTGGAAGACAGGTTCGACGAAACAGCGGATCTTAGAATCATCGCTTCGAGTACCCAGGTCATCCCGAATGAAAAGGGTATGGATGAATGGGGTAACTATCCCGTTGAGAGGGACAGTTTGCTCCAGTTGATTCGAACGAAGGGTGGTGGGCGCACCATTCTTGTCTCAGGCAATGTTCATTTCGGTGAGTTGTCAGCGAAGGTGTTTGACGAGGGAACGGCCATATGGGAGTTAACGTCGTCAGGCTTGACCCATACCAATGAAGCTTATGCAGAGGAGTCCAACCGTTTCAGAACAGCAGGTCCTGTGATAGAGCGCCATTTCGGCATGCTGGATCTGCGCTGGTTGGAATCGGGGTCAGTAGAACTCGATCTTCAGATTCTGAATGTCGAAGGCCTGCACATGCTCCATGAGCAGGTTATTCTCCCGTAAGATTCGGCGCCCGCTTCTCCTGAAACGCGGCGACTGATTCCTTGCGATCAACCATGAGATTCGTATACATTTCGTAGGCGACTGCAGCATCAGTGATCTTGGTTGCAAGTTCACGCAACGGCAGATTCATGACTGTCTTTGTATAGCGAACCGCCCAGCGTGGGCTAAACAAGAGTTCCTGGACGATCTCGTTCACTTTCTCATCCAGTTGTTCTGCCGGCACAGCGTAGTTGATGAGCCCCATGGTTGCAGCGTCGGTTGCAGAAAGTAACTTACCTGTCAGTA